>JGI26081J50195_1000964_pt1 | contig 11729 bp, 10 predicted proteins | sample SaaInl74LU_5_DNA_FD_50195 | JGI IMG/M metagenome (IMG submission 50195) | reverse complement strand
AATTCATCCATCGCCAGCAAAACCTGACCGCAAATTTCGGCAATGGTCAGATTGCGAACCAGTTTTTGTGTTCCCGTGTGACAAAAACTACAGGTCAGGGTACAGCCAACCTGCGATGAAATACACAAGGTGCCACGCGCCTTATCAGGGATATAAACACATTCGGCCTCATTGCCATCGGCAAAACGGATCAGCCATTTGATCGTGCCATCAACCGACTGTAACCGCCGCGAAACCGCTGGCCGGTCGGCCGAAAAATGCGCTGCCAGCAATTCGCGAACCGGTTTACCAAGATCGCTCATTTCGTCAAAGCTGCTGAGGCCATGACGCCAAACCCAACGCCAAACCTGCCGCGCACGAAATTTCGGCAAACCAAGCGCCACCATCTCCGCCTCAAGATCGGCAAGCGCCAACCCAAGAAGATTGGTTTTTTGCAGCGGCGCATCCACGGCGATGGGCGCAGGCTGATCCGCCGCAGCTAGCTCGGGAGCAACGGTCATTTGCAGGTCTTGTCAATAACGGCTTTGGTCTTGGTAAAGCCTGCCAATGAATAGGTATCGGTGGTTTTTGTGCCACGGCTAGAGGTGCCGATGACGGTCATTTTGTTACCGCGTTTCATCTGCACGATAATTCGCCGGTCATCTTCTTCGCTTTCGGCATAGGCACGGTCTTCAAGGGTAAATAATTTAAAGCTTTTACCGTCAATCGACAGAGTTACATCCGACTGCGCCTTATAGCGATAGCCGGCAATCACCTGAACAACATCACGTTCAGCCTTGCCCGGGCCATGCGAAACAAAAACCCTGATATCGCCTCGGTTATCTGGATCATATTTGCCTTTGCTTGTTGTTGGCACGCTGCTGACAAAACAAATACGGCTGCCATCATTATCATAGCGATAGGCACCCCAGTCCTTTTCGATGAGCATCTGTACCGGTTCGGCAAAGGCAGGCGCTGCTGCAAAACTGGTCGCGATCACCAATGTGAAAACACCCATGATTCTGCTGAGTCTGAACATCTATTCACTCTTCCTTTATTCGCTTATCTGGTCTCACTGACACAATAATGGCCCCATTGGGGCGTGTCTTTAGCAATGTGTCATCGGTTTATGGCATCAATATGAAACCGACACCAAACCCGCATGCGGCGACACAGATTGTTTTAGGATACCTCGCGCCGTGATGCAAAGACTTTCCAAAATGCGCCAATCGAAAACGCAACGGCCGGAAATGTAACGGCGCGGACGCTATAACCGCACCATAACTATGGTTTACCGGTTTTCGATAGCAAGGTTTTCACCAGCGGCAAAATCTTTGCCGCAATATGCGCCACCCCTTGCTCGTTTGGATGCATTCCATCAGGCTGGTTCATCGCTGGCTGCAAAGCCACACCATCCAGAAAAAAGGGATAGAACAAAATCTTGTGACGCTTTGCCAGCCGGTCGTAGATCGCATCAAATTCATTTGCATAATCGGCACCCAGATTGCGCGGCGCCTGCATGCCAGCAAGAAGCACCTCAACATCATTTGCCGCAAGCTGGTCGATGATGCCTTCAAGATTGCGATAGCTTGCCGCTGGCTCAAGGCCGCGAAGCAGATCATTCCCCCCAAGGACGATGATCGCGGCATCAGGTTTGGCAGCAAGCGACCACTCAAGACGCGCCAACCCGCCAGCGGTGGTATCACCCGAAACCCCTGCATTGACGATCTCGACATCAACACCATCTTTTTTCAACAACCGGCCAAGAACATCGGGAAAGGCCTCGCCCTGCGGCAAACCGTGACCGGCGACAAGCGAGTCACCAAGAACCATCAAAACTGGCTGATCCGAGGCCATGGCTGACGATACCGGCATCAGTGCCATCATGCTGGCCAATGCCAACGGTTTAACAAAATGGCGACAGCGGCCAAATAGCCCCAAAAGGCGGCAGAAAAATTCAGCTATCATCATCGTATTTCCCTTGATCTCGGCATCATGCCAACCCATATGTTTTCCCAAGGATAGTAACCGCCTACGGCACGGTCGCGCCGCGATTTGGTAACAAGCCTTATCTGCATGTAGGAGATACAAGCCGGTTTTTCCAGAGCGGGCAGATTATCAATGACCCACCAGCCCATATTGCGGGCACCACGATCAGGGATTGGACTAGTTTCATGGCATCATCATCCAAAGCGGCAAATGAGCCAGCCACAATTGACCCAGCCGTTATTGATCTTAACGCTGCGCATCTGACCCTTGGCACGGCGGCGGCAAAAGTCAAAATTCTAAAAGGCATCAATTTGCAAATTGGCGCTGGTGAAACCGTTGGCGTTTTGGGGCCTAGCGGTGCTGGCAAAACCAGCCTGTTGATGGTGATGGCCGGTCTTGAAAGCCTGACCAAGGGGNGCATTGCATTGGCCGGAACCGATATCACCAATATGCAAGAAGACCCGCTTGCCGCTTTGCGCCGCGACATGGTTGGCATTGTATTTCAGGCGTTTCGCCTGATCCCGTCACTCACCGCCTTGCAAAATGTGTCAATCCCGCTTGAGCTGGCTGGCCGTGCCGATGCTGAAACAAGTGCGGCGGCGGCGCTTCGGTCGGTTGGATTGGGGCACCGCTTGACGCATCTTCCCGATCAAATGTCGGGCGGCGAACAACAGCGCGTTGCGATTGCCCGCGCCATTGCCCCCAAACCCCGCATTCTTTTGGCCGATGAGCCAACCGGAAATCTTGACAGTGCCACTGGCGAAAAAGTCGTCAATATTCTGTTCAAAAGTGCGCAAGAGGCTGGTGCCGCGCTGGTGCTTGTCACGCATGATGCATCGCTTGCCGCCCGCTGTTCGCGCGTTCTTGAAATCGAAGATGGCTTGATTGCCGGAGACACCAAACAGTGACCAAGACCGATAAAAATACGCGCCCCGCTCACCGCGATGACATAAGCCCGATTACCGCAAGTCGTGACGGATGGGGCTTTGCTTGGCAGCTTGCAAAACGCGAAATGCGCGGCAGCCTTGGCCGGTTTCGGGTCTTTCTAGGAGCCTTGCTTCTTGGCGTTGCCGCGATTGGCACCGTTGGTTCGGTTGCTGAATCAATGCGAAGCGGGATTAGTGACAATGCGCGTATTCTGCTTGGTGGCGATATTGAAATCAGCAGTCTTCATACCGCGCCAAACCCCGAAATTATCGAGGCCGCCAGCCGTTTTGGCACAGTGTCAAAAGTGGTTCAGATGCGTGCCATGCTGCAGGCAAGCGACCGGCGAAAGCTGGTTGAATTAAAAGCCGTTGACAGCAAATGGCCACTTGTCGGCACTGCCGCAACGGCGCCGTCAATGCCGCTTGCTGATGCGCTTGATCAGACAGGAATTGTCGCCGATGACGCTTTGCTTCGCAGTCTTGGCTTGAAACCGGGTGATCGCGCCCGTCTTGGCAATCTTGATGTCGAGGTGCGCGCGGCGCTGACCAGCGAGCCTGACCGGTCAATCAGCTTTGTTAGTTTTGGCCCGCGCGTGCTGATCTCGGATGCGACTTTGGCCGCCACTGGCCTTCAGCAACCGGGGTCATTTATCACCTATCGTTATCGGCTTTTGCTTGATAATTCCCAAGACCGCGATGCGGCGATGGCCACATTAAACCGGCTTACCGCGCCAACCCATGCAAGGGTGCGCGAAGTTGCCAGCGCCGCCCCCGGATTTGACCGTTTTGTCAATCAGGCAGAAATTTTTCTGGTGCTTGTTGGCCTGACCGCGCTTCTTATTGGCGGGCTTGGGGTTGCTGGTGCTGTTCGCGCATGGCTGGCAAGCCGGATGCCGGTGATCGCCACGCTGAAATGTCTTGGCGCACCATCAATTTTGATTTTCCGAATCTATCTTTTGCAAATATTTGTGGTTGCCACTTGCGGGGTTGCGGCAGGGTTGATCGTTGCGGCGATTGCCCCGCTTTTTGCCATTCACATCCTGTCTGGCTATGTCACTGTTCCNCTTGAAATGACAATCTANCCGGTGCCATTGATCATTGCTGCCGGTTTCGGGCTTGGCACTGCTTTTCTGTTTGCTGTTTGGCCGCTTGCCAAGGCCGAAGAAGTGCGCGCTGGCGATCTGTTTCGCAGCTTGATCGAAATGCCCGAGGGCTGGCCCAAACCGCGCTATCTTGTGATGATGATCATAGCGGCCATTGGCCTGACATGGCTGGCCTATCTTGCAACGCATAATCTTGGCATTACCGCCAGCTTTATCGGCGGCTCGCTTGCCGCATTATTGCTATTATCGGTTCTTGGCAACATTCTGGTGCGGCTATTACGCCTTGCGCCCTTGCCGCGATTTGTTCCTGCCCGTTTGGCATTGTCCAATATTACCCGCCCCGGTTCACCGGTGCGCGCGGTCATCATTGCCTTTGGGCTTGGGCTTTCGGTTCTGGTCACAGTGTCGGTAAGCGAGTCCAATCTTGGCCGTCAAATTGATAACCGCGTTGCCGAAGATGCGCCGGCCTGGTTCTTTATTGACATTCAGCCACGCCAGATTGACGCCTTTGAAAAGCTGGCCAGATCAATTGATGGCATTTCACAAATCACCAAAACGCCAATGCTTCGTGGCCGCGTTTCCAAGATCAATGACATTCCAGCAGCGGAAATTACCCCGCCTGAAGGATCGGCATGGATTCTGCGCGGTGANCGCGCTTTGACATGGTCAGCATCNGCACCCAAAGGAAGCGAGATTGTCGCCGGCGATTGGTGGCCNAGCGATTANAGCGGCCCGCCACTTGTTTCCATGTCCGAAGATGCGGCTGGTGATTTCGGCCTAACGATTGGCGATACGGTTAGCATCAATGTTCTTGGCCGCGAAATCACCGCAACAATCGCCAATCTTCGCGAAGTGGATTGGCAAAGCTTTCAGATCAATTTTGTTTTCGTGCTGAATCCGGGCGTTCTGGATGCCGCCCCGCATAGCTGGATTGCAACCACCCATGCCGATAGTGACGCTGCTGCCGATGCGGTTGAACGCGCCGTTACCAGCAACTTTTCAAACATCTCGGCGGTCTCGGTGAAAGAAGCGGTGGCAACCGCGCAGCGCGTCATTGGCCTACTTGGCGGTGCGGTGCGGTTAACCGCCCTTGTCACCCTGATCGCCGGCATTGCGGTTCTTGCCGGAACCGTTGCCAGCAGCGAATCACAACGGCTTGCTGACTCGGTGATTTTAAAAGTGCTTGGTGCAACACGGCTGTCGATTGGCCTTGCTTGGTTTCTTGAATATGCGTTTTTAGGACTGCTGACCGCCATTGCCGCGGCGTTTATTGGCAGTCTTGCAAGCTGGGCTTTGGTTCATGGATTTTTGGGCGCGGAATTCATTCTTGATGGCTGGCTGGTTTTTGGCACCACCCTTGCCGGCGCTGTGGCAACGGCGGTTTTGGGGCTGACTGGCGCGATGAAAACCCTTGGCCGCAAACCGGCGCCGCTGCTTCGCGAGCTGTAAACCGGACCAAAAACAGCCTCGTGCAAAAATGCACCAACGGCAAAAACGTCATTGCGAGGCCGCCAGTGATCGGATATAGCAATCTCTTATGAGCAAGCAAGATATTAAAAAAGTCGTCCTCGCCTATTCAGGCGGCCTTGATACTTCGGTGATCCTGCGCTGGTTGCAAGACCATTACCGCGCTGAGGTGGTTACGTTCACGGCCGATATCGGTCAGGGCGAAGACATCGAGCCAGCCCGCGCCAAGGCCGAGATGATGGGAATCAAGCAAATCTATATCGAAGATTTGCGTGAAGAATTTGTGCGCGATTATGTTTTCCCCATGTTTCGGGCAAACCCGCTTTATGAAGGTGCCTATCTTCTTGGCACGTCAATTGCGCGGCCTTTGATTGCCAAACGGCAAATCGAGATTGCCCGTGACGTTGGCGCTGAGGCGGTTTCACATGGCGCCACTGGCAAAGGTAATGATCAGGTTCGGTTTGAATTGGCCTATTATGCCCAGCAGCCCGATATCAAGGTCATTGCGCCTTGGCGTGAATGGGACTTGAGCAGCCGGACAAAACTGATTGCCTATGCCGAAGCCAACCAGATTCCAATTCCAAAAGACAAACGCGGCGAAGCCCCCTTCAGTGTTGATGCGAATCTTCTGCATATTTCAGCCGAAGGTAAAGTGCTTGAAGACCCATGGGTTGCCCCNGAAGAATATGTGTTTTCCCGAAGCGTATCGCCNGAAGATGCGCCGGATAAACCAACCGAAATCGAAATCACTTTCAAATCAGGTGATCCGGTGGCGATTGATGGCAAGGCGCTGTCACCTGCCAATTTGCTGGCAGCATTAAACAAGCTTGGCGGCGATAATGGTATTGGCCGTCTTGATCTTGTTGAAAACCGGTTTGTTGGCATGAAATCACGCGGTGTTTACGAAACACCTGGCGGCACGATTTTGCTGACAGCCCGCCGCGCCATGGAATCAATCACGCTTGATCGCGGTGCCATGCATACCAAAGATGAATTGATGCCGCGCTATGCCGAGCTGGTTTATAATGGTTTCTGGTTCTCGCCTGAACGCGAAATGCTGCAAGCAGCGATTGATAGCTGTCGTGATGCCGTTAATGGTGTTGTGCGGTTAAAGCTNTATAAAGGCAATGTGATCGTCACTGGCCGCAAATCACCAAATTCGCTGTATAATGCCGATNTGGTGACATTTGAAGATGGCGCGGTTGATTATGACCATAGTGACGCACATGGCTTTATCCGGCTGAATGCGCTTCGCCTTCGCGTCAAGAAGATGGTTCAGGACGGCTAGGGTTTTACGGACGGCAAATATCGCCAACCGTGCCATCACGATTGACCTGTTTCAAATAAAGCTTGCCTGTGGGTACCATCGAATAGCCTGATGATTTCAGGCCTGAGTCGCATGGCACGCCCCTGACAATTTTATAGACTGGATTGTGATTGCTATTGGCGCGGAATTCCTGCACCGAATCAGTTTGATAAATCCCAAATGCAACCAGTATGACAAATGCTACAACCATTTTAATGCCTTTTGTCTTAATGCTGTTTTGATTGGCGTCAGGCTGTCATCTCAGCCTTGCTACGATGGCATTTATGACGCCGAATTAAGGCCGATTTTTGCCTAAATTCTGGCGATTCAAAGAGCCATAAAAAAACCGCCACCTAAAGTTAAGGTGACGGTTTTCATATTTGACGGCAAGCCAAAGGCGGGTCTCTAAACGGATAGTGCCTTTCGCAGTACGATCTTGTTTATTGCCTAGAGCTGCGCTGCAACATAATCCCAATCGACCAGATTCTCGAGGAAATTAGCCAGATAATCAGGGCGCTTGTTGCGGAAATCAATATAGTAGGAATGTTCCCAAACGTCACAGCCAAGAAGCGCTGTCTGGCCAAAGCAAAGTGGGTTTACCCCATTTTCGGTTTTGGTCACGGCAAGCCCGCCGTCGCTGTTTTTCACAAGCCAGCACCAGCCAGAACCAAACTGGCCTGCACCCGCTGCCTTGAACGCATCTTTAAACGCGTCAACTGAACCGAATGATTCGATAAGCGCTTTTTCCAGCTCGGTTGGCATTGCATTGCCTTTTGGCCCCATCATTTCCCAGAATTTCATATGATTCCAATGCTGCGAGGCGTTATTGAAAATGCCATTTTGCGCAACGGCTTTCGAATCATAGGTGCCGGTGATGATATCTTCGAGTGACTTGCCTTCCCATTCGGTACCAGCAATCAGATTATTACCATTAACCACATAGGCGTTGTGATGCAGATCATGATGATATTCAAGGGTTTCGGCACTCATGCCAAAATTTGCCAACGCATCATGCGCATAAGGTAGGTCAGGTAGTTCAAATGCCATTTCGGCCTCCACAATTATCTTTGCTGATTGATATGTCTCTACACAGATATAGTCACGATTTTTCAAATGCCAACAAAATAAAACTGACAGTTGGCATCAGCATGCTAAATTGGCATCACAAGACCGCTTGATCNTCACCATTATACCCCATTCGCAAAGGATTACAGCATGGCTGGCCGAAATGCCTATATCGCCCCTTTTTTGGATCATCACCCCGAAATTGATGACAGCGCCTATATCGCCCAGACCGCCGCCGTTGTTGGCGCGGTTCGCATTGGCAAAAACAGCACGATCTGGCATCAGGTGACGCTGCGCGGCGATAATAATTTCATCACCATTGGCGAAGGAACCAATATTCAGGATAATAGCTGTGTCCATATCAACAGCCGCGACTATCCAACGATCATTGGCAATCATGTCAATATTGGCCATTGCGCGCTGGTTCACGCCTGTCATTTGCATGATCACGCCTTTGTTGGCATGGGGTCGATTGTCATGGATGGTGCGGTGATTGAATCTGACGGCATGCTGGCCGCAGGGGCGATGCTGACCCCGCGCAAACGAATCCCGTCAGGCGAGTTATGGGCTGGGCGTCCAGCCCGCAAAATGCGAGATCTAACCGCCGATGAAATTGCCGATAACCGCCGCATTGCCCGCCATTATGTCGAGGTCGGACGGGCGCATCGGCTTGGGNCGGCTGGCGGCCCTTTCATTGACATGCATAGCCACCCCTTGCCACCACGCGATTAATTCAACAAAGCAAACAGGCTAGCCGATTGAAAGGCAGCCACAATTAATGCTAATCAGACTATCTGAAATCACAGGCCAGCCCGCTTCTGGCAAATCCGTAATCAATTTATATTCTGCTAGTGGCATTGGAGGCCGGTAAAATGAAATTAAAAGATCCCTCACTTCTTCGCAGTCAGGCCTATATTAATGGGGCGTGGATTGACGCTGCTGATGGCCGCGTTTTTGCCGTCAACAACCCTGCTGATGGCAGCCTGATCGCCGAAGTTGCCGATCTTGGTGCCGATTCGATNACCGCCGCGATTGATGCCGCTGTTCCAGCGCAAAAGGCCTGGGCAGCAACCCCTGCCAAAACCCGCGCAATGATCCTTCGCCGCTGGTATGATCTGGTGATCGAAAATACCGATGACCTTGCCACGATCCTGACCACTGAAATGGGCAAGCCGCTTGCCGAAGCCAAAGGGGAAATTGCCTATGGCGCCAGCTTTATTGACTGGTTTGGTGAAGAAGCGCGGCGCGTTTGCGGCGATGTTATGGAAAGCCCGCAGGCCGATAAACGCCTGTTGACCTTNAAACAGCCNATTGGCGTTTTTGGTGCCATCACCCCGTGGAATTTTCCAATTGCAATGATNACCCGCAAGGTGGCACCCGGCCTTGCTGCGGGTTGTGCTTGTGTTTTGAAGCCGGCTGAACAGACCCCGCTNTCGGCGCTGGCACTTGCCGAATTGGCAACNCGCGCTGGCATTCCGGCAGGCGTGATGAATATTGTTACCGGCCTTGACGCACCAGCCATTGGTCAGGCGCTTTGCGCCGATAGCCGTATTCGCAAAATGACCTTCACNGGATCAACCGAAGTTGGCCGCATTCTGATGCGCCAAAGTGCCGATTCGGTCAAGAAGATGAGCCTTGAGCTTGGCGGCAATGCGCCATTGCTGGTGTTTGATGATGCCAATCTTGATGTCGCTGTTGAAGGCGCGATGCTGTCGAAATACCGCAATGCCGGACAGACTTGTGTTTGTGCAAACCGAATTTTTGTGCAGGACGGCATCTATGATGAATTTGCCAAACGTCTNGCCGAAAAATCGGCTGCGATGAAAGTNGGCAANGGNCTTGACGCCGGTGTCGAGCAAGGCCCGCTGATTGATCAACAGGGATTTGACAAGGTAACAGCGCATGTTGATGACGCGTTGACAAAAGGCGCAACAGCATTGGTCGGTGGCAAACCACATGAATTGGGTGGCACCTATTATGAACCAACCGTTCTAACGAATATGGATTCATCAATGCGGATGTTCCGCGAAGAAACCTTTGGACCAGTGGCTGGCCTGTTCCGCTTTACCGACGAAGCCGAAGCCATCGAAGCGGCAAATGATACTGAATTCGGTTTGGCAGCCTATCTGTTTACCGAAAATGCCTCACGCCTGTTCCGTGTCAGCGAAGCGTTGGAATATGGAATCGTCGCGGCCAATACCGGCATTTTCTCATCCGAGGTTGGNCCGTTTGGCGGCGTCAAGAATTCAGGCCTTGGGCGTGAAGGCTCTAAATATGGCATTGATGAATTTCTTGAAATCAAATTTGTTTGTATCGGCCTGTAGCGGCCCTTTAGCCATGAAAAAGGCCGGGGCAATCCCGGCCTTTTTTGATTCATCACCAATCCAGACTAGATTGACACCAGACTAAAATTGACGCAATCGGCGGATCAGGCTTGATGTATCATTCCGGCCGAAACCATCGGCGCTTAGCTCGGCATAATAGCTAGCAACAATTTCTGTCACGGGCAAATCAGCGCCATTACGTTTGGCTTCTTCCAGACAAATCCGCAAATCCTTGCGCATCCAATCAACGGCAAAGCCAAAATCAAATTCGCCTTTGACCATGGTTTCGCCGCGATTAACCATCTGCCATGATTGTGCCGCGCCGCCGGAAATAGCCTCAAGCAGCTTGTCGGTATCAAGACCAGCATCCATCGCAAAGCTCAACCCTTCGGACAAGGCCTGAACAAGGCCGGCAATACAAATCTGGTTGACCATCTTGGCCTGTTGGCCTTTGCCAGCACCGCCCATATGAACAACCCGCGCCCCATAGCATTCCATCAAAGGCAAAGCGGCGGCAAAAGCAGCATCGTCACCCCCAACCATGACGGTCAATTTGCCATTTTCNGCNCCAGCCTGACCACCTGATACCGGCGCATCAAGCGTGTGAACACCCATGGCCTTGGCTGCATCATAAACCTGACGCGCGACATCGGCCGAAACGGTACTATTATCGATAAAGACCGCGCCAGTTTTCATTGCCGGAATGGCACCATCATCGCCAAGCGCAACCGACAAGACATCGGGATCATCGCCAACACAACAAAACACAAAATCGGCATCCGCCACCGCCGCCGCCGGTGTTAACGCCGCCGCCCCACCATGCTGGGCAGCCCATGCTTCGGATTTGGCCGCCGTCCGGTTATAGACAGTCACCTCATGACCAGCGGCGGCGATATGGCCAGCCATTGGATAGCCCATTACGCCCATACCTAAAAATGCTACTTTCGACATAGAATATTCCTTTTCAATTTACCGGCCTGAACCGAAATGACATTGCTGTCACCGTAATTTGCCATAGCCATTTCTGTCAGCACGATTATACTGCAACAGGTTCGGCGGCGTGAAATTAAGTAGCGGCCGATATAACAATCAAAGACCACTTGCGACGACAGGGGTAATCTTAGCGCATGACCGTATTATCAAGCCAGCAGGAAATCGACATTCTGATTACCGAAGCCGAAATTGCCGCCCGCACAAATAATCTCGCCCGCCAAATCACCGATCATTACAAAGGCACTGAACAGCTTGTTGTTGTCGGGCTGTTGCGCGGTTCATTTGTTTTCATTGCCGATCTTGTGCGCCGCCTTGCGCTTCCGGTNGAAGTTGATTTCATGACCGTATCTTCCTATGGCAATGACACGGTTTCATCGCGTCAGGTGCGAATCATTCAAGATCTTGAAACGGTCATTAAAAATCGTGATGTGCTGATTGTTGAAGATATCGTTGATACCGGCCATACATTATCGCAGGTTCAAAAAATCCTGCTAACACGATCACCAAAAAGCCTGTCAATCTGCACCTTGCTGAACAAACCATCGCGCCGCGAAGTTGATGTCGATGTTGATTGGGT
>JGI26081J50195_1000955_pt1 | contig 11776 bp, 9 predicted proteins | sample SaaInl74LU_5_DNA_FD_50195 | JGI IMG/M metagenome (IMG submission 50195) | reverse complement strand
AACGCAAGCTGGCCGCTGGAGTGCCCCCTGAAGAAATTAATTTAGACCTTCCTTAGTGCTTGTGAATTCATGCACAGCAATAAGCATTTATTCATTTGTGCCTATCAATTCATCCATTTGCACTTCTCCATTTGCGCTAATGGATTAGTTCTTATTACCCGATATGCCAAAGTTTGCAGCTCAACTAGACATCCCAAAGTGTACAGCAATTTTTTCTACCACGGTTTTAGCCAATTTTTCATGACTTTCATGAGTCCAACCTGCAACATGAGGGCTAAGAATAACTTTTTTGCTCTCCATTAAATACCGCAGGGCTTCTGGCTTATTGGTGTCGTTTAAAAAACTTTCAAAAGAGCTAGTTTCGTATTCTAATACGTCTAAACCTGCACCTTTAATTTGTCCTTTTTCAATGGCCTTTACGAGGTCTGCAGTCACTACAGCACTACCCCTTCCTGTATTGAGCAACCAAAATGGGTTTTTGAAATTACTTATAAAGTGGGTATTAACCAGGCCTATGGTTTCAGGGGTTTGCGGTAAGTGAAGGCTGAGCACTGTTGCCCTGGATTGTAGTGTTTCGAGAGATACTTGTGAGCAGCCTGCTAAGGGAGGAATTTCTTTTAAGTCGTGGTAAATAATCTCTACGTCAAAGCCGCTGAGTTTTTTAGCAAAAGCTTGACCCATATGTCCATAGCCTATAATTCCTACCGTTTGTCCATCTAATTCTATACCCCTGTTTCCGGACCTGTCCCAAATACCCTGTCTCACTTCCTGATCTGCTGTGTGTAATTTTTGGAACAAAGCGAGCAGTAAGCCCAAACTGTGCTCTCCAACAGCATTACTATTCCCCTCAGGGGCGGCCGCTAAAAAAACACCCAATTCTGCGGCAGTTGCTAGATCAATATTTTCCAGACCCGCACCAACCCGTCCTATAAATTTTAGATTTGTAGCAGCTTTTAAGAAAGCACNGTCAATAGGAAATCTAGAACGAAGGATAAGACCNTCNTATTGGGAGATGATTTTTAGAATAGCTTCTTTTGGTGNTGTATACTGGACGTNATTTTCAAAACCCAAGGCGGCCAAACCTTCTATGAGGCAGGGATGATTGGTGTCAATATGCAGTACTTTCATTAGATAATATTAGAAACCAAGAATGGCTTTGGCAATACTAAAGTAAATCAGAATCCCAAAAATGTCATTGGAAGTGGTGATAAATGGCCCAGTGGCTATGGCTGGATCAATGCCTCTTTTGTGTAAGAATAATGGGGTAAAGGTCCCAATCACTCCTGCAGCAACGGTTACGGTCACTAGTGAAATAGCAATGGCAATAGAAGTGCGCAAATCTCCTTTCCAAAACCAGGTAAATAACAATAGTATCACAGCCAATATAGTTCCGTTTAAAAGCGCTAGCAGCATTTCTTTAAAGACCCTTTGGCCAATACTCCCCTTAACGTCATCATTGGCAATACCTTGTACGACAATCGCAGAGGATTGCACCCCAACATTACCCGCCATAGCAGCAATCAGTGGGGTGAAGAAAAATAAGATGGCATATTTTTGAATCAAATTTTCAAAGCCGCCCATAATAGCAGCAGCACCTACGCCTCCAATGAGGCCTAAGAACAACCAGGGAATTCTCGCTTTGGTGAGTTCCCAAATACTGTCATCTGCTTCTACGTCATTAGAAATACCCGCAGCCAATTGATAATCTTTCTCTGCTTCTTCTCGAATCACATCTACAATGTCGTCTATGGTAATTCTACCCACCAAGCGCCCTAATTCATCGATCACTGGAATGGCTTCTAAATCGTACTTAGACATTATTTTGGCCACTTCTTCGGTGCTTTCGTTTACAGACACTGCGTCTACTTTTGTAATATAGACGTCTTTAATGGGTTGTTTTGTGGAGGTGGTCAGTAAATCTTTTAATGACAAACGGCCTACCAATTTGTCTTCTGCGTCTACCACATAGATAGAATGGACCCTAGTGACATTTTCTGCTTGGGCGCGCATTTCTTTTACACAGGTCAGTACGTTCCAGTTTTCATTTACCTTAACGAGTTCCTTGGCCATAAGCCCTCCAGCAGTATTTTCGTCATAGCGTAAAAGGTCTACAATGTCCTTGGCGTGATCTCTGTCTTCAAGGGCAGAAATAACCTTTCCAATCATTTCGGTAGGAAGCTCTGCCACAATATCTGCAGCGTCATCTGTATCTAGCTCATCCAATTCTTCTGCAATTTCTTTTGCAGAGAGATTCGCTAAAATAGATTCTCTCATGTCCTCATCCAACTCTGTGAGAATGTCTGAGGTTTTTTCAGAATCTAATAATTTAATCAGGTAGGTAGCCTCTTCTGAATTGAGCTCATTGACAATTTCCGCCACATCTGCAAAGTGAATATCCAAGAGCAAGGCCTTCAATGCCTTATTGTCCTTATTGGAAATAAGGAGCGCAATCTCTTCTAATAGTGCTTCGGTGAGTTTAAAGGGTGTCATGGGCTATTTTCTTTGTCAGTGCAATAAAGTCTGCAACAGAAATTTGTTCGGGTCTTTTGTCAAAGATAGCATCTTTGGTCAAATTTTCAGAAAGTTGTAAGGTTTTTAAACTGTTTCTCAGGGTCTTACGCCTTTGGTTAAAAGCAGCTTTCACGACCGTTTTTAAGAGCGTTTCAGAGCAGTCAATGCTTTGGTTTTCTTTTCGGGTGAGTCTTAAAACACCAGACTGCACCTTTGGCGGCGGATTAAAAACTTCAGGATGAACCGTGAAAAGGTACTCTGCTTCATAGAAAGCCTGTACTAAAACAGAAAGTATTCCATAGGCTTTACTCCCTTCTTTTTCACAGATTCGCTGGGCCACTTCTTTTTGGAACATCCCTGTAAATTCAGGAACCCTATCCTTGTATTCAAGCATTTTAAATACAATTTGTGTAGAAATATTGTAAGGGAAATTTCCTGTTATACCAAAGGGAGCTCCATTAAAAAGCGTACTTAGGTCTTCTTTAAGAAAGTCTGCATTGCGGACTTCAAATGATTTTTTACGCTGAAGCAATTTGAGGTGGTTAATCTCAAAATCTGTCTTTAAGTATTCTATAGACTCCCGGTCTAAGTCTAGGGCCAGGATGTTAATGTCTTGCTCAAGTAAGTATTGGGTGAGTACACCAGTTCCTGGGCCAATTTCAATGACATTGTCATAGCCGTTTAGCAAGAGGGTTTCTGCTATTTTTCTAGCGACTACTTGGTCTTTTAAAAAGTGCTGCCCCAGGTGTTTTTTAGCCCTAACGGCACTTGAGTCTTCTTCTTTATCCCAATTCTGGTACTTTCCAACTTTTTTGTGTTTTCCCATGGGAATAATATGCTAAGGGTTAGTATTGGCCAATAATTTTAAGCGGTGTTTTGAAGCTCAACACTTCACTGCCAAATTTTTTCATCAGTTGTGCCTCTAGATCTGCAGCCTGTCTGTCGTAAAGACCATTAATAATGGCTTTATGATCTGTGGTGTATTGCACGGTATAAGTAACGCCTCCCATAGGTTCTTCTACCATGACCTTGGTGAGGGTAGCGGTGTTAAAGTAATCTCCTTTGAGTAGGGTAGGGATGTGTTCCTCTTGCATCCAATGAAGCCATTCTGCTTCTTGTGCTTCGTCTAAATGGGTGGNAACGTTAAATAAAAACATAGGTTATGAGATCATGTCAAAGCCAGTATATGGCTGTAAAACTTTTGGTATTTTAATACCCTCTGGTGTTTGGCAGTTTTCTAAAATTCCTGCCAAGACTCTTGGTAAGGCCAATGCGCTACCGTTTAAGGTATGCGCTAAGACGCTTTTTCCGGCGGCGTCCTTAAAACGGAGTTTTAAGCGATTGGCCTGGAAGGTTTCAAAGTTAGAGACGGAAGAGATTTCCAACCACCTATCTTGGGCGGTAGAAAACAACTCAAAATCAAAGGTTAAAGCTGCTGTAAAACCGAGATCTCCTCCACATAGTTTGAGGATTCTGTAGGGAATTTCCAATTCCTGAAGGATTTCTTTTACATGGTGGACCATACCATCTAGGGCTTCGTAAGAAACTTCCGGATGGGATACCTGTACAATCTCCACTTTGTCAAATTGGTGGAGTCTGTTAAGCCCTCTCACATGAGCGCCATAGCTACCAGCTTCTCTTCTAAAACACGGAGTATAGGCGGTGTATTTTACGGGGAAATCACTTTCTGACAAGACCACATCTCTAAAAATATTGGTCACTGGTACTTCTGCTGTGGGGATGAGGTATAGCTTGTCTTCTGGCATATAATACATTTGCCCTTCTTTGTCTGGTAATTGTCCCGTACCCAAGGCAGAGGCTTCATTGACCACTAAAGGGGGTTGTATTTCTGTATAGCCAGCTGCGGTATTTTTATCTAAAAAATAAGCAATTAAAGCCCTTTGTAATTTAGCCCCTTTGCCTTTGTAGACCGGAAATCCTGCTCCGGCAATTTTAACCCCTAATTCAAAGTCAATTAGGTCGTATTTTTTGGCCAACTCCCAATGGGGAAGGGCGTCTTTATGCAATACAGGAATGTCTCCTGCTCTAAATATTTCTTCGTTGTCTTCTTCGCTTTTACCACTGGGTACAGATTCGTGAGGCACATTGGGCAGTGTGTACAATAAATCTTGTAATGTTTCGCTCACCTGGGTTAAAGTAACCTGAAGTGTTTTACTCGCTTCTTTAAGCGTGGCGCTCTCTTCTTTGAGTGCTTGTGCTTCTGCTGCTTTTCCAGATTTAAATAGCCCGCCTATCTCTTTAGCCAATTGGTTGGCTCGGGCCAGATTTTCATCTAATGAGGTTTGGGTAGCCCTTCTCAGTTGGTCTGCTTCTAGAATTTTTGACACAATAGGAGCGGCGTCTATTTGGCGTTTTTTAAGTGCGGTAATAATAGCGTCTTCTTGGGCTCTTATGGCTTGAATCTGCAACATAAAGTATGAATTTTAATAAAGTGTAAAGGTAATGGAATAGGGGGAATTTATAAGGTCACTTTTTGCTTTTGTAAGCAGTGACTATATTTAAGGCATTGGATTGGTCTTTTTTGAGCTGTGAGGCAAGTGCTTCAAGGGACTCGAATTTAATCTCATCCCTTAACCTATCTATTAAACAAACAGTTATTTCCTGCTCGTAGAGGTCTTTGTTGAAATTAAAAAAGTGGGCTTCTATCTTTGGAAAAATGCTTGGAGCGTCCTGTGCAGTGACTGTAGGGTTTTGACCAATATTAAGCATGCCAAACACTTCCTGTCCGTCTAAGTGACTTTTAATTACGTACACCCCTTCTTTTGGAATGAGTTTATAGGAATAAGTGGGCTTTATATTTGCAGTGGGAAATCCCATAGTACGCCCAATTTGTTTGCCTGAAACGACTTTCCCGCTTAGGCTAAATGCACTGCCAAGGAATTGATTCGCTTTTTTTACCTGTCCTTGCGCCAAAGCTTTTCGGATTTTTGTAGAGCTTATGGCTACTGCTTCTATGGCTTGTGCAGAAATTTCTATCACCTCAAAGTTGTATTGTTTTCCATAATTTCTCAGGTCTTCTATATTGGCATTTCTGTTTCTACCAAAACGGTGGTCGTAACCAATGAGCACACTTTTGGCGTGAAGCCCCTTTACTAAAATGTCCGACACAAAAGTCGCTGCCTTCATTCTAGAAAAGCTTTTACTAAAGGGGTATACCACAAAATAATCTACCCCAAGGGCTTCTAATTTCGCAGCCTTCTCTTGTAGACTGTCTAAGAGTTTAATGCCGCTGTCTTGGTGTAAAACAATTCTAGGATGCGGATAAAAACTTAAAACTACAGCGGGGACTTTTAGTATTTTAGCTTTTTCAACAAGTTGCTTTATAATTTGGGTGTGCCCAAATGTACCCCGTCAAAAGTCCCTATGGTGACGGCTGTTTTTATACTGGCATCTAATGGCGGTAAGGAATGGGTGGTAATCACGCTTGTTTTATAATAAAATACTGTATTTTTATGGGATATATATCCCTATATGCGTTCAAAATTACGGCTTGTTTTTTCATTATGCCTACTTTTTTTAGTCTTTTCTGCCCAGGCCCAGCAAAGCTATTGGTCCAAAGCCAAAATCCAATCCCCTCAGTCTAGCTTTGGTAATAAATCCATTCAAGATAAGGTGTTTTACGACTTGGATGGGCTTAAATTTTCTAGGGCCCTAGAAAAAGCTGTAAACGCAGCGGGTGTTTTGTATTTTCCTAATGAGTCTGGAGTTATAGAAAGCTATACCATTGGTTTGCAAGAAACACTTTCAGAAGGGCTGCAACTAAAATTCCCCAACATTCGCTCTTATAAAGGATTTAGTGCCCAAGGGTCAAAAGTGTTTTTCTCTTTTTCTTCAGGCACAAAAACCCAATTGTCTGCAACTTTTATGTACCCTAGTTCTGGAGGCTTTACTTTTTTAGAAAAATCAAAAAGGCACCAGCCAATACGTGCTTTATACTGCGGATAATTCTGGAAATAAAGATTTTACCTGTGACACCTTTGCAGGAGCAATAGGAGATAATATAAGGGCATCGGCCGGAAGTATGACGGCCAAATACAGCCAGGAGAAAGGGACAAATGCAGCCGCCAAAACAACCGTAAAAACATACCGCTTAGCGGTAGCTGCCTCTGGAGAATACACCCAGTATCACGGCGGAACGGTAGCAGGCGCTTTGGCAGCAATTAACGCCACTGTGACTCGGATTAACGCAGTATTTGGCAGGGATTTAGGGGTGCAGCTTTCTCTAGTAGCCAGTACGACCAATGTGATTTATACCGACCCTGAAACAGATCCATTTGGGTCGGATTTAAACAATGAAATTCAAGCCACTTTAACCGCTAATATTGGCGAGGCGCAATACGACATAGGACATCTTTTTCACCAAGACAACAACAACGGTAACGCGGGTTTTGTGGGAGCAGTTTGCCAGGACAATAAAAAAGGCAGTGGTTTTTCTTCTGGACAATTTCCAGAGGGAGATACCTTTGATATTGATTTTGTGGCCCATGAAATTGGGCATCAGTTTGGGGCCAACCACACCTGGTCTTATGAATCTGAGGGAACGAATGTTCAGGTAGAGCCAGGAAGTGGCAGTACGATCATGTCTTACGCAGGGATTGTATCTGGTGAAAATGTGGCCCCAAATGCGTCGGATTATTTTCATGGGGTGAGTATCCTACAAATTTTAAATTACCTAGACACCTATGCCTGTGAGAATAATGAATTAAGCACTAATGACGCACCTGTTTTAGAAGCTTTAAGTGATTATAAGCTCCCCTTAGGAACGCCTTTTTTACTTGAAGCGAAGGCTTCAGATCCCAACGCAGAAGACGTGCTTTCTTACACTTGGGAACAGGCAGACAATGGGGTGGTTACTGCAGCTATTTTTGGCCCTCAAAACCCAGTGGGAGCCGCTTTTAGGTCATTGCCGCCAACAACTTCTCCCCAAAGATATTTTCCTAAATTGATCAATATAGCGGCCAATAAATTAACCACAGACACCCCTTCTTTTACCCAGTGGGAGACCTTGGCCTCCATTCCTAGAGATTATAATTTTTATGTCACCGTTAGGGACAATGCAAGTGAGGGTGCCGGAATAAATATAGCTAAAACACACTTAAGTGTTCAGTCTAATGTAGGGCCTTTCTTTATTCGTTCTCAAGACAGTCTGCAGAGTTATGGCGGTGGGCAAGCTATAGCAGTGCGCTGGGAAGTAGCCAGAACCAACGGGCCTGAATTGAATACCAAAACACTCAAAGCATTACTTTCATTAGACGGTGGTCTTAGTTTTTCAAAGATATTGGCCACTGGAATTCCCAACAATGGGGCGTATACTTTGGTGCTCCCAAATACCAATGCGACCAATGCGCGCCTCATGCTTAAGGCAGAAAACAATCCATTTTTTGCAGTAAATACAGCAGATTTTGAAATAACCCAGGCCCCATTGGCCTTGGTGTTTAACCCAATATTCGCCTCCTTATGTCCAGACTCCTCACTAAGCTTGTCAGGTGTGATTGAGTACAATGCCACTGCTGAGGCTTCTGAAATATCGTTTTTAAACCTTCCTTCAGGTCTTTCAGCGACCCCCACTTTAGGCACTCTGTCCAATACACAAACACTTGGCATTACGTTTAGTGCAGCTAAGGAAGTAGTTGCGGGTACTTACTCCATTACTGCATTGGTAGAGAGTGGTACCGGGACCAACAGTCTAGATTTAAGTATTACTATTTTGCCAGATACCTTAGACCCTCCTTTATTATTGGCCCCACAATCAGAGAATACCGCTGTTTTTTTAGACGCTACCTTGGAATGGTCTGCGGTTAAAGGGGCTAGCACCTATAAAGTAGAAGTGTCTGAAACAACTGATTTTAAGGAACTTTATTACAGCAATTCCACTGCTTTTTCTCAAGATTATTTAGTAGACTTGGCGCCAGATACTACTTATTTTTGGCGGGTAATAGCTTTAAATGACTGTGGTGGAAACAGCCCTTCAGAAGTGAATAGTTTTACCACTGCGGCAGAAAATACCCAAACCAAGTTTGCAGATTTACTCCCTATTACTATAGGCAGTAATGATCCAAACACCATTAATGCTAGGATTGAATTCAAGGAAGACTTGCCGCTTTCCTCTTTAGAAGTTTCATTAGATATTGCCCATTCTTACCTTTCAGATCTTGTCGTTAAGCTTTATGCGCCTTCTGGAAAAGTAGCTGTTTTAATTGCCAATTCCTGTGGACAAGGGGAAAATTTAGTGGCTACTTTCTCAGATACAGCCCCTGCTTTTAACTGTGGTAATGACCCTGCTATTGAGGGACTTGTAAAACCATTGGGAAGTTTTGATATTTTTAGAGGAGACTCTGTTAAAGGAATCTGGCGCCTAGAAATAGAAGATGTGGCAGAGGCAGACGGTGGCAGACTCAATCTTTTTGAGATGAAAGTATCTGCAGCAGGTACTTTTAGACCAGACGCAGACAATGACGGTGTCTATGACGACGGCCCAGACCAATGTCTCAACACCCCTGCTGGCGTCCCGGTAGACACCAAAGGATGCGCCGTTTACCGTTTAGACCCTCAAAACTTTAGGGTGTCTCTCAAGAGTCAATCCTGTTTAAATGTTTCTGACGGATCTGTAGAAGTGACCGTAGCGGAAGTGATGGATTATGTGGTATATGTTAAAAATGCATCAGGTGCCCAAATAAACCAAGCCACTTTCACCAGCTTTTTGGCACTAGAAAATATGACAGCAGCCAATTATACCCTTTGCTTTGAGGGCACCAAAGCTGGAATTACCTATGAGCAGCAATGCTTTGAGGTGCGTATTGGTGCTCCAGAACCACTGGCTGTAACTACAGCGGTATCTTATGACAATGGGGGCTTTTTATCTGTGAATTTATCTGGGAGTAGCCGCTATTTTGTAACCTTAAACGGCCAGTCCTTTTCACAAGAACAGCCACAACTATCATTGGCGTTAAAGCCCGGAATAAATAGTCTCAAAGTGGCCACAGGATTAGATTGTCAGGGTGTTTATGAGGAACAAATTTTTTATACCCCCAAACCTGTGGTTTATCCAAATCCATTAAAAGAAGCCCTTTACATACAGACAGCGGAATTCGAAAAACCCGAGATGAAAGTGCACATTTTCACCCTTTCAGGTGCCGCTATGGGTACATACAATTCAACGGCTACCCAAACACCATGGCGTTTAGATACCTCTCGTTGGGACCCAGGCGTTTATATTGTTCGAATTGAGTTAGATGGCACCACCACCTCTTATAAAGTTTTAAAAGAATGAAAAAGTATTTTTTAATAGGCTGTTTTGCGGTTTTTTTAGCTTGTGGAAAAGAGGCTCCTCCGAGCCCTCCTGGGCCTATTTCTCTAGTCTTTCCAACTCAAAATTTGGACTGTGCCCAAGGAAGTTTGGTCAATGAAGTGACCAGAAGAATTCCTTTTGAGTGGCGTGAGGCTACAGAATCAGAATCATATCGTTTAGAAATTATACAATTAAGTTCCGGCCAAAAAACTACTCAAAACACCCTACTCACTTCCATAGAAGTGCCCCTGCGAATGGGAGAGGCCTATTCTTGGCAAGTGATTGCCTCAAACACCAAAGTGTTGGAAACCACCCCAAGCGCCCTCTGGTACTTTTTTAATGCAGGTAGTGAAACCACCCATGCCCCTTTTCCAGCAACGGCACTCACGCCTCTTTCAGGAGCACAAATTACTATGCCTGCTGAAGGCCAAGTTTCTTTGCGTTGGTCTGGTTCGGATATAGATAATGATATAGCTAGTTATACACTGCTACTAGACAACCAGTCTCCACCGAGCACCAACCGTAGTTTGAACGGCGCAACTGCCACCCAATTTACAGCCAATGTAGTTCAAGGAGCCACTTATTATTGGCAGGTTGTAACCACCGACCTTTCCGGTAACAGCACTCCTTCTGCAGTATTTGATTTTAAAATAGACTAATTACTGGGGCGGTTTAATCAGGCCAACAGTTATTTTAGTTATTTTGACTAGTTATTATTGAACTGATTCATGGTTCTAGCCAAACCCGCAAGGACAAAAGATTCTATCAATGCAGCAGATTTTTCCAAGCGTTCTTTTAGTTTTTCACGTTCCTCCACGGACCATTCTCCTAACACATAATCTACCTGTCTTCCTGCACCAAAATCTGCACCTACACCAAATCTATAGCGGTTGTATTGGACGGTATTTAATTTTTCTTGAATGTCTTTTAAGCCATTGTGGCCGCCGTCTGATCCCTTCGCCTTAAGGCGGATGCTACCAAAGGGCAAGTGAATGTCGTCTGTTACTACCAACACATTTTCCATAGGAATTTTCTCTTTTTCCATCCAGTACATGACCGCTTTTCCGCTGAGGTTCATATAGGTACTAGGCTTTAAGAGAATTAGACTTCTTCCCTTTATTTTAACCGTAGCCAAGTCCCCTAATTTTTGGGTTTCAAAAGATTGCTCGTGCTTGTGTGCCAAGGCCTCTACTATTTTAAAACCAATATTGTGTCTGGTTTCAGCATATTCAGCGCCTATGTTTCCGAGGCCAACAATCAGGAATTTTTTCATGTGCTACGCTAGTTTGTAAGATATAGTGGTAAAAATAAAAAAAGCATCCCAAACCAGGTGGCTTGGGATGCTTAAAATAAAAAGTTTCTACTGGATTACTCCGCAGCAGCTTCTGCAGTTGCCTCAGCACCATCTGCACCTTCTGCACCTTCTGCACCTTCTTCATCTTCTTCTTCATCTCCTCCAACAGCGGTTCTAGATGTTTTCACTTGAACAATAGCAGTACTTTCAGGTTGTAAGAAAGTATATTTTTCGTCCAATAATGAAGATACAGCAATGGTACCACCAATCTTAAGTTTTGAAATATCTACAGCAAAGAAATCTGGTAAGTCACCTGGCAATGCCTTGATCATTAACTTACGTTTTCTAAACAACATACGACCCCCGTTTCTAACCCCTGGAGAGTTTCCTTCTAACTGTACAGGAATACTCATAGTTACTGGCTTGTCGCTGAATAATTGATAGAAATCTATGTGTAAGATTTTATCTGTTACAGGGTGGAATTGAATGTCTTGTAATACCGCATCAATTTTAGTCCCATCTGCTAAATCTACCGTTACTGTATGTGCGTTTGGAGTGTAGATTAACGGTTTAAATGCCAGCTCTGCAGCTGAAAAATGTACTGGTTTGTCTCCTCCGTAAATTACGCAAGGAACCATTCCAGCATTACGCAAGGCCTTTGT
>JGI26081J50195_1000953_pt1 | contig 11782 bp, 10 predicted proteins | sample SaaInl74LU_5_DNA_FD_50195 | JGI IMG/M metagenome (IMG submission 50195) | reverse complement strand
CCAATCAATGGGATGTATTTAAAATCAGTTCCCAGTCTTTCCCGATGTTCTTTTTTTGCCGCTTCTATAAGTTTGGGGTTACTAAACAACTCAATAGCACTCAAACTTAGTGTTTTAGCGGCTACCATCATTCCTTTGTTTCCAATATTTGTTCCACCAGCAGCTACTGCTTGCCAGGAGTGAGCTGCAGTGCCAGGAACCCAAGTTGCTGTGCCAAAACCAACTGTAGGCACTGTAAATGAAACATCTCCAACATCGGTAGAACCACCCGCTTTGGCTGTTGTTTTATAAGGCGCTATAGCAGCGGCAGTTTCTTGGTCTGCATTTTCCTGTCCAAGTGTTTTGGCTATTGTATTAGCGAATGCTAATTCTGGCTCATTGTATTGCACGCCACCAACTTTAGTGAGGTTTTTGTGTACCATTTCTTGAAGGCTAAGGTTGGGCAGCAATTCATGGGTTCCTCCAATAATTTCATAATCCATTGTTGTTCCAGTTCCTAGGGCAGCTCCCTCTGCCGCTTTGACCATTCTGTCAAATATATCCATAACCACATCTCTTTTATTNTGTCTCGCGTAATAATATACTTCTGCATAATCTGGGACCACATTAGGAGCCTTTCCGCCACTGGTAATGACATAATGGATTCTTGCATCTTCTAAAACGTGCTCACGCATCATATTGACCATATTGTTCATGGCTTCTACACCATCTAAAGCAGACCGTCCCATATGCGGAGCCGCTGCAGCATGAGCAGAAACGCCATAAAATCTAAATTTAGCAGATTTATTCGCTAAGGCAGCTCCTGCGCTGGCAGCATTCTTTGCGCCAGATGCCAATGTAACGCAATGTCTACGTCCTCAAACAATCCCGCCCTGACCATGTATACTTTTCCAGAACCTCCTTCTTCAGCAGGACATCCGTAAAATCGAATGCGCCCTTTTTTATTATTGGCCTCTAACCACTCTTTTACAGCAATTGCAGCTGCAGTAGACGCTGTTCCAAACAAATGGTGCCCACAAGCATGGCCTGCTTTTTCACCAGCAGATTCTTTGTTAGGGACGGCTTTTTGAGACAGCCCTGGCAAAGCGTCGTACTCTCCTAAAATAGCAATTACAGGGCCTTCAGTCCCATACTCTGCTGTGAAAGCAGTAGGTATTCCAGCCACAGCAGTGGTTATTTTAAAACCAGCAGCAGATAGGGTTTCTTGTAATAAAGCACTGCTCTGTTCCTCTTGGTAGCCCATTTCTGCCAAGCCCCATATTTGCTGGGCTATATCACTGTAATAGGCTGTCTTAGCCTCTAATTTTTTTAAAACATCCGCAGGTTTTTTTTGTGCCATTGCACCAAAACTTATGCTAAATATAGCCGCGGTAATCATTAAATTTTTCATTTGATAGAATCAATTGGTTTGTTATAAAAATAAGCATAATTATTGAACTAAATAGACCCTAGCTTCATAGGGTGCCAAAACATCTTCAGCCTTTATTTCTTGGGTGGTATTGCGCAGTAACAGACTTTTAGCTGCCCCAGCTAAATCTCCTAAACTAACATGTGCTTCTAGCGTACTGAAACTCAATAAGATTAAATACACTTTAGTCTCATAGCTCCTGGTGTAAGCATAAACGGATTCGTTTTTAGGATCTATAAGCGTATAGTCTCCATATATTAGACCCAGATGATTTTTTCTAAGTGTGGTTGCTTTTCTAAAATAATGAAGTACCGAATCTGGATTTTTTTCCTGATCTGCCACATTAACCCCTTTTGTAAAATTTTCGTTCTCCTCAATCCATGGAGCTGCTTTTGAAAAGCCAGCTGCATGGCTTAAGTCCCATTGCATGGGGGTTCGCGCATTGTCTCTACTGGTATCTTTTTCATTCTCAAGAAAAACCTTGAGATCTTCACCCTTGTTTTTGGCTATTTCATAGCGGTTAATGGTATTGATATCTCTGTATTGTTCTATGCGATCAAAACGAATATTGGTCATCCCAATTTCATCCCCAAAATAAAAATAGGGTGTGCCTCTCATGGTCAGTAAAAAAGTGTGGAGCATAGTGGCAGACGCATACCAGAAGTCTGGGTGGTCATTCCCCCACCTACTCACAGATCTCGGGAAATCGTGGTTGCTTAAATACACACTACCCCAACCATCCTTTTCAAAGGCTTTATCCCACCTTGAATGAATCTCTTTAAAGGAAGAAAGCGGCCAGCCTTCTGGGTTTTTTTCAAAGACAGTACCTGGTTTTCTATCAAGAGACATGAGGTCAAAATGGAAAAACATATTGAGTTCATTTCGTTTTTCTCCCACCAAATCCAAGGCGTTTTCTATAGTAATCCCTGGTGCTTCTCCCACCGTCATGACATTGTATTTAGAGAGCACCTCCGCATGCATCTCTTGTAGGTATTCATGCAATTTGGGGCCTTGAGCGTAATAGGCAATGAAGTCTCCCTTGAACTGCGAGGGTAATTCAGGGTAGTTGGTGTCTTTTGAAATAAAAGGAATTACGTCCATCCTAAAGCCATCTACCCCTTTCTCAAACCAAAAAGCCATCATAGTGTAAATTTCTTGTCTCAAGGCTGGATTCTCCCATTTTAAGTCTGGCTGCTTTACAGAAAAATAATGCAAGTAATAGGCATTTGAGGTAGCGTCGTATTTCCAAGCGTTTTCTTCAACGTCAAAATAACTCCATCTTTTTGGCGGGGTTCCTTTTTCTGCTGGCCACCAGTGGTAGTAATCTCTATATGGATTGTCCCTGTCTTTTCTAGATTCCTGAAACCATTGGTGCTCATCACTGGAGTGATTTACCACCAAATCCATCACTAATTTTAGCCCCCTATCATGCATGCCTTTGAGCAGGGAGTCAAAATCTTCCATGCTACCAAATTCCGCCATGATGTTTCTGTAGTCACTAATGTCGTAGCCATTGTCGTCATTTGGAGATTCATATACTGGATTGAGCCAGATAATGTCTACGCCCAAACTTTTAATATAGTCTAACCTNTGTAGTATGCCTTTTAAGTCTCCAATACCATTTCCTGTGGTGTCTTGAAAACTCCTAGGATAAATCTGATATACAATGCCTTCTTTCCACCATGTCTTACTTTGTTTTGCTGTCATGTTATTTTCTTGGATGATATTGATTGAGNACTCCAGCCAAGTGAGTTCTGTCTAGGTGCATATATATTTCTGTTGTCGTGATACTCTCGTGTCCTAATAATTGTTGAATAACCCTTAAATCTGCGCCATTCTCCAAAAGATGTGTGGCAAAAGAATGCCTAAAACTATGGGGGCTGATTGTTTTTTCTAAGGCAATTTTTTTTGCCAGTTGTTTAATAATGGTAAAAATCATGGCCCTGGTTAAACCATGTCCTCTACGGTTTAAAAAGACAGTATCTGCCGCTTCTTTTTGTGGTTTTTGAAGTGGCCTCACTGCTTTCAAATAAACTTTTACGAGCTTTTCTGTTGTGGGATTTACTGGAACAAAGCGCTCTTTGTTTCCTTTTCCTAAAACCCTTATAAAGCCCTCTTCAAAAAACAAATCAGATATTTTAAGCGTAGTTAACTCAGACACCCTCAGGCCACAGCCGTATAATGTTTCTAATATGGCCACATTTCTCTGGCCTTCAAGGCTGCTTCGGTCTATTGCGGCAATGAGCGCATCTATTTCTTGGGTAGAAAGCACGGGAGGTAATTTTCTTCCCAGCCTCGGAGACTCTACCATTTCCATGGGATTGTCTGGCCTGTATTTTTCAAATACCAGGTAGTTAAAGAAGCTTTTTAATCCCGAAATAAATCTCGCTTGAGAACGTTCACTTAAAGGTTTAATACTCTCATAAACCCCTTCTAAAACAGTGTCTTTATCTATTGTTATTGGCAAGGTTTTTGGGTTGCTAGAGACAGATTTTTGGAGCTTTTGCACGTCAAAAATATAGCTCTCTACTGCGTTTTTAGACAGGCCTCTTTCTATTTGAAGGTAACTTTTGTAAGCGCTAATTGCCTGATCCCAATTCATTTTTTAAAAATAANATTGTTTTGTCTGCTATACAAGGAATTATACAAATGCTCGCTAATCCTTTTTTTATATATTTGGGCATGAGAATTTGCATTATAAACGGCCCTAATTTAAATTTATTAGGCAAAAGAGAGCCTAGTGTATACGGGAATAGTTCCTTTGAAACCTATTTGGAAGACTTGAAAAAAGGTTTTCCTCAAGTAAGTTTTGACTACTTTCAATCTAATATTGAGGGCGAGATTATAGACAAACTTCACCAGTTGGGATTTGATTATGAAGGGATTGTTCTCAATGCTGGGGCTTATACCCACACTTCGGTGGGCATAGCCGATGCNGTTAAAGCCATTTCCACTCCAGTAGTAGAAGTGCATATATCCAATACCCACACCAGAGAGTCTTTTAGACACCTGTCCTATATTTCACCAGTTGCAAAAGGGGTCATTCTCGGTTTTGGCATGCAAAGTTATCAATTGGCTGTACAGAGTTTTTTATAAGAATTACTAGCAAAAAAAAGGCGCCCCTTAGGGGCGCCTTTTTTTTGCTAGTGCATATTTTAAATGTGAATGACCTCATCATAAGCAGCAGCAACTGCTTCCATAACAGCCTCACTCATAGTTGGATGTGGGTGAATGGTTTTTAAGATNTCATGGGCTGTGGTTTCTAATTTTCTTGCTACAACAGCTTCTGCAATCATATCTGTAACCCCAGCACCAATCATATGACAACCCAGCCACTCTCCGTATTTGGCGTCAAAAATAACTTTCACAAAACCTTCTGGAGTTCCTGAAGCCACTGCTTTTCCAGANGCTGTAAACGGAAATTTCCCTACTTTAATATCCAAACCTTTGTCTATTGCTTGTTGTTCTGTTAGACCAACAGAGGCAATTTCAGGACTAGAATAAGTACATCCAGGGATATTGCCGTAGTCTAGAGGATGNACCTCCATACCGGCTAATTTTTCTACACATAAAATACCTTCAGCAGAAGCCACATGTGCTAATGCAGGACCAGCAGTAATGTCTCCAATAGCATAGTATCCAGGAATATTAGTCTGATAAAAGTCATTGACTAAAACTTTATCTCGGTCTGTAGCAATTCCAACATCTTCTAAACCAATATTTTCAATATTGGTTTTAATACCCACTGCAGAGAGTACCATATCTGCTTCCAGAATTTCTTCTCCTTTGGCCGTTTTTACANTGACAATAACCCCTTTTCCAGTAGTGTCTACTTTAGTTACTTCAGAAGAAGTCATTACTTTAACTCCAGCTTTTTTGAAACTTTTTTCTAACTGAATAGAAATGTCTTTATCTTCTACAGGGACAATATTTGGNAGGTATTCTACTACAGTCACGTCTGTTCCCATAGCGTTGTAGAAATAAGCAAACTCAATACCTATTGCTCCACTACCTACAACGATTAATTTTTCAGGCTGTTTGTCTAAGGTCATGGCCTGTCTGTAACCAATAATTTTTTTACCATCTTGTGGTAGGCTAGGAAGTTCTCTAGACCTAGCTCCTGTAGCTATAATGATATTATTGGCAGTGTATTCAACGGCCTTTCCGTTAGCGTCTGTAACAGCTATTTTTTTACCAGGGAGCACTTTTCCATGCCCATTGATCACTTCAATTTTATTTTTCTTTAGTAAGAACTGTACGCCTTTACTCATGGTTCCAGCTACATTTCTACTTCTTTTTACCACAGCGTCAAAATCTTTATCTACCCCTGCAGCCTTTAGACCGTAGTCTTCTGCGTGCTGAAGGTATTCAAAAACNTGAGCAGATTTAATCAGTGCCTTAGTAGGAATACAACCCCAGTTAAGGCATACACCTCCTAGATTTTCTTTCTCTACAATAGCAGTTTTAAACCCTAATTGAGAAGCTCTAATGGCTGTAACATAACCTCCAGGTCCACTTCCTAAAACAATAACATCAAAATGACTCATGATAATGATTTTGGTAAAAATTTATAGCGGCCCAAAGTTACAAAACCAATCTGAAAGCTTCTAGCCTTATTTTGTTGTTTTTTCAGGAACAAAAATCAAGCAGACAGAATTAATGCAATAACGCTCGCCGGTAGTGTCCACAGGGCCGTCTTCAAAAACATGTCCCAAATGTGAATTGCAAGCAGCACAGCGGGTTTCTACACGCCGCATACCATGGCTGTGGTCTTCTATATATAATACAGCTCCTGGAATAGCGGTGTCAAAGGCAGGCCAGCCGCAACCACTGTTGTATTTATGGCCACTTTCGAAAAGTTGTGTATCACAAGCTGCACAGTGGTAACTGCCTTTTTCAAAGTGTTTGTCATATAGTCCAGTGAAAGGATATTCAGTACCGTTTTGTCTTAATACCCTATACGCCTCTGTAGAAAGTTTTTCTTTATACAGGTCTTCAGATTGCTCTTTTGGGAATGTTGCACTCATATTATTTTGCGTCAGGAACAAACGCTAGTGCAGCGCCATTAATACAATGCCTTAGGCCAGTAGTGTTTTTTGGTCCATCAGTAAATACATGACCCAAGTGCCCCCCGCATTTTAAGCAGTATTCCTCAGACCTTGCGTATCCCACTTTGTAATCAATTCCATACCCCACATTTCCCTTCACTTCTCTGTCAAAAGAAGGCCAACCAGTACCAGAGTCAAATTTGTGCTCACTTTTAAATAATGGTGTATTACAGGCTTTACACACATAGGTGCCTTTTTCTTTAATTTTCAGTAATGGGCTAGTAAAAGGCCTTTCTGTACCTTGTTCCCTGAGGACATAAAATTCTAGGTCAGATAAGGTGGCTTTCCATTCTTGGGCTGTTTTAATCACGTCGTATTGATTTACTGCGCGTTGCGCATAAAATGAATGACATGTCAAAAGCAATAATCCTAGTAGTAAAGTATTTTTCATTTTTTATTTTAAAGGTACATAAAATTTAAAATCTATTCTTTGGTCAAGGCCTTGATAAGGTTAGATTCATCCATACCTCATATCAAAATCATTTAAGTTCTATCCTCATTTCAAAAAGAGTGCCAAATTTGCAAATGGTAGAAATTTTAAGCTGTTTTTTGAGACTCTGGCTATAATTGTATATTAGCAAAGTACTAGTGTGATGTAAAAGTCAATTAAGTGAATGCTTAAGATGTTTTTTATGGCGCTAAAAAAAATGAAGAAACCAAATACCAACCCAATATATGAGCGCTATTGCAGAGAAAGGAAGTAAAAAAATATTGTTTGCATGGGCTTTTTATGATTGGGCCAATTCTGTATATAGTCTGGTCATTTCTTCTGCGATTTTCCCCATTTTTTACGGTGCGCTATTTCGTATGGAAGGGATTGAAAAAGTATTGGTATTTGGAGTAGAAATAGCCAGAGCACCTCTGATCAGTTATGTCACTTCAGCTGCATTTTTATTTATAGCCATCCTCACGCCAATCCTCTCAGGAATAGCAGATTACCTTGGGAATAAGAAAGTTTTTTTGAAGTTTTTTTGTTACCTGGGAGGGCTTTCATGTATAGGGCTTTATTGGTTTTCTCTAGAGCATATTTACACCTCATTATTACTCTATTTTATGGGACTGGTGGGGTTTTGGGTTAGTTTTGCTTTTAACAATTCTTACCTTCCAGATATTGCTTTTCCAGAGCAACAAGATAGTATTAGCGCAAAGGGCTTTTCATTGGGTTATATAGGAAGTGTTATTCTATTGCTATTTAATTTGGCCATGGTCATGCAGCCAGCACTATTTGGAATTGAAGACCTTCCCGAAGCTCCAGCAGCCATCACTGCCATGAAATATTCTTTTGTGACTGTTGGAATTTGGTGGATCATTTTTAGCCAATACAGTTTTTATTATATGCCCAAGGGAAATAAGAAAGACGGGCCTGCAGTAAACTTACTTTTCAATGGTTTTAAAGAACTTAAAATGGTTTGGAATCAATTGGGTTCTCAGCCAATGCTAAAAAAATATTTACTGGCTTTTTTTGTATATAGCATGGCCGTACAAACTGTAATGCTTATTGCGGCTTATTTTGGAGAAGAGGAAATAGCTTGGGGGTCAGACGATCAAAGAACCATTGGCCTAATCAGTAGTATACTTCTCATTCAATTGGTGGCCATTATAGGCGCAACAATCACCGCAAAGGCCTCTGAGAAATTTGGAAATATCCCCACCTTGATTGTGGTCAATGCACTGTGGTTAATGATTTGTGTCTATGCTTATTTTGTGGTTTCTCCCACTGAATTTTATATTGCTGCAGGATTGGTTGGAATGGTCATGGGAGGGATTCAAGCGCTTTCCAGATCTACCTACGCCAAACTTATGCCAGAAACCCAAGACACCACCTCTTTCTTTAGTTTCTACGACGTAGCAGAAAAGATAGGAATTGTCTTGGGGACCTTTATTTATGGGGCACTTGCACAAGGAAGTGGTGACCTTAGAAACGGGATTATTATGTTTGGTGTTTTTTTCTTGGTAGGTGGATTATTACTCAGAAGGGTAAAATAGGGTTTAATAACCCGTGACGTCTCCCGAGCCAGACACTTTTGAGACTACTTTTTTAGGATTTCCTTTGTATTGAATATCACCAGAGCCAGATACCTTGGCATTTAAAGTGCCACGCACTGTTACTTTAACATCTGCAGATCCAGATACTGTAACTGTGGCGTCTTCTGCTTCATGCGCTTCTTTAACAATACGCCAAGCTACGTTGTACATGGCTTTATGGTACTGCTCGTAAAGCGCGAATTGTGCTTTGGCGTCTCCATGAAGACAGTCTTTAATCAGGGGCGTAATATGTGTGGGCTCTGGAAGGCTCAAAAACAAGCTTATTTATTAGTATAGATACAAGTTAGACAGAAATGTTACAGTTTCAAATCATTTAATGAGACAATGGCACAGGAATTGTCTATATGATTGCAAATAAAAGCGACTAGATTCCTCAATTCAGGGGCTTTTAGTCATTTTTAAAGTAGATAAATAATTTTTAAAACCGAAACCGATGTTTGTAAATGACATTATGACGGGTATATAGCGCTATGAGTAATTCGAATTTTTTACATATTGACAGTATGTCACTACAAGGGATAGATGAAGATGCAGATTTAATTCCTTTAATGACCCCTGAAGATGAAGCAGAAATAAATAATGAATCCCTTCCTGAATCTTTGCCTATTCTCCCTTTGAGAAATATGGTTTTATTTCCGGGTGTTGTGGTGCCAATCACTGCTGGGAGAGACAAGTCCATTCAATTAATAAAAGATGCCAACAATGGAGATAAAGTGATTGGAGTGGTGTCTCAAAAAGACCAAAACACAGAGAATCCAGGCGCTAATGACATTAGTAGAATTGGAACTGTGGCTAGAATTCTCAGGGTCTTGAAAATGCCCGATGGAAATACTACGGTAATCATCCAAGGGAAAAAGCGTTTTGCTATAAAAGAGGTGGTTTCTGAGGATCCCTACATTAAAGCGACTGTTGAGGAAACACCTGAACATAGACCTGAGCCAGAAAACAAAGAGTTTTTGGCCATTATAGATTCTATAAAGGAATTGGCATTACAGATCATTAAAAACAATCCAAACCTTCCTTCTGAGGCTTCCTTTGCAATTAAAAATATAGAGAGCAATTCTTTTTTAATCAATTTTGTGTGCTCTAACCTTTCTGTTTCTCATAAAGAAAAACAAATTTTATTAGAGACGCCTGATTTACAGGAACGTGCTTTAGCCACCTTAAAGTTTATGAATGTTGAAATGCAAAAGTTGCAATTGAAAAATGACATTCAATCTAAGGTGCGCAATGATTTGGACCAACAGCANAGAGAGTATTTTTTGCACCAGCAAATGAAAACCATTCAAGAAGAATTGGGTGGGGTGTCTTATGAAGAGGAAGTGAATGAAATGCTTGCTGCGGCTAAGAAGAAAAAATGGACAGATAAAGTAAGTTTGCATTTTGACAAAGAGTTGGGTAAGCTGCAGCGAATGAATCCTCAAGTAGCAGAATACTCTATTCAAAGAAATTATTTAGAACTCTTTTTGGACCTTCCTTGGGACCATTTTTCAAAAGATGTATTTGACCTGAAACGCGCCCAAAAAATATTAGACAGGGATCATTTTGGTTTAGAAGATGTTAAGAGACGTATTTTAGAACACCTGGCTGTTTTAAAACTTAGAAACAATATGAAGTCTCCTATCCTCTGTCTATACGGACCTCCAGGGGTGGGTAAAACTTCCTTAGGTAAATCCATAGCAGCCTCTTTAGGTAGGGAGTATGTCCGTATGTCGCTTGGTGGTCTAAGGGATGAAGCAGAAATTAGAGGGCATAGAAAAACCTATATTGGTGCCATGCCAGGAAGGGTTTTACAGAGTTTAAAGAAAGCGGGNACTTCTAATCCAGTCTTTGTATTAGATGAGATAGATAAATTGTCTAATTCCCATCAGGGAGACCCATCTTCTGCTCTTTTAGAGGTATTAGATCCTGAACAAAATGGTGATTTTCACGATAATTTTTTGGAAATGGGTTACGATCTTTCCAAGGTGTTGTTTATTGCCACTGCAAATAATTTAGGGGCTATTCAGCCTGCTTTATTGGATCGTATGGAGCTCATTAATGTGTCTGGATATACGATTGAAGAAAAAGTAGAAATTGCCAAACGCCACTTGTTGCCTAAGCAATTAAAAGAACATGGTGTAACGGCAGATCAAATTAAAATAGGCAAGCCACAATTTGAAAAAATTGTCGCAGGATACACTAGAGAATCAGGCGTGAGAAACCTAGACAAGCAATTGGCTAAAATGGTTAGAAACACCGCGAAATCTATTGCTATGGAAGAAGCTTATNAAGTTAAAATTACTCCAGAGCACATTGAAAAAGTATTGGGTGTACCGAGATTAGAACGCGATAAATATGAAAACAATAAGGTTGCAGGGGTAGTAACTGGTTTGGCATGGACCTCTGTTGGTGGAGATATTCTGTTTATTGAGTCCATTCTTTCCAAAGGTAAAGGGCTCATGAATATTACCGGTAATTTAGGAAAGGTCATGAAAGAATCTGCTACTATAGCCNTAGAGTACATTAAGGCTCATGCGGAGGAATACGGTCTTTCTGACGATATTTTCGAAAAGTACAATGTTCACATTCATGTACCGGAAGGAGCCACGCCTAAAGATGGACCAAGTGCAGGGATTACCATGCTTACTTCTTTAGTATCTCTTTTCACGCAGAGAAAAGTAAAATCTCGTTTGGCCATGACAGGAGAAATTACCCTGAGGGGAAAGGTGTTACCAGTAGGAGGAATTAAAGAGAAAATACTTGCAGCCAAAAGAGCAAATATTAATCAAATTATACTCTGTGAGGAAAACAGAAAAGACATTGCGGAGATTAAAGAAGCCTATTTAAAAGGTGTGACTTTCCATTATGTGACTGATATGAGTGAAGTTGTGGCATTGGCATTGACCAAAGAACAGGTGGCTGAACCTAAAAAATTGTAAATTTGCAATGATTTAAAACCATTAAATGAAAAAAATAACCATCGCTATAGACGGATTTTCCTCTACTGGAAAAAGCACCATCGCTAAAAAATTGGCCAAATCATTGGGTTATATTTATGTAGACAGTGGCGCAATGTATCGTGGGGTGACTTATTTTGCCATGCAGCAGGGTTTTATTAAAGACGGAATATTAGACAAAACAGCCCTTGTGAATTCGTTGGATCAAATAGACCTTCAATTTAAATTTGTGGCGGGTCAACAGGACGCTGCTATGTTTTTAAACGGAGCGAATATAGAAA
>JGI26081J50195_1000945_pt1 | contig 11832 bp, 10 predicted proteins | sample SaaInl74LU_5_DNA_FD_50195 | JGI IMG/M metagenome (IMG submission 50195) | reverse complement strand
CTTTTGAATGACTGATATAAAATCTTCAAACGACATCCGTTGATAATTCTTTCCCCAGATTCGAACCTCTGTTACGGCATAGGCGTGGTGCATTATTGCATAAAATCGTTTGAGATCTACGTCAGATACTTTACTACTATGAATCGTCTCAATATTCATAAATCAACTCGCCCAAGTTCTCAGGGTTAAATTGTGTTTTCGCGATTTTCAAAACTTCTTCTTGGGTGATCGAATCAATCTGCTCGTAAATTTCTTTTACCGAATCGACTTTTCCGTGGATCAACACGCTTTTTGCGAGGCTAAACATCAATTCGAGATTGCTATCCAGTGACAAAGCAATATGTCCTTTCAACTGTTCCTTTGCGTTGGACAGTTCTAGGTCAGAAAGTCCACGATCGGCAATGATTGCCAATTCCTTGTATATTAATTTAACCGCGCGAGCAAGATATTTTTTATCCGTCCCCATGTAAATACTCCATAGTCCAGTATCCGAATACGAAGAAAATCCAGCTTCAATATTGTAGGCATATCCGTATTGCTCACGAATCAAAAGTGTTAATCGAGAGTTAAGCGCTGGTCCACCTAAAACATTCGTGAGCAGTGTCATTATTCTTCGATCATCATCATTGTATGAAGGCGCAATCCCACCAATGACCGTATGCGTTTGAAAATTAGACTTCTTTTCCTTCAGACGAAATGGTTGAAAAGACGGGATAATAGAATTTTCGATGGCTACAGCTCCGTTGGGAACTGAACCAAAATCACGTTCGAGTTGAACAATTACATCCTCAATAGGTAGATCACCTACAAAGGAAATGACCATGTTGGACGCCTTGAAATAGCGCGACATGTATTTCGAAAGGTGCTCACGTGTGAAGCCAGAAACTGACTTTTTTGTCCCTAACGTATTGTACCCAAGTGCATGTCCAGAAAACAATCGCTCCTCAAAATCGTCGAAAATACGCTCTGATGGAGAGTCTAAATAGGAAATAATCTCGTCCAAAACGACTTCTTTCTCTTTGGCAATCTCCTCTTCAGGAAAAGACGCATTCAAAAGAATATCGCCTAGCAATTCTGAAGCAATTTCGAAATGCAGTTTTCGAAACGAAGTATGAATACAAATTTCCTCTTTGTTGGTATAGGCGTTCAACTCTCCCCCGACAGAATCGAGATCTGTGAAAATATCAAACGCCTTTCTTTTCTTTGTGCCTTTGAAGATACAGTGTTCGAGAAAGTGTGCTAACCCTTCTTCATCTGGAAGCTCAAAACGAGAACCCGCATGAATCATAACACCGAGGTGCGCAACAAAAGCTTTTCGTTTGAGATAAACCAATTGAATCCCGTTTGAAAGCGTAAGGATTATAGGGTGTATTTCGTAGGAACTCATGGATTCAATCTTTCGAGAGACCATTCTTCATTTTTCGATGTAAAAACGATACGATCATGAAGTCGTGAAGGTCTTCCCTGCCAAAATTCAAAGCGTGTTGGTTCAATCCAATAACCTCCCCAGTTTTCAGGTCGCGGAACTTTCTCAGTGAACTTTTGTTCGAATTCTTCTACGCGTTTCTCTAGCGTTTCTCTACTATCAAGTTGCTCGCTCTGATTCGAAGCCCAAGCACCTATTTGACTGCCTCGTGGTCGCGAATTAAAATAGGCATCACTTATTTCAGCGNGAACTTTTGAACAGATCCCTTGTACTCTGACTTGTCTTAGTGAATTCGGCCAAAAAAAGAGCATAGAAACTTGAGAATTCACCAAGAGATCCGACCCTTTGTGACTACTATAATTCGTGTAGAAAACTAATTTTCTTTCAATAACATCCTTGAGATATACAATTCGCGAAGATGGTTGATGATGAGCATCCACCGTAGATAAAACAAAAGCATTCGGTTCGCTTTCGTTNTTATCCACTGCATTTTTCGTCCACTCTTCAAACAAATCATAGGGATTTGAACCTTCGAATCCAGTTAGCTTTCCGTTTTCAAATTCGTGGTGTCCATCTCTAAATGAACTTAATATGTCGTTGATAGAGCTCAAATTAATTAACTCTCTGATTTTTCGTCTTCGAAATCGTCTTCGATCTCACTTTCCATTTCCTCGTCTTCGTCGTCTTCATCCGATCCAGAAGCCATGAAAACTGCCCCTCCATTTGCAGGAACATCAGCATCATCTTCCTCTATTGGACGACGACTAATTTCTCGATCTAAATCCTCTGAGTATGGGAAAATTTCAACTATTGGAGAAACTATGATCGATGGAATTTGAAAATCAACCATCAAAGTAGAAAGACTTTCTTTGATTCTATCGTATGCTTCTTTCACTGAACCTGCTGAAACCAAGAAGTTTTGTGTCACTTTTTTCGCTTTTTCAGAATCGGCATCGGCACTTTCGTATACGACTTTACACTTATACCATACATCAGCATCATCGTAAGCGAAAATATCATGAATTTCAGTTCTGGTAATACCCATCACATTAAACTCGCCACGAATGATTGAACCGAGCTCCTCGTAAATACGCGCTTCCGCATCAGTAAATGTCATTGCAGCCAAAAGGTAAGGCTCTGAAACGCGTTTCAACGCTCCGTTATCTAATTGCTTTGTATACTTAACTTTGACGGTAAACCAGTTGTTCATTTTCTTACGATTTTAGTTCCGCAAAAATAAGCAGAGTTCGTCGTAAAGCATAAGGAAATGCTTAAAAGTTATCTACAATTACAAATTCAGAATTGAAAATTGTGGTTTCAAATCTGGAATTTACGTCCTTCTTTTAAAACGATGTATGATTTGTTGAATAATTCCACAAGAACAGAGTTGCCATGTATTGAAAATTCAGCGTCCATTTGATTCGTGATCACATGAATTTTACCTCCTTGAAGCGCTGTAACACCACCCATAAGATTCCTAAATACTACCACATCGTTTTTAATCGCATACTCCTCAGGAACGTATTTGGCCAACTCAAATTTCTGACCGTCCACATAGGCATAGGAAAAGCCATTTTCAATCCAATAAACAACACCGTCTTTCACGTCGTAAGAAGTCGCTCCGAAATTTGACAAGGTTTTTATTTCTCCATTCTGATAAATTTTTAAATCGTGATTCTGATTTTCATAGGCAACAAAACCATTCCCGACTTTATAGGAACTCATGAAAAAATTCTCTACATCTAAAAACTGACCATCCTGAAAAATAGCAAACGTGCCATTTACAGGATCGTTGAACGCAATCATATCGATTCCCGTAGAGAATTTATAGGGTTGATGCCAAACGTCTAATTCGTAGATTTTTCCTCTCCAAAACACTTTGTAAAAATTCCCATTATCTCTGAAAGCCACGATGTTTTCTCCCACGTGTTGTGGCATATACAAATCGTCTATCACCGTATAAAGATCCGTAACAGTCCCGTTGTAGTATACTTTTACAGTGTTGTATCTCAAATCCTGAAAAACAACAAGACTATCTTTTACAATGTAATCCCCAACCCGATATGTTAGCGTTTGTTGCTCGCCATCGTCCCAAAGGTTTAANGTNGTCGCAATTTTCCANGTTAACAGAAAGTCCGAAACCTGAAATTCCGTTTCAACATTTGCCAAAGTCGTCGGGTTTTCCCCATCATACACAACTAGATTAGTTCTAAAATCAACATATCCAACGACATTATCACCAGCTTTGAATTCACGAACGGGTTGGGAGGCTACCTGACGAAAAAATCCATTTTCAAAGCTCTTCATCAAACGATTAAAGTCGAGCATAGGCAAGACATCTTGAGCTAACGATCCAAAAGAAACAAAGAGACTTGCGACGATAAAAAAATGCTTCATAGTGGAAAGTTAAGCAATTTTCGCGCCAATTGCACCTCGAAGCGGACTATAAACGCACGTTTAAAACCGCTTGTAATGTTCCAAGTCCGCGTATCCCATTCACTTGGTTGTCGGTAGATTATTTTTTTTCTTTGTATNTCTAAAAATTAAACCAAGAATGAAACACTTAATCATTACGGGGCTCCTGGCAAGTTTATCTTTTGCAGGGTTTTCACAAGAAAAAATCGAATACGTAGAATACGATTTGGCAAATGGAATTCATGTGATTCTACACGAGGAACACGCGACTCCAATCGTTGCTGTTTCGGTTCTATACCACGTTGGGTCGAAAAACGAGAATCCAGATCGTACAGGATTCGCTCATTTTTTCGAGCATCTTTTGTTTGAAGGAACTTCAAATATTGACCGAGGAGAATACAGCGAATTGGTGGAGAAAAACGGTGGAACATTGAACGCTAANACAAGTCAAGACCGAACTTTTTATTATGAAATTCTTCCATCTAATCAATTGGAATTAGGAATTTGGTTAGAAAGCGAGCGAATGCTTCACGCAAAAGTAGATAGCGTAGGTATTGAAACACAGCGCAGTGTTGTTAAAGAAGAAAAGCGTCAACGTGTTGACAATACACCTTATGGAACGTTTTTTCAAAATGTATTTGCAAACGTTTTCACTGAGCATCCGTACAAATGGCAACCAATTGGAAGTATGGAGCATTTGGATGCGGCTGTAGAGAAAGATTATGTTGATTTCTATCGTACATACTACGTTCCTTCCAATGCAACCTTATCGATTGCAGGTGATATCAATATTGAAGAAACGAAGAAATGGATTGACAAGTATTTCGCATCGATCCCAGCTGGTGAAGCCATCAACATGTATCGTGACTATGAAACGTTGAGTGATGATGCGTTCAAAGCAAAGTATACGGTTGAGAAAAGTCAATTGGATCAGAACAACTTCATGAATCCAAAGGACAAAACAGCAGCAGCANTGGTTAAGCGATATGCGAGTATGCCTGTTNAAATTGAGCGACCAGCTAAGTCAACAGAAAAATTAACTGAGGTAAAACGTGTTACAGTTGAAGACAACATTCAATTGCCAGGTTTATTTATGGCGTATAATTTACCAGACCAAACGCATAAGGATATGTACGCGCTTCAAATGATGAACGACGTACTTTCTGGTGGATCATCATCTAGAATCAACAAATCAGTAGTAGAAAAGCAAGAACTTGCGCAATTCGCTTTTGCATTTAGTTACGGACTCGAAGACGCCGGTTTAGGAATCTTCGCGGCAATTGCAGCAAAAGACGTAAGTCTTGATCAAATTCAAACTGCTTTGGATGAGCAAATTAAATTGATTAGCACGGATTTAATTACTGAAGAAGAATTTCAAAAAATACGTAATCAATACGAAAACGACTTTATTTCTTCCAATGCTTCGGTAGNAGGAATTGCTGAGAACCTTGCGAATAATCACGTGTACATGGGCAGCGCCGANTACACAAACAATGAGTTAGAAAAGTATATGAGCGTAACGCGTGAGGATATTCGTCGCGTTGCAAAACAATACTTAACTCCAGACGCACGTGTGATCATCCAATACGTTCCAAAACAGGACAATACTGAGAAATAATTCAATCAAGAAGAAACATTATGAAAAAATATATAATTGCACTTGGAATTCTTTTACCGACGCTATCAATAGGACAGATTGACCGTTCGGTACGCCCAGAACCAGGGCCAGCTCCTCAAATAAATATCGAGGACTCAGAAGTATTCACGACGGAAAACGGAATGACGGTTATTTTATCTGAAAATGATAAATTGCCGCGCGTTTCTTTCAGCTTAGTGATGGGAGCAACTCCAAAACCTTATCAAAATTTGGCAGGTTTANCGGAAGTTGCTGGTTCATTGATCATGTCTGGAACAAAAAACCGCTCGAAAGATCAACTTGATCAAGAATCTGATTACATCGGTGCACGATTAAGTGCTGATGAAAATTCAATGTACTTGTCTTGTTTAACGAAACACATGGACAAAGGATTGGAATTGATGTCTGATGTATTAATGAACGCCACTTTCCCACAAGAAGAGGTAGATCGTATTATGAACGTGAATGAATCGAATTTACTTTCTGCGAAATCTGATGCAGGAACGATGTTAGGAAATGCAAGAGCTGTTGCCAACTTCCCTTCTTCTCACCCTTACGGTGAAGTCATGACAGAGGAATCTTTGGCGAACATGTCTCGCGAGGCGATCGTGCAGTATTACCGCGAAACGTTTACGCCGAACGGTGCTTATTTAGTTATCGTTGGTGATATTAACCGTGCTGACGCAGAAGCGGCAGTCAACAAGTACTTCGCTGGTTGGAATGGCGGAAAAATGGTAAAAACAAACTTACCGGATGGAAATACGAATGATGGAAATCGCGTTATTTTCGTAAACAAAAATGGAGCTGTGCAATCTGTAATCTCCGTTTCATTCCCTATCGAAATTACACCTTCACACCCTGATTATATCAAACTTCGTGTTTTGAACGGAATTCTTGGTGGAGGAGCATTTGGAAATAGATTGATGCAAAATCTTCGTGAAGATAAAGCGTATACTTACGGTTGTAGATCCAGCGTTTCTGTTGACATGTATGGAAGTACTTTTTCCGCTGGTGGTAATTTCAGAAATGAAGTTACGGACAGCTCGATCACAGAAATTCTTTATGAATTAGATCGCATCACTAAAAGTTTGGTAGAAGATGAGGAGTTAGCACTTACGAAGGCATCGATGGCGGGAGGCTTTTCGCGTTCTTTGGAAAGTCCTTCAACAGTAGCTCAATTCGCTTTAGCTATTACGCGTTATGATCTTCCTAAAGATTACTATCAGACGTACCTGAAGAAATTAGACGCTGTCACGAAGGAAGATATTCTTTCAGTTGCTAAGAAATACCTGAAGCCAAATAAAGCAAACATCATCGTTGTAGGTAACGAGGAGATTGTCGATCGTTTGAAGCAATTTGATGCGGATGGCAAAATCGAAAAGATGGATGCATTCGGTCGCGCAATGAAGGATCGTAAAAAAGCGGATATTTCTGCCGAGGAACTTTTTGAAAAACATACAGCAGCTGTCGCGATGGGAGCTGAAGGAAAAGCATTGAATAAAAAATTGAAGAAAATCAAATCGTACAAAACTACGACTGAAATGAGTTCTTCAATGATGCCTGGAAAACTAAAACAAACGCAACTTTGGTCTGCGGATGGCAAAGAAGGGTCGAAAATGGAAATGCAAGGAATGACCATGCAAAGCAGTTACTTCGATGGTAAAGCTGGTCAATCCACGAATATGCAGACGGGTACGAATGCGTTCACCGCTGAAGAAATCGCTGCAAAACAAAAGTCTCAAGGGATTATTCCAGAAATGAACTACACAACTTCTGGAATGGAGTATGAACTTCTAGGAATTGAAGAATTCAACGGTAAAGATGCTTATGTTGTGAAATTGAACGACGGAGAAAGTGAAACGTATAAATACTACGATACGAAAACTTTCTTCTGTATTGGTTCTACAACGATCACCGAACAAAATGGTGAAGCTCGCGAAGTATCTGTTCTATTTTCGAATTTTGAAGAGAGTAACGGATTCATGTTCGCGAAAACATTAAATGTCGATTTAGGTGGATTCAGTCTTGAAGGAACTATTACGGAACGCCTTTGGAACGTAAAAGTAAATCTCGACGATTTTAAGTAAAATTCAAATTTCAAATTAAAAATCCCAATTATCGTTCTTTCGGTAGTTGGGATTTTTTTTGTAACCTATCCCCCGTCTTTTTCGTTATCGTAATGAGACAAATTGAACCATTCTCGGAATGAAATTTGAATTCAAATAACTGAATGCGTAAACCAATCAAATTACTCCTACATCCTGCCTATTCCTTATCCAAGGCGTTTACAATCATTTGGATTTCGTTTTTAACTTTTGAATCTTTTGCTCAAGAACTGGATACAACTTTGCAGGCAAACGAAAAGCTTCACCCGTTTAGCATGTCTTATTATGGCAGTGAATTTCAGGTGGATCCTAACTATCAATACGTACTNGCAGAAATCGCACAATCCGTCGCTAAGGATTCCAGTACTCATTTACACGTTCGCGGACATGTCTGTTGCGGACCTAGCAAGCGACTGAGTAAACGTAGAGCGAAGAAAGTTTATAAATATTTAATCGCATTAGGAGCCCCAAAGGATCGAATGAGCTGGAAAGGTTATAGTGATACTTGTCCGAGGGCGTGGCCAGAAAAAACACGAGAAGATGAAGCCGCAAATCGGCGCGTTGACTTTGTGATTCGAAAGGTAAAATAAGCCATTCTAGTTCGCTAATGAATCGTTAACTTAGTGTCGTAAAAACGATCTCATGGCGCAAATTACCAAACAAAACTTCCAATTTCTTGATACGCTTGCTAAAAATAATAATCGCGATTGGTTTCAAGAACACAAAGCAACTTACGTGAAGAATCATGAAGAAGTCATTGCTTTTGCCGATGAATTATTAGGTAAATTGAATCAACACGATCTCATTGAAACCGTTTCAGGCAAGAAGAGTTTGTTTCGAATTTATCGAGACGTTCGTTTTTCAAAGGACAAAGCTCCGTACAAAACACATTGGAGCGGTGGATTCACGCGCGCAACTAAACTTAGACGCGGTGGATACTACTTTCACATTGAAACTGGTGGAAATTCCATGGTAGGCGGTGGGTTTTGGAATCCGAACAAGGAGGACTTACAACGAATTCGCGAAGAGATTGCCACTGATGCTTCCGAATTACGAGAAATTATTAATTCTTCGGAATTCATTGAAACATTTGGAACACTAGATGGTGAGCAATTGAAAACTGCGCCAAAAGGGTTTGATAAGGAGCATCAAGACATTGATCTACTTCGCTACAAGCAGTTCATATTCTCTAAACGCTTTTCTGATGAAGAAGTTCTTGCACCAGATTTTATTGATCAACTAAACGAAGCCTTCAAAAAAATGCGGCCTTTCTTCGATTATATGAGTGATGTTTTAACCACTGATTCGAATGGTGTGCCGCTTTATGATGAGTGATTGGCATATTGGTTTCGCATCTCGGCTACGCTCGATGCTCGGTGTAAGGCTGCGCTCAATGCTCAGATAAAGAATTAGTTTCNTAAAACGAAATTAAATATAAGCGGTGCTACAATCGTGGCGTCTGACTCTACGATGAACTTTGGAGTATTGATGTCCAATTTCCCCCATGTGATTTTCTCGTTTGGAACAGCTCCAGAATACGAGCCATAACTTGTTGTCGAGTCTGAAATCTGACAAAAGTAACTCCAAAACGGTGTATCTTCTCTTTCCATATCTTGATACAACATTGGAACGACGCAAATTGGGAAATCACCTGCTATTCCTCCTCCTATTTGAAAGAATCCGATTCCATCATTTCCCGCAGCTTCTGTGTAATAATCAGCGAGCCACATCATGTACTCAATTCCAGATTTCACGGTCGATGCCTTCAATTCTCCTTTCAAGCAATACGATGCGAAAATATTCCCCATTGTTGAATCTTCCCAACCGGGAACAACGATTGGAAGGTTTTTTTCTGCTGCCGCTAGCATCCATGAGTTTTTCGGATCGATTTCATAGTATTGCTCTAAAACGCCTGAAAGAATCAAATCGTACATAAATTCATGCGGGAACATTCGTCTTCCCTCGTCTTCCGCCTTTTTCCAAATATCGAAAACGTGCTTCTGTAAGCGACGAAAAGCTTCTTCCTCTGGAATACATGTATCTGTTACACGATTCAAGCCTTTCTCTAAAAGATCCCATTCTTGCTGAGGCGTTAGGTCTCTATATTCAGGAACGCGCTCATAGCTATTGTGCGCAACCAAATTCATTAAATCTTCTTCAAGGTTTGCTCCAGTGCACGAAATGATCTGGACTTTATCCTTTCGAATCATTTCAGCAAGTGAAATACCAAGCTCAGCAGTACTCATGGCTCCAGCCAACGAAATCAACATTTTCTTTCCAGAATCGATGTGTTTTTCGTAGCCTTTTGCTGCGTCAACAAGAGCTGCGGAATTGAAGTGTAGATAATTCTTCTCGATGAAATCTCTGATTGGTTGTGCCATTTTAGATGTAAAATTTATAAGAAAGTAATTTGTAATAAAGTTTTGCTGCCATAAAATCAGGATCACTTAGCTCCTTGATAGGCGCCAGTTCTACGATATCAAACCCTACGACATTGCATTGATGAAAGACTTTTTTCAATAAGTCAAGTGTCTCATTCCAGAGTAAGCCACCAGGCTCCGGTGTCCCAGTTGATGGCATAATTGAAGGATCAAAAGCATCCAAATCTATTGTGATGTAGACGTTTCGCCCTAGCTTCGAGAGAACATCTTGCTGCCAATTTGCATTCGCTCGGATTTTATAGCTAGTAAAGAGTTTGTCTTCGTCCAAAAAAGGAAGTTCGACAGTGTCCATACTTCGGATTCCAACTTGAACCAAATTGGTTTCTTTAGATGCTCTGTGGAGTGCACATGCATGATTGCATGCGGATCCATTGTATTCTGGGCGAAGGTCTGAATGGGCATCAAGTTGCAACACGGTCAAATCAGCATATCGTTTTCTGAACGCTTGAATCGCACCAATGGAAACGGAGTGTTCACCGCCTAGCATGGTAACGAATTTTCCTTTTTGAATGTACTCAGCATACGCCTTTTCTACGGCTTCACACATGGCTTCCGGAGAACTATCTTCGGTAACCGTTGGCGCTATAAAAATACCTTCTTTGTATACTTCAGAGCGCGTTTCGATATCGTACAACTCCATATTCTCCGCCGCATCAAAAATAGCATTTGGACCTTGATCCGCGCCTTTTCCGTATGTACTTGTTCCGTCGTAAGGAACTGGAATTAAAACAACCTCGGAAGATTGTTCTTGTGCATATTGTTCTGGGATTCCTGCAAAAGTTCTCATCAGTATCCTAATAAATTTAGCATTTGTTCACTTGTTTGCTCTTCACCGAAAACTCTGTAAGTTGTTTCTCCTTCTTCATTTTCATTAATAAGCAAATGTTTCGGCGATGGGATCAAGCAATGCTTAATTCCTCCGTAACCAGAAATCGATTCTTGGTAAGCTCCACAGTTGAAAAAGCCAACATGTAGCGGTCGATCCTGCTTAAATTCTGGTAAATAAATGGCGTTAATGTGCTGTTCAGAATTGTAGTAATCGTCGCTATCGCAGGTCAAACCACCCAGGAATACACGTTCGTAGCGATCATTCCAACGATTGATAGGAAGCATGATAAACCGCTTATTGATGGCCCAAGTATCTGGCAAGGTCGTCATAAAAGACCCGTTAATCATGTTCCAGCGTTCTTTGTCGTTTTGCTTTTTCTGGTGAAGAATGGAGAAAATCATACCTCCCGCCTCCGAAACGGTAAACGACCCAAATTCAGTGAAAATATCTGGATGTTTTGCGTGTTGACTGTCGGCTGTCGATTTGATTTGAGCAATAATCTCTTCAATTAAGTATTGGTAATCAAAATCAAAAGCCAAAGAATTTTTCACTGGGAATCCACCACCGATATCTAGATAAGAGATATCCGCACCTTCTTTGATGAGATCGAGGTACACGTTTAAAAACTTGCGCAATTCGTTCCAGTAATACGCATTGTCACGAATTCCTGTGTTAACGAAAAAGTGCATTAATGAGAGTTTGAACTTCGAATGTCCTTTAATTTTCCATTTGTAGAACGAAGGAATGTCTTTGTATCCAATTCCTAAACGCGAGGTGTAGAATTCGAACTTAGGATCTTCCTCTGATGCAATGCGAATACCGATTTCCATCTTCGTATCGATCATTTTATCGAGGTATTCGAACTCCATGAAATTGTCGATAATTGGAATTACGTTGGTAAAACCAGCATCAATTAGCTCCTTGATTTTAAGGACGTATCGCTCCGTTTTGAATCCATTGCAAAGAATAAAATTATTTGG
>JGI26081J50195_1000942_pt1 | contig 11845 bp, 8 predicted proteins | sample SaaInl74LU_5_DNA_FD_50195 | JGI IMG/M metagenome (IMG submission 50195) | reverse complement strand
GTTGAGGTCGCCATGCACTACAATACCGGTTACAACGAAAACATTCATTCGTACGTCAATAACATTAATACCCACGAAGGTGGTACGCATTTAGCAGGTTTCCGCAGGGCTTTGACAAGAACGCTCAAGAAGTATGCAGATGATAGTGGTCTGCTTGCCAAGGAAAAGGTTGAAGTAAGTGGCGATGACTTTAGAGAAGGACTTACCGCGGTCATCTCTGTTAAAGTAATGGAGCCTCAGTTTGAAGGTCAAACGAAAACGAAGCTCGGTAATAAAGAAGTTAGTGGCGCAGTAGATAAGCTGGTGGGCGAAATGCTAACAGTTTTTCTTGAAGAGCATCCGGGTGAAGCAAAGATTATTGTTCAGAAAGTACTTCTCGCTGCGAAAGCACGTGTGGCCGCTAAGAAGGCACGCGAAATGGTACAACGCAAAGGGACAATGTCTTCTATGGGTTTACCAGGAAAGTTGAGCGATTGTTCTGAAACGGATCCTGAAGTGTGTGAAATTTTCCTTGTGGAGGGTGACTCTGCTGGGGGAACTGCAAAACAAGGTCGCGACCGTAACTTCCAAGCCATTCTTCCGTTGCGCGGAAAGATCTTGAATGTTGAAAAGGCAATGTCTCACAAGGTTTTTGAAAACGAAGAAATCAAGAACATGTATACTGCACTCGGTGTAAGTGTGGGTACTGTAGATGATCACAGAGCATTAAACATCGAGAAATTACGTTATCATAAAATCGTCATCATGACGGATGCTGATGTGGATGGTAGCCACATTTCAACGTTGATTTTAACTTTCTTCTTCCGTTACATGCGCGAATTGGTTGAGAAAGGGTACGTATACATTGCAACGCCGCCGCTTTACTTGGTGAAGAAAGGTTCTAAATCCGCTTACGCATGGGACGACAAGCAGCGCGACCAACTTCAATTTGAATACGGTGGCGATGGTGGACAAGGCGTTGGCATTCAGCGTTACAAAGGTCTTGGTGAAATGAACGCAGAACAGCTTTGGGAGACCACTATGAATCCTGAAGAACGTATTCTTAAGCAGGTAACCATAGACGATAGTGCTGAGGCAGATCGTGTATTCTCCATGCTTATGGGCGATGAGGTTCCGCCTCGTAGAGATTTTATTGAGCGAAACGCGAAGTATGCAAAAATTGATGCCTAAATCATTCATACAACTGAAAAAAGCCTCCTTTTTAGGGGGCTTTTTTGTAGTTATTTTTTTAGTACTGACCTCGTGCACTACTGATAAAGCAGATGGCAAGATGGTTTTTCGCTACAATGAGCCTGCGGGAATTCCTTCATTAGATCCTGCTTTTGCTAAAGAGAAGAGCTCCATTTGGGTGGTACAGCAGTTGTACGAAGGATTGGTCGCACTCGACAGTGAAAATGCCATCGTACCGGCTCTTGCCTTGGAGTGGGAGATAGACAGTACAGCGAAGGTGTATACCTTCAGACTGCGCAATGCATCTTTTCATAATGGTAAGCCCTTAGCGGCGGATGATGTTGTCTACAGTTTGAATAGATTACGCGATGCTAAGGTTGCTTCACCGGGCAGTTGGGTGGTAGAAGATATTGCCTCCTTGAGAACAGTAGATGCGTCTACGGTGGAAATAGTCTTAAAACAGCCCAATTCCACTTTTCTTTCTTTACTCGCTATGCCGTTTTGTTCTGTAGTTCCAAAGGATGAAATAACGCTGACTAAGTCTCCTGTGGGTACAGGGCCATTCAAATTTCATGTTTGGCATTATGGAGAAAAATTGGTTTTACATAAGAATGAAACGTATTGGCGTATCGATGGGGACGGGGCACAATTACCCTATTTGGATGGCATTAGCATTTCTTTCCTGACAGATCAACAAAGTGCATTCCTAGAATACTTGCGAGGGAATTTTGACTTTCTTCCTAATCTTGATCCCAGCTTTAAAGATGACCTTTTGACCAAACAAGGTGCCTTGCAGGAGCGGTATACGGCTGAACACACTTTGCTGCGCAGCCCATTTCTAAATACTGAATATTTAGTTTTCAATGCGACGCGACCTTTACCAAAGGATTTGCGCTGGGCGATCAATGCGTCTATTGATAGAAAGGAGATGATTACAGCATTGCGCAACGGCGTTGGGGTGCCCGCAACAGGAGGCATCATTCCTGCCGGTTTACAGGGATATCAGCCTGGTATAGGTATAGGTTATGCGCCGGACAGTGCCAAGCGAATCATCGCTAGCTATGAGGTATTGCCAGAATTGACTTTGACCACGGTTGCAAACTACCGCGACCTGTGCGAATTTGTGCAAGGTGCCTTGGCGAAATTAGGCTGGGACATTTCAGTAAATGTAGTGCCTTCTGCGGCCTTGCGGAGTGAGAAGTCTGCAGGTACCTTAGATTTTTTTAGAGCAAGTTGGATTGCGGACTATCCCGATGCGGCGAATTATTTGATGCTTTTTACCACGGAAATGAAAGCACCCAATGGGCCAAATTACAGCCGATACAGTTCCGCTACTTTCGACTCCATCTATGACGCAATACAAAGCACACCTTTTGGAGCAGAAAGGATTGAATTAATGGCTGCTGCTGATCAGTATCTAACAAATCAAGCCGTTTGTGTGCCGCTATATTATGACGAAGTATTGCGCGTATTTCCAACCCGGACTAATGGGGTTCAAACAAATGCGCTGAATGCTCTTACTCTTCTAGAAGCGAAGGTGCTTCGGGACTGAATCTAGTAATGAGCGGCCTATGGTCGCTGAGTGAGATGTTATCGATGAATTGGCCCCTAGAGTGCAGTTCAGGGCTGTGTAATGTCCAATCAATTTTAAAAAACAGCCCCCTTCTTGCCAATGGCTCAAAGGAACCCATAGTTCCGTACCCATTGAAAATGTATGGGTCGTCGAGGTGACGAAGCAAACGCCAATACAAATTTCCACCGGGTACACCATTGAAGTCGCCCGAGAGTATTACGGGATGTGGACTTTCGTTCACCCAATCAATGATGTGTTTTGCCTGAAGACCCCTGTTTTTGTCTGTTGAGGCGAGTTTGCTTAGCACAAATTGGCCCGCTTCTAAAAGTTCATCGCGAGAGTGCACTACTTCCATATCCTGGTCTTGAACACCGGTCGAACTTAAATGAACATTGATAACGCGCACCGTGTCGAAAGGCAGAGCGATGTCTGCATATTGGGCACTGGTTCGCGAATATCCCTGCTGGGTAAGACTGCTATACAATAAAGGAGAACTATTTATTATGGGATATTTCGAATAAATCGCGACGGAATAATTCTTGCGGGCCGGTGCGTAGGCCCGAAAAGGATAATACATGGCCAGTGGGCCCGCTGCAGACCTTCTAATCTCCTGCATACACAAAATATCGATGGATTGATCTTGTGACCATTTCCCTATATCTTTTGCAGCCGCTGTAGTTTGGTAAAACGCACGAACGTTGTAGGTGGCGACGTTAATTTCTTCTTCAGCAATAGCTTGAGCTCGTGCATAGGGCCACTGTGCCATCAATGGAAAAGCGAGAATAGCTAGCCCTATAACGTTGTTGATGGCTTTTCGAGGTTTGAATCTTAGCCAGAAGAGTAGCGCAATAGCGTGTGGCGCCATCAGGAGCGGTAATAGCAAGGCCAAAATGCTTATTCCCGGTAATAATTCAGAAGGAACAAGACTCCCAAGTGCTATTGCTAGTGTCGCTCCGGTTAATGCGAGATTAAGCCAGTGAAGCAATATAAGCCGTTTCTTCACTTAGTCTTTTGATATTTTGAATAGGAATGCCTTTTCTTCTTTAGATAGGCTATCGTAACCCGAGGCTTTGATTTTATCAAGAATCTCGTTCATACGGGCTGTATCATCACTATTTGATGCTTTCGGAGAGGTGGCTTTTGTCCCACTTTTTTTGTAATTCCTTTCACCGAAGCTAAAGCCTTTCTTTCTCTTGCGCTGCTGCGGTTGCAGCCAGCTTCGAACAAAGTCGATGATTTGAAACAGGTAAACGTTCCATTCATTACCTGCACGCATACTTCGGATGAAAAAGAATGCAACGATAGCACCACCTAAATGTGCGATGTGGCCACCGGCATTTGCACTAGTTAAGTTTAAAACATCCAAGAGCACTAATCCTGCCGCAAGCATCCAATACTTTACTTCAAAAATCCCCCACAATCGTACGGGCATATTAGGCATGTACAATGCGCCGGCCACGAGTATGGCAATAACACCAGCGCTTGCACCAACCATAGACCCTGAGGTAAGAATGGGGCTAATATTGTAAAGAATAATGTAAAGTACGCCACCCCCAATACCGCCGTAGATGTATAACGCCAGCATTCTCCGTTCACCTAAGTACTCCATAAGCATCTTTCCGGAGAAATAGAGAATGATCATATTGAAGAGAATATGACGGAAACCAAAGTGTGTGAACATGTACGTTAAGATGGTCCATGGACGCAATGCAAACCTAAATGGACTTGAGGGGAGTGCTAAAAGGTCGTCAGCAATGTTCGGTATGAGGCCGAAATTACCCGTGAACAGGCTGGTAAAGGCATTAGTAAGACTGTAAGCTAGAAAAACGGCTATATTTAGATAGAGCAAACGGGTGAGGTAATCGCCCTTGAATGCATCATGTTTTACTCGATCAAAGAATTCGCTCATCTTCTAATGGAAAGGCTTAAAGATACATTTCTCTGCGCCATTTTCGAATGAGAATATAGCCAAAGAGCATGCCTCCTAAATGCGCGAAATGTGCAATGCCGCTGTTACTTACACTGAACCCGTTGTAAAGTTCGAGCAAGCCATACCCAATGACGAAATACTTTGCTTTGATTGGGAAGAGAAAGTTGAGGTAAATCACTTGGTTTGGAAAGGTCATGCCGAAGGCGAGAAGTACGCCAAATACGGCGCCAGAGGCACCGACCATTGGTGCATTTAATAATCGGTTAAAACTTCCCCACGTCGGATTGGTATAATTAAATCCACGTTCAATTAAATCTTTACCGTCTCTCGTAATGGTTTCAAGTGCACCACTTTCGAGCGCAGCACTCAGTTGAAAATATTCAATAGCATTGACGCCTATCTGGAGCGCACTTGCGCCGAGTCCCGTGAGCAGGTAATAGGTTAGAAAACGCTTTGCTCCCCAATGGTTCTCCATAGCAGAACCTAAGAACCAAAGCATCAACATATTCGAAAAGATGTGCCCAAAGTTCCCGTGCATGAACATGTGCGTGACCAATTGCACCGGCAGGAACTCTGAAGATGCTGGGAAGTACAATCCTAGCCAGTCTGTGATGTCAATACCGAAAGTGCTTCGTATTGAAATCATGCCTAAAAAGAACAATCCGTTGATAATTAGAAGGTTCTTAACTACGGTGGGCATTAAATTAAAGCTGCGTTGGGCAATCATAGGAGCGTTTCTAAATCTTCAGGTGTTAATTCGATGATGACTTTTTTTCCTGATGGTGTGTATTGTGGATTACTGCTACTTAGCAGGCGTTCTTTTAACGCTTGCAACGCCTCCTTAGTTTTTGCAAACTCACTATTCGCCGCTTTTTTAGCCAAAGTCTGTGCGAAAGACTTTACAATTGAAGATTCGATAGCGTCGGGGTCCAATTCCTTTAATTGTTCAAGTAATTCTTCTAAAGCCGGCACTGCTGCTTCGGGCGATAGTAGCATAGGAGCGCCTACTAAGGAAAAATCGCCTGGATTTTTTTCTGGTCGAAGGTCAAAACCTGCTGTGGCAAACCAACCCTCGTGCTCTTGCAATAAAGCTTGATCTGCAGGTCCTACTTGAATCTCTTCGGGGAAAAGTAGTTGTTGCGACGGTAACGTTGCATTGCTTAATTTTTCCAGGTATTGGTCGTAGAAAACGCGGTATCTCGCAGCATTAATATTTATAATGAGCACTTTTCGCCCTAACAACGTAAGCATGTGTTTGCCCCAAAGCAGCACGTTGGTGCTGTGTTCGTCTCCAGATTTTTCCGAATGTACGTCCCAAAATCCCTCGATTTGATCTTCTGAACTGTATTCAAAAGTTTGGGAGGTGTTCAGGTATTTTTCCTGCGTAATACGCTGGTATTTTTCATCGTCGGAACGGAATCGCGGTGTTGGAGATTGTGTAGTTTCGAACGGATTAAAATTTGGATTCACCGTGATCTGTGGCGCCTTGGGCATTTGTCCATCAGGCAGTGGTGGAATAGCGAAACTCTGCTCAGCGTCAAAATCTATGGTCGGGGCAACATTAAATTGACCAATAGCATGGCGAGTAGCGCTCCTTAAAACTGCGTAAATAGCACGCTCATCTTCAAATTTAATTTCCGTTTTCGTGGGATGAATATTCACATCTATTTCAGATGGATCTACCGTAAGGTATAGGAAATACCCGGGGTGATGCTCGCCGGAGAGTACATCTTCGAATGCTTCGCGCAGCGCATTGTGTAAATAGGGTGATTTGACAAAGCGATTGTTGACAAAGAAGAATTGTTCTCCGCGTTTCTTTTTCGCGAATTCAGGCTTTATAACATAGCCTTCTACTTTTACTACCTCAGTTGATTCATTAATGGGTACGAGGCGTTCGTCAAACTTTCTTCCGAAAATCCCGGTGATGCGTTGGCGCAATGGCGAGGGTTTCAGGTGAAAAAGTAGGTTTTCATCACTTTTCATAACCCACTCGATATCGCCATGAACCAGAGCGACACGATGAAACTCATCAATACAATGCCGGAGTTCTATCCTATCGTTTTTCAGGAATTTTCGCCGTGCGGGGATGTTGTAAAAGAGGTTTTTAACGACAACTTGAGTCCCTTTATTCCATGGGTACGGCACAACAGATTGTACTTCGCTATCTTCCAATTTAAGTTCTAATCCTAGCCCTTCTTCATTCTGGTTGGTGCGCAAGAGCACGTGTGCTACTGCACCTATAGAGGCCATTGCTTCACCTCTAAACCCTCTCGTAGTGAGTTGGAATAAATCGTCAGCGGATTTAATTTTGGAGGTTGCATGCCTTAAGAAGCAGTGTCGAGCATCTTCTTCGTCCATCCCAGAGCCATTATCACTCACACTAATACTGGTCTTTCCTGATCCTAAAAGCGATAAAGTGATTTTTGTAGCACCAGCGTCTACGCTGTTTTCCAACAATTCTTTGACCACAGAAGACGGTCTTTGAACCACCTCTCCTGCCGCTATTTGATTGGCAACGTGATCAGGAAGTATGTTAATTGTGGGCACTAAGCGAGGAATTTAACTGCGACAATGACTAGGACAACAAGAAACAGAAAGCTGAAGAGTAAACGTTACCGTAACCTTCACTAGCACCTGCACTTCTTTTTCTTCGCAGGTCCCAATTTTCTCTTAAGCGATCTCGGTATTTATCTTTATTCTGAAATGGAATTTCGTCAATGCCCTCTTTACGCTCCAGGATTCTCAAACGATCTTTACGCTCGTCATGAAATCTAGGTTGGTGTTGAAAACCGCGTGGCTGGCGTCGTTCAAATAGTCCCATATCTTTCTATATTCTCCTCTCAAAGGTAAGAACCCCTTGGCACTTTATCGACCTATGCACACACGCTTTCTAAAAGCCATTTTTACGGCCTCTTTACTTGCTGTTTTACCTGGTAAAGGGCTTTATGCTCAATCGTTTAATGTGGATTCCGCCTTGAGTGCGATGTCCATAGATGAGAAAATTGGCCAATTATTCATGGTCGCAGCGTACAGCAACAAGGGTGAAGACCATCAAGCGGAATTAGAAAAATTAGTACGACAATACCACATAGGGGGTGTCATTACTATGCAAGGTGGACCTGAACGTCAAAAGAAACTGTTGCATCGTCTTCAAAGTGCAGCGGCCTTTCCCTTGCTCGTTGGGCAGGATGCGGAATGGGGTCAGGCTATGCGTTTGGACAGCACTTATAAATTTCCAACATCACTTACAGTCGGTGCAGCAGGCGGGACCATGGATGCCTATGATTTAGGACACGCCTTAGCGGATGAGTGCAGCGCAGTAGGTGTGCACATGAGTTTCTCTCCAGTACTCGATGTCAATACGAATCCAAACAACCCTATCATTGGAGCGCGATCCTTTGGTTCTAATCCAGAGCTTGTAAATGCACTAGGCGTAGCAATAGTCGAAGGAATTCAAGATCGGGGCGTGCTCGCCTGTGGAAAGCATTTTCCAGGCCATGGAGATACGCACCAGGACAGCCATAAAACACTACCGAAGGTAGACCGCACCCTTAAAGAACTTATGGAAGTAGAGTGGGTGCCGTTCAAGGGTGCGATTGACGCGGGTGTTGCGGCCATAATGATTGCGCATTTGAACATCCCTTCCCTTGAGCCGTCGGGAAAACCGACAAGCCTTTCGCAAAAGGTGATTCAAGAGATTTTAAGAGATCAGTGGGGGTATGAAGGTATAGTTATTACGGATGCCTTGAATATGAAAGGTGCAGCAGCCTTTGCTCCTCCTGGGGAGCTAGAGTTGGCGGCTTTTGCGGCGGGTAATGACATATTGTTGTTTCCCATGGATGTGCCAAAGGCAACCAAAGCCTTCCAAAATGCACTTGAAACGGATAAGGTTTCGATTAAATCCCTAGACGAGCGAGTCAGAAGAATTTTAGTGGCAAAGTCAAATTGCAGGGCCTATACGGATTGGCTTGAAGCGAAAAAGTCGGCCGATCCTACTCTGATAACCTCAGACCACGGTTCTTTTGAAAGAGAAGATAATAACCAAAGAGTGTCGTTTAATCTGATCCGAAATGCAGCGACTTTATTAGAAACCGGCAGTGCTTCCTTTCCCATTAAAAATCTAGAGCAAAACTTTCTTCACATCGCCATCGGCGATTTTGAATCTGCAGGAACGGTTAAGCAATATCTTGACCGCTACAAGGAAATGCCCCATCACCATGGGGTTGATGTGGACGATCAGGAAATGGCATCCAAAGACGCCTTTGTGGTTACCTTCCATCAAGATGTCAAGAACCCATGGAGACGATACAAACTGGAGGCGTATGAGAAAGAGCTACTCGATCGTTTGGCAGTTACTGGCAAACCCGTATACATTTTACATTTTGCCAATCCTTATGGGGTTTTGAGNTACCCAAGTTTGGGAGAAAACGTCCGTGTTTTAGTCATGTATGAGAACGATGAATACGCCCAGCTTTTGGCACCACAGTTCTTGTTTGGAGCACGTGAGACCAGGGGCTTATTACCGGTAGATTTAAACCATTGGGGAAAGACCGGTGATGGCGAGAAAACGGAGGAGTTACTTCGATTGAAGTACGGTATCCCTTTTGAGGTAGGCCTTGATGCGGGGCCTTTAAATCGTATCGATTCTACCGTAGCGCATGCCATCGCAGCAGGTGCAACACCCGGCGCGCAGGTATTGGTCGCGCGANATGGAACGGTAGTTTATTCCAAATCTTTTGGTTCACANACCTATCCGAAGTCTAAGCCGGTGGAGTGGACCGACCTTTATGATATTGCCTCTGTGACCAAGATTACGGCGACGCTTCCGGGAATCATGAAATGGTACGAGAAACAGCCGTTACTCTTAAAATCGACCTTAGGTAATCATACAGATCGGTTAAAGGGCACTGACAAAGAAAAATTGGTTTTCGAAGATGTCCTTGCACACCAAAGTGGCTTGCAATCTTGGATTCCCTTTTATTGGTCTACCATTGAAAATGATAGTGTAAAGTCGTATTGGTACACATCAAGTCCGGTTGAGGGGTATAATGAGGTAGTCCAAGGGATGTATTTGCGTTCGAGCATTCGCGATACCATGTTCGCAATGTTGGCCGCTAGCCCGCTGGAAGGAACGGACTACCGCTATTCCGATCTAGGGTATTATTTGTTTCAAGAAATGTTAGAGGAACGATTCAATGAACCGCTTGACCAGTGGGTTTCGAATACATTTTACAGCCCTATGGGCGCAGATCGTTTAACATACAATCCCTTAGCAGCAGGATTTTCTAAAAGCGAGATTGTCCCTACTGAGGTAGATGGTTATTGGCGTAATACAACGGTTCACGGTACGGTTCACGATATGGGGGCAGCAATGATGAATGGTGTTGCGGGCCATGCGGGATTGTTTGCAAATGCCAACGATTTAGCGAAAATGATGCAGATGTATTTGAACGGTGGCTACTACGGTGGGCATCGCTATTTTCAGGAACGAACTATAGATGTATTCAGTCGTTGTGCCTTTTGTGAATTGCAGAACAGACGTGGCTTAGGTTTTGATCGGAAGCAATTGGAGGATGGGCCAGGCCCCAGTTGTACTTGTGCCTCTGAACAAAGTTTTGGTCATACGGGTTTTACAGGTACAATGGTTTGGATCGACCCGAAAGAAGACTTGCTCTATATTTTTCTGAGCAATAGAACTTTTCCGGATGCTGAGAATTGGAAACTCAGCAAATTGGACGTTCGAACCGATATACAAGAGTACCTTTACGACGCCCTTAAATAAGAGAAAAACCTTAGCCGCATGAAAATTGGAATTGTTTGTTATCCTACCTACGGTGGATCAGGAGTGGTTGCCACGGAATTAGGAATTCAATTGGCTAAAAAAGGCCATGAAATACACTTCATCACCTATAGTCAACCCGTCCGACTTGATATTCTAGAGCCGAATATCTTTTACCACGAAGTGAATGTGCACGATTATCCGCTGTTTGAATACCAGCCCTATGAACTGGCGCTGAGTTCAAAAATGGTCGATACTGTCTTAACAGAAGGTATTGAATTATTGCACGTTCATTATGCCATTCCTCATGCCTATGCGGCATATATGGCCAAAAAAATACTGCTTGAAAAAGGCAAATATTTGCCGGTAGTCACAACACTTCATGGGACGGATATAACCCTCGTGGGTAAGAATCCTTCTTACAGGCCTGCAGTAACGTTTTCGATCAACAAGAGTGATGTTGTCACAAGCGTGAGCGAGAGTTTAAAGAAAGATACCTTGAGCTCTTTTGTGATAAAAAATGAGATCGAGGTAATACCAAATTTCATCGATATCGATCTCTATCAAGTTGAAGAAGAGTGTAATAGGGCGCAAATAGCTTCCAACAATGAGCGGATTGTTATTCATATTTCCAATATGCGTGAGCTGAAGCGTATTCCGGATGTCATTTCCATTTTCCACCGTATTCAGAAGGAAGAAGATGCCATATTATTAATGCTCGGTGATGGACCTGAACGAGAGCGGGCGGAACAACAAGTTCGAGACTTGGGTATAGCTGATAAGGTGAAGTTTTTAGGTAAAACTACGGAGGTGCGCAGACTGCTTTGTATGAGTGACCTTTTCCTGCTAACATCGGAAAATGAGAGTTTCGGTTTAGTCGCTCTTGAAGCGATGGCTGCGAAGGTACCTGTGATTAGCTCAAATGCTGGTGGTATTCCGGAAGTAAACGTGCATGGTGTCACCGGATATTTGGCATCACCAGGCGCAGTTGAAGAAATGGCAACTTACAGTTTGTCGCTGTTACAAGACGACGAAAAATTAGCCCAGTTCAAGCAGCAGGCTTTCGAACATGCGAAGAAATTCTCAATTGAAAAGATTGTTCCCATGTACGAGGCTGCCTATGAAAAAGCCCTTATGGCCATTTGGTAGTCTTGTTTGAGACATGATTTTATGTCGTTTTCGAATCGCAAAAAAAATGGCGCAATTTTTTCTGCTCAGCGGCGATAAAAGATATTTACCCCCCAATTCGCTTTGTTTTGTACCCCTCTTTTTGCAAAAATTCAGTGGCTTTATCGCGAACATTGCCTTGAAGGATGATTTCTCCGTCTTTGCTACTTCCTCCAACGCCGCAATGTTGTTTCAATGATTTGCCTAAAGCTTTAAGTTCTTCGTC
>JGI26081J50195_1000938_pt1 | contig 11883 bp, 10 predicted proteins | sample SaaInl74LU_5_DNA_FD_50195 | JGI IMG/M metagenome (IMG submission 50195) | reverse complement strand
CGGGCTTTTTTTATGCGCTTTACCTTTTCCAAAGACGAAAAACTGACCAGCCCACGGCTGTTCGATGCCATTCACAAAGAAGGAAAGACTTTAAAGTCCTTTCCCTTTTCTGTGCGCTTTATTGATGCATCGCTCGAAAAAGAGGTACAACGGCAGGTCGCTATTGTGGTTCCAAAGCGTTCTATCAAAAGCGCCGTACACAGAAACCGCATCAAAAGACAAATGCGCGAATTATACCGCCTGAACAAACACCTGATCAAAGGTCCGATGCAACAACAGGCGTGGTCTTTACGTTATTTGGGCAATCGACGCAATGAATATACTTTTTTGGAAGACGGATTTCTAAAATTGATTGACAGCTACAACACCTATTATGAAGAAATTTCCAGTGACCCATTGGGCTAAAAAGCTTCTATTACCGGCAATCATTGGTTGCGCGGGGCTATTGACGAGCGCATCGGCGGGCGATCCGTTCGAAACGAGCAAACAGTTAGAGGTGTTTACGGCGGTGCTCCGCGAGGTGCAAAACGTTTATGTAGATCCGGTGAGTGCAGAGCAAGCTGTGGGGACCGCTATTACGGGAATGCTGAAAGAATTGGACCCCTATACGGTGTACTATCCAGAAGATCAGATTGAAGATGTTCGGTTGCTACAAACGGGAGAATATGGTGGCATAGGCTGTATTATTCAAAAAATTGATGATGCCGTACTGATTTCGGACATTCACCCTGGAGGACCTGCGGATAAAGCCGGTTTGCTCGTGGGCGATGCGTTACTTTTTGTAGATGGAAAACCCGTTGAAAACCTTCGTGTGAATGAAGTCAGCACCTTACTCAAGGGCACGCCCGGAACTGAAGTGGCGATTTCCGCAAAGCGCTTCGATTCGCCGGTGTTGAACTTCACTTTTGAGCGCGAAACCATTACAAAAGACGCTGTACCCTATTATGGCATGCGCGAAGATGGCGTGGCGTATATCTACCTGGAGTCGTTTACTGAGCAGGCAGGTGCGCAAGTAAAGAAGGCTGCTTTAGCATTGAAAAAACAAGATCCTAAAGCATTGCTCTTAGATCTTCGCGGAAACGGCGGAGGCTTACTTATGGAGGCAGTGAAAATTGTGAGTTTGTTTGTTTCTTCCAGCGATACATTGGTTTCTACCCGTGGTCGAGGAGGTGAAGTTCAAGACGTTTACCGCACCATAGGCCAACCCATATTACCCGAGATTCCACTGGCTGTTCTTACGGACGGTTCGAGTGCTTCGGCCAGCGAGATTGTGGCAGGAGCCCTTCAAGACCTTGACCGTGCAGTAATTTTAGGCGAGCCCAGTTTTGGCAAAGGATTGGTTCAACAAATCCATCCCTTACCCTTTGGGGCACAAATGAAAGTGACGGTAGCAAAATACTACACACCGTCGGGACGTTGCATTCAAAAAGTGGCGTATGACCGTGATGGTGCAGGAAAGCGGATCGACAAAGCAGACCAGCAGACATTCACGACGAAAAACGGTCGAATCGTTGTCGATGGNAACGGTATAGCACCAGATTCTCTACTAGCGAACGACTATTACCCAGAGTTTGTGGCGGCGCTGAGTGCCGAAGGCTTGGATTTGAAATTTGCCGCCCGCACCATAGGAAAAATGCCTGAGGATGTGAATGTCGGTGACTTTGAGATCGACGAAGTGTTTTGGACCGATTTCACCAACTTTCTGACCCAGGAAAAATTCACGTACGAAAGCATGAGTGAGATGCGCTTAAAGGAGTTGCAAGAATTGGCCAGTGAAATGGATTATCTCGGTGAGGAAGATTTATATCCTGTGCTCGAAGCCATTAAAACGCGCAAGGACCACGTACTCGAAGCAGAAAAAGCGGCCATTAGTGAATACCTCTCCGATTATTTGATCCAGCGTAAATATTCCATGCCCGGTGCGCTTGAACGTGGATTGCAAAAAGATGACGTTATTGCTCGTGCAGCAGAAATTGTCTTAAATCCACAAACGATGTCGGAACTGTTGAGCGTTACTCTTTAAATGCAAAATCGATCTTTTCTCTTTTATGCCGTTGCTAGTGCGGCGGTGCTTTTACCTTTTGCCTTTGAGTGGCTCAGCCCGCTTTACGGGCTTATTTTAGTAGGGGCAGCACTGCTCTTTCAGGGCAAATGGCATCTTAATAAGTGGTTGCTTTTTGCAACAGCGGCGTTCTTCGACTGGGAGCTGATCAGTGTTTGGTGGAGTCCTCACCGCAGTGAAGGTTGGGACGATCTCGTCATGATTCTCCCAATCGTACTGATGGGACTTATCGTGGGATCCCGCTCAAAGGACGTGGAAATGAAAGCGTACCAAAATTGGGGGTTGCTCTTTGCATATGCTACTGTTGCAGCGTGGAGTTGGACGGTTGCGGAGAGCCTATTCAAGCACGGCTGGGTACAATACAATGACCTCGAATTAGGGGGCCGATTAGGCATCCACTACCAAAGCCTCTACCTGCTCGTCGCCGCATTTATCCTTGAAGCCCAACTCTGGAACANTGCCCGCAAAAAACACCGACTCCTTCATCTGCTGTTGATTGTATGGCTGCTCTTCGGCTGTATCATGCTCAGTGCACGTATTCACCTTCTACTCCTACCTGTTTTTATTCTTGTACGCACGCTTGACTTACTACGAGGAAAAATCGCTAACAAGAAAAAGGCGAGTCTCTGGGCTGCTGGAATCATTATATCCATGGTAACGCTCATGGCAGTATTGCCAGGAACATCACGACGACTGACTGATCTTAAAAATGAATGGCGCAGTATAGGTGGAATGGTCGACGGTAAGCAAACCAACCACCGGGTCTATTTATGGAAATACGGCTGGAATGTAGCGAAGGAAGCTCCCCTGATCGGCGTGGGAAATGGAGCAGGCGATGAACTCCTGCACGAGGCGCTTCAATCCTGTGAGGCCGTATTTTACAGGAAAAAAGAGCCGTATTACCTCTACGAGTTCAAATACGACTTTCACAATATCTTGCTGCAAAACTTCGCCGAGGGCGGGTTGGTCGGAGTGGTGCTAATCCTGTTTTTATTTACCGTTGGATTCTTGCAGTCTCGAGGACCCTGGCGTTACGCTTGGGCGCTATTTTTCTGCACAGGGATGACGGAAAGTTTATTAGAACGGCAAGCAGGTGTATTCTTACTGGCTTTTCTAATCCTGCAGATACAAACGGGGAATCCGAGCGCCAAGGCCCGTTAAAATTTCATAGGANATGGTTCCTGCATCTTTTGCCATGGCACTGGCCGATTGCTCGGGACCAATAAGAACCGCTTCTTCCCCCGGTGCAATTTGCAGATCTGTCAATTCCACCATGACCATATCCATACAAACATTGCCTAAAATGGCACAACGTTTTCCACGAATATAAACGGCACCTTTCCCCTGCGATAAACAACGTTGCAAACCGTCTGCATAACCCACCGGTAAGGTGGCGTAATGGGTACGGGTTGTTGCTTTAAAAGCGCGCGAATACCCTAAGGTTTCGCCGGGCTGGAGCACTCCCACTTGAGATACGGTGCATTTCCAAGCCAGCACCTCTTCGAGTCGATCAATTCCCTCGTAGGTTCCCAAACCGTACAGACCCAAGCCCAAGCGCACCATTTCGTGCTGTGCCTCTGTATGGCGGGCAATACCATACGAATTCAAGGCATGTGCTTTAGCGTTTGGATAGTGGCGACGTATGTGGTCGCATGCGGTTTGGAATTGGTCCAATTGGGCTTTTGTAAAGGCATCCTCCGATGGATCATTGCTTGCACTTAAATGCGTCATGATTCCGGTAACCGTGATGTCCTTGCGCGATTGCAACACCTCCAATACCTTTTGTACTGCTTCCGGGGAGAAACCCAAACGGTGCATGCCTGTATCTACTTTGATGTGGACTTGTAAGAGGTATTCCTGTTGAGGTGCCGCCAACCAATCTTTTAATTGGTGCAGGTCAAACAATTCTACTTCACACCCCGCCTGAGCCAACATAGGCAACTGCGCCGCCTCTGAATTCAAGACGAGGATAGGACATTGGATCCCTCGTGCACGCAAACTCAGCGCTTCTTGCGCAAAAGCCACACCCAAATAATCGATGTGCATCTCCTGCAGTGCGCGAGCAACTTCAAAACTTCCAGTACCGTAACCCGAAGCTTTCACCATGGCCATCACCAACGTATTGGGCTCAAGCTTCGCCTGAAACTTCTGTAGATTTCGGCGCATTGCACCTAAATTAATTTCTGCCCATGTACTGTGGTGCTGACGGCGCAAAGTAATGGCCAATTCTTCCAACTTGAAACGGCGTTGCCCTTTGATCAGTACTGTAGTATCCTGCAAAGACAGTCCTTCAAAAGCCGTCACGACCTCCCGAACCTCAGCTTGGTCCTTGACCCACCAGATCCGGTCCAATTCCATTTTGTTCGCCATTGCCTGCGCAGCGGCTGTAAGCTCTGGCGTAGCAAGAGTGCTTAGAACTGCCCATTTTTTGGAGGTACTTTGCTGCATCATTAATTGCTCGAGTGCCAAACGCAAGCTGTCTAAATCCGAGCTGTACGTATCCTCTATCAACTTCCCTCCATCTTTGGCTTCAATCTCTTGAAGACGCATGGGCAAGGGTTCTACTGTTTTTAATCGCGCCAGTGCTTCCGGCAGCGGTACGCCGAGCAGCACTGCTCCTGCNAGGGCATTCATGGCATTTTCGAGCGCGTATCCGCCGGTAAAGGCNACCTCTTTTAATACCTCCGGATCCAATTCTTCACCGGCTCCCCAAAGCAACGCCGGCGGCGTTGGCAAACCTAAAGATTGTGCTTTATCCCACCATTTTCTGTGCGTTGCAATACGTTCGCATTGAGAAAAAAGGAGCCATTTTTCCGTAAAATGCTCATTTTCATCCTTGAAATGCTCTGAATGGGCATTACCGAGGTTCGTAAATATACCTAGTGCCGGACGCAGCCATTGTGCATGCGCATCCATGGTTCCAGGACGGTCGATGCCAACTTCTATGATTGCTTTCGAATGCGATTCTTTTAAACCNCTCATCGCCAGCGCTATNCCAAGNGCGCTATTAAAACTTCCTGGTGTGCGGTGCACATCAAGGGGCGTTCCCATCAACTGAAACAGCCATTCTTTGACCACCGTTTTACCCGTACTTCCTGTAATGGCCAGCAACGGACCGCGAAGCCCATCGCGTTTGCGCTTGGCCCAAGATTGAACGACNGCTAAAGGGTTCGNGTGCGCAATAAAAGCCAATTCTGGATGCGCCGCTGNACGTTCTGCAGCATCAGTACAAATGATGGTTGTAGCACCGCGTGAGATGGCTTCTTCAATATAGTGGTGACCGTCCGCATGTGGGGTCACTAATGCAATAAAACANGAAGGAATCGCGGCATGAATACGACGCGAATCGAAGGCGAAAGCCTCGAAATTCTGNGCCGCATTACCGTNAAGGGTTNCACCGGCCGTTTGTGCTATGTCAATCGCTTTCAGTAGCACCTGATGCGTTGTTCAATTGATTGTATATNGTCCTGCTGACCGGTTCGTATTCGCCCGTTTCACCGAGCATAAACGTTTGGTCGCCTTCAACTTTTCTGTACGAGAAATGGGCGGGGCCGCCCGTTCTGCGACAAATGGCGTGAAGTTTCGTAACGTATTCCGCCGTTGCGAGCAGCTGGGGCATCGGGCCAAAAGGGCGGCCCTTGAAGTCCTTATCTAAACCCGCAATGACTACGCGCTTGCCTTGATTAGCAAGGGTATTNGCGACTTCTACGATACCGTCGTCAAAAAATTGTGCTTCATCTATGCCCACTACCTGTACATCATCCGCGAGTAAAAGCATGTTCGAAGAACTCTCCACGGGCATCGAAGGNATTGAATTTTTATCGTGACTTACCACCTCTTCTTTGTCGTAACGAACGTCCGAAACAGGTTTNAAAATCTCCACTTTTTGGCCGGCAATCTGCGCACGACGCATACGACGGATCAACTCTTCGGTTTTACCGCTAAACATGGGACCACAGACGACTTCGATCCAGCCGCCTAATTGTTGGTTAAATTCTACTCCGGGTTGAAACATGAGGGGACTTTCGTGCTACATTCAAGGCATTAAAGGTAGATAATAAGATGCAGAGCCAAAGCCCTTCACCCAGCAGAAAAGAATTAGAACAAGAATTAACTGCTTTTGCACTACACATCGGCGAGAAATCGGACAGTGATGCAGCGGCGACGTTGTTGCAATTGTTCCGGAAATTCAAGCTCGCCGAAATGGAATCCGCAGTAAGGCATCAGCTGGAAGACGTCGAAGAACAAATGCGCATTGAACTCGAAGCGCGCTTGAGTGCCTTGACCGCTGAAATTGAAACCCCTGAGGTTAGTGTAGAAGAAGGTGAAGCTTTTGATGGATCTGAAACTAAAGTGGCACCAACGCAAACGGATGGTCCGGCTCCAGTAATTGAAGATCAACAAACAAATCAGCTACTCGATCCTCAACCTGTCCAACTCGAAATTCCGTCTGAAAGCGAAGAACCCGAGCTTGATCTAAGTCCTGATATACCCGAAGAACCAGAAGATTTAGAGGCCATCAAATTAGTTGTGAAAGAATCGCCCCGTGAAGAGGCAACCCCGCAAAAAGAAGTCATCGCTCTAGATGCTGCAGCCGGTATTGAGCNTAGCGATGCTCTTCCCCTTGACGAAGCACCTTTGCCTCTAAGAGAAAGCCCTGTTTCTAAAGAAAATACCACGCTGTCAGAACGTGCGCAGCAGAGCGGCGCATCTAAAAGTTTGAATGATCGTTTTGCGCAAAAGGTCTTGAANTTTGGACTGAACGATAGAATTGGATTTGTCAAAGCACTCTTTGAAGGCAATCAAGAAGATTTTAATAGGGTCGTAAGCCAATTAAACACCCTCAGCTCATACGATGAGGCAACAGCATTCATCGAGACGTACGTGGCGCCAGAATACAAATGGGACCAGCAGGAAGAGATGGCAGAGCGATTCATGACGGCAGTGGCCACAAAATTTAACTAAGTATGGCCGGTATACTTCATGTGGTTCCCACACCTGTGGGAAATTTAGAGGACATGACGTTTCGTGCCATTAAGGTGCTGAAAGCCTCGGATCTCATTCTCGCAGAAGATACACGTACGACCGGAAAGTTGACCAGTCATTACGACATTTCGACGCCGAAGCAGGCCTTCCATATGCATAACGAACACAAGGTCGTGGACCGATTTGTGGACCAATTAACTGGCGGCGCAAACATCGCTTTAGTCAGTGACGCGGGAACCCCTGGCATTAGCGATCCTGGATTTTTATTGATCCGTGCTGCCGCCGCCGCGGGTATTGAGATCATCACACTGCCTGGAGCAACAGCTTTTGTTCCTGCATTGGTAAGCAGTGGCTTACCCTGCGATACCTTCTATTTTGAAGGTTTCCTACCGCCGAAAAAAGGAAGACAAACTAAATTTGAAAAAATAGCCGCTTCGGACCGAACAGTGGTGCTGTATGAGAGCCCGCACAAAATCATCAAGACCTTGGGTCAAATTGTAGATTATTGCGGAAGTGAACGTCCAGTGACCATTAGTAGAGAGATTTCAAAAAAGTTTGAAGAAACCCTGCGGGGTACGGCGGCTGAAGTATTAGCGATAGTAGAAGAGCGCGGCGGATTGAAAGGAGAATTGGTCCTTTGCATTGGCGCTTAATTTCTGCAACAACTACCGCCGTTTAGCGTTATATACCTATGACAAAAGCCAGCATACAATCCATCACGAATTGGATGGAGCAACCCACCCATTCGCCNTTNCTCATTTCCGGNCCATGTTCTGTTGAAACACCGGAACAAGTGCTGGATACGGCTAGGCAATTGAAAGCGCATACGCCAATAAGTTTATTGCGCGGTGGCGTTTGGAAACCCCGAACAAAACCCGGAAGTTTTGAGGGCGTTGGAGCAGAAGCCATGCAATGGTTGATTGATGCCGGTCGTGCCATCAATACACCCGTTACGACCGAAGTCGCAAATACACAGCACGTTGAGATCGCTTTGAAAGCGGGCGTAGATGTATTGTGGATTGGTGCGCGTACTACTGTAAATCCCTTCTATGTTCAGGAAATCGCAGAAGCGCTGCGCGGGGTAAACATCCCTGTATTAGTAAAAAACCCCATACACGCTGAAATAGGATTGTGGGCAGGAGCGATCGAGCGTTTTCAAAATTTAGGGATTAGCCACGTCGCTGCAATTCACAGAGGGTTCTTTTCTTCGTCTAAAAGCATGTACAGAAATGCGCCCGATTGGCAGCACAGTTTCGATCTGCGTGCCCTTTTGCCCGAGATTAAAATCATTTGTGACCCGAGCCACATTGCAGGCGATAGAGGTCTCGTAAGTGAGGTCAGCCAGGTAGCCATGGATTTAGGCATGGACGGCCTCATGATTGAAAGTCATATCAGTCCAGATGATGCTTGGAGTGATGCGCGGCAACAGATTAGTCCGCAGGCGGTGGGGCAGCTGATGAAGGAATTGAAGTTCCACAACGATGTGCCTATTGTCGCCAATGAGGAATTGGCGCAGTTGCGCTCAGAATTGGACCAATTAGATGCACAGATTGTCGATGTACTCCGCAAACGTATGCACATCGTCGAGGATATTGCCAACATCAAAGATCGCGAAGGGATGAGTATTTTCCATATGAAACGCTGGATGAAACTCGTTGGCGAACACAGTAACGGCAGTGAGGCCGGTCTTTCCGATGCCTTCTTAAAGGAGCTGTTCTCCACCATACACAAATACAGCGTTGAACTACAAACCTCGCTGATCAAAAAAACAAAGTAATGGTGTGGCGTCAAAAACCACAGCCCAACGCTGGCACGGTTCAGATGCTCGACGCAGCGGTCACAAAAGATCCTTTGCTTGCCGCATTGCTCGTAGCGCGCGGGGTAGACTCTTTTGAAGCTGCAAAATCCTTCTTCAGGCCTAACCTCAATCACCTGCACGACCCCTATCGAATGATGGATATGGAACGTGCCGTGGAACGCATTGAACAAGCGCGTTTAAAACAGGAGCACGTCATGATTTATGGCGATTACGATGTGGACGGCACCACCTCAGTGGCTTTAATGTGCGACTTTCTTGAAGGAAAATTTCCTATAGAAGCATACATCCCCGATCGGTATAAAGAAGGGTATGGACTGTCCTTCGATGGAATCAATCTTGCGGCTGAATTAGGGATCACGCTGCTGATCGCTTTGGATTGTGGTATTAAAGCTTTTGACCAGATTGCGCATGCACGAAGCTTGGGCATAGATGTGATTGTCTGCGACCACCACCGCCCGGAAACAACCCTGCCGAAAGCATATGCGGTGCTCGACCCGAAAAGACCAGACTGCCTGTATCCCTACAAAGAACTCTCCGCTTGCGGCGTAGGTTTTAAACTCTGCCAAGCGCTTTGTGAACGCTGGGGACTGCCGCACGAACCGTACCTCTACCCACTCTTAGACCTCTGTGCCGTTTCCATTGCCGCAGACATCGTGCACGTCACGGGAGAAAATAGAATTTTAGCGCATTACGGATTGGAGCGTTTACGAGCCAGTCAATGCCGTACAGGTTTCTTGAGCCTGCTCGAAGCGGCAAATAAACGTCCTGAATCCCTTTCCTTTAGAGATATTGGCTTTTCAATAGGCCCTCGCATAAACGCGGCCGGGCGCATGGAAAGTGGCCTTCGGGCTGTGGAGTTGCTCCGCTCAAAGAACAAAGAGGAACAAGATAAATTGGCCAATGCCATTAATGATTTTAATACCGACCGTCAATCTACCCAAGCGGACATCTTCGAAGAAGCAAAAGCGTTATTAGATTCAGCGTCCTTTCCCAATTCCACGGTATTGTATGCCCCGCATTGGCACAAAGGTGTGGTAGGTATCGTCGCCTCTAAAATGGTCGAACACTACTACCGCCCGACCATCATCCTCACCAAAAGCGGCGACGTTCTAGCCGGATCTGCGCGAAGCGTTTTAGATTTTGACGTGTACGATGCATTGGAAGCTTGTGAATCCCATTTACTGCAGTTCGGTGGGCATAAATATGCCGCGGGAATGACCCTTGACGAAGCCCAATTGCCCCACTTTAAAAAAGCGTTCGAGGCCTACGTCACTGCCCATCTACCCGAGGAAAAGAAACAGCGGATCTTCCTATACGACGCCGAGACCACCATCGATGCCATTACGGACCGATTCTACGCCATTCTACGCCAACTGGCCCCCCATGGCCCCGAAAACGAAGCCCCGGTCTTTCTCTTTAAAAACCTGATCAACGCGGGCAACACCCGCGCGGTAGGCGCCGACGCTAAACACCTCAAGCTCCACCTCAAGGCTTTGGAAGGCTCCTCTTCCATCAATGGAATTGCTTTTGGCGAAGGTCATCTAGCAGCAGCACTCGCCTCAGGGCAGCCCTGTGATGTTTTGGCCAGCGTCGTGGAAAATCACTTCAATGGACAAACCACACTGGAGCTGATGGTCACCGGGATTCGAATGCGCTAAAATCCGTACCTTACTTAGCCACTTAATTGATTCACATGAAATTGGTCACCGCACAAACCTTCAACGACTCTGTATCTGCACATTTGGTCAAAACACGGCTCGAAAATGAAGGAATAGAATGCTACATCTTCGACGAGAATATCAATAACATCATGCCTATTTATGGCCAAGCAGTCGGCGGCATTAGAATAAAAATAAAGGAAGAAGATGTGCCAAAAGCCAAAGCGTTGATCGAAGAATGGGAATTAAGGCCGCATTTAGACCGGACGAATGAAACATTGACTTGCGCAGCTTGTGGATCACATGAAATTTACGGTGGTTTTAAAAGTTTTAAAACGAGCCTTGGTTGGCTAACCCTTGCCATCTCCTTTCTGTTTATGATTTATCCCTTCTATTCTAAAACGGTCTACCGCTGCAAGCGCTGCGGCGAGGAAATGGACATGAACAACACCCTGTAGGAATAGTTAGTTAGAAGGTACCTTTGTGTTGAATTGAATTACCCTAAATAGAGTACTATGGCAGAATTAGAATGGCAGACCATCAAAACGTATGAGGAAATTACGTTTAAACAGCTCAACGGCGTAGCGCGTATTGCGTTCAATCGCCCGGAAGTGCGTAACGCCTTCACACCAAAAACCGTTGACGAACTGTGGGAAGCGCTGATCATCTGTCACGAGAGTCAAGAGATTGGCGTCGTGCTCATTACCGGGGAAGGCCCCTCCTCTAAAGACGGCGGTTGGGCTTTTTGTTCTGGAGGAGACCAGCGCGTGCGTTCGAACACAGGCTATAAAGGTGCTAACGGTATTAACCGATTCAACATTCTTGATGTACAACGTCAGATTCGCTTCATGAATAAAGTGGTCATTGCTGTTGTACCGGGTTGGGCTGTCGGCGGGGGTCATAGTCTCCATGTAGTATGCGACCTCACCCTAGCAAGTAAAGAACATGCGATATTTAAACAAACGGATGCGGATGTTGCCAGCTTTGACGGCGGCTTCGGCTCCGCTTACCTCGCACGTCAAGTCGGTCAAAAACGCGCTCGTGAAATTTTCTTTTTAGGCGCAGAATATTCAGCACAAGAAGCCTTTGAAATGGGCATGGTTAATAAGGTAGTTCCGCACGAAGAACTGGAACAAGTCGCTTACGAATGGGCGCAAGAAATCATGACCAAAAGCCCTACTGCCATCAAAATGCTCAAATTCGGATTTAACCTCATTGACGACGGCCTCGTTGGCCAGCAGGTTTATGCCGGTGAGGCCACCCGACTGGCCTACGGCACCGATGAAGCCGTGGAGGGACGCAATGCCTTCCTTGAAAAGCGACCACGCGATTTCTCGAAATTCCCGAAGTTTCCATAA
>JGI26081J50195_1000922_pt1 | contig 12011 bp, 10 predicted proteins | sample SaaInl74LU_5_DNA_FD_50195 | JGI IMG/M metagenome (IMG submission 50195) | reverse complement strand
CGTAAACAATTGAACTTGGAACTCGTTGGGTGTAAACATGGGCGTTGACTTAACCTCTAATATCGTATAATTAAATTACATGCAGACGACCGCTGAAAATGCAATAGTAGGTAAGTTGCCTGGAACAACCATTACCCTGCCTGATGGAACGCTACTGCCGCTAACGAAACCCTTAGTACGTCGAAGCTCCGGTCAATATACACGCCAACGAAGATTGGCGGTATTGAACCGTTGGATACGTAAAGGAATTCTGCAAGTAGTAGGTAGTCCGTGGTTACCGGGTTTCTGGATATTGAGTACCGAACGTGCGAATCATGCGCTCGGGGCGCTAACACAGATGCGTGTTCGCGTTAAGTTATTATTGACTGTGACCGAGGAGTCCATGGATGAGAGTAGTCATTGGGTGTCCTTCAAGGCTGATCCGTTAATGATTGTTCCTGTGCGGTGGGACTCTTTTGAATCCTATGCGCAAGAGTTGAAAAAGAAGTACAGAGCCCGCCTTAATAAGGCGGTAAAGTCCAACTCTACTCTAGAAGTCCGCATCTTACAATCAGCAACTACAGAGTTTAAAACAGCTGCCCAGCTTTTGGCTATTACCTTGACTGATAAGGTGGTGGCTATGCCAGAAAATTTAGAATGGCTTTTGGAAATGTACCAGGATTGCTTTGGAGCTTCATTTAAGATGTACGGTTTCTTTCATGAAGATGAATTGGTTGGATTTATATCAACTGTGGATGACGGAAAACTCTTACGCGCTATGCATTTCGGATCGAAGCGCAGTGCTCCCCAAGAGTTCTACAGCTTTACTATGTTTCATATGATTCGCTTGGGCATTGAAGGAGGGTTCAATAAAGTGAGTTTAGGCAGAACGGCCACTGAAATTAAAAGTACCTACGGTGCTGTACCTGAAGAGAATTATTTTTCATTTTACTCCGAAAATTGGTTTTTCAAACGACTGTTGAGACTGGCTCAAAAACGCTACCAGCCCAAGCATTATGTGCTACGTAGCCCATTCAAATAAAATTTTCGGTAGTTGAGCACATTTCTTAGCTTAGGGATTCAACAAAATCATCTACATATGAGCGATACATATCGTCAAGTCTTTGAGAATAACAAGAATTGGGCAGCACATCATTCTGCATCCAATCCAGAATTCTTTGAGCATTTAGCTAAAGGGCAAAGCCCGGATTTTTTATTTATTAGTTGCGCCGATTCTCGCGTTCCAGTGAATAATATCATGGGTCTTGAACCAGGAGAAGTATTTGTGCATCGCAATGTTGCCAATCTAGTTGTCAATACTGATATGAACATACATAGTGTGATTCTTTATGCGATAGAACATTTGAAAGTGAAGCATGTGGTTGTCTGTGGTCATTACAATTGTGGCGGTGTTGCCGCGGCGATGGGTAATCAAAGTCTAGGTCTTATCGATGGATGGCTTCGCGAGATAAGAGACGTTTATAGATTGCACGCGACCGAACTTGATGCTATTGGTAACGAAAGTGATCGATACAATAGATTAATTGAATTGAATGTGTTGGAGCAGTGTAATAATATCTTGAAAACAGAATATTTCCAGAAAAGTCATGCTACTGCTGGTGGACCATCAGTTCACGGGTGGATTTTTGACATTTCAAAAGGAACGCTTCTCGATCTTGACTACGATTACAAAGCGCAGATGGAGGCCATGAAAGCGATTTACGACATTAATGGCTGAAACCCTTAGTTTTGAAAATGAGTACGGCGCCTTTACTGTAGGAAGTAAAGGCGCTTCTTTATTGGTGCTAAAAATAAGCGGACAAGACCTTCTTTATGATTTCGGAAATGAGTCGGGCAATTGGGCCGCAGGTGCAGTTATGTTTCCGTTTCCAATACGCATGGCATCGGGTCATGTAATGAACTACGCAGGTCGTCAATTTAACTGGCCCATTAATGATGAAAAGCACCGTGCCGCCTTGCATGGATTTACCACCGAACAAGAGTTTCAACTTTCCTATGCCAACGAAGGTATAAAGTGCGTTTTTTCATACAACGGTCGTCACGATTTTTATCCCTTTCCATGCACTTTAGAGCTTCATTATGCGCTTCGCAAAGAAGGTTTTTTCTTTAAAGCATTTGTACAAAACGATGGCGACCGTACGTTACCTTTCCATTTGGGCTGGCACCCCTATTTCAGTGTTAAGAGCCGCTGGGAATTAAGCCCAGATACTACTTTTCGATTGGCTAAAAATGAATTTAGCCATCCAGGACCTAAACTCTTCCACGCTGGCCATGACTGGTCAAAAGAGGTGGATGGCGCGTTTTTCTTTGCTGAAAATCCGCGACTCAGTAACGAGGACTACAGCTTGGAAATAAGTGCTTTGGCGTCAATAGTTCAGATCTTTCGACCTGCTGGTGCGTCCTTTATTGCCATAGAGCCTATAACTGGTCTCGGACATCCTGACTTTGATTGGCTTGAGGTAACTCCTGGCGAACGTCGCGAAATTAGCGGTTCTATAAAACTGTATTCTCGAGGAAAACAATAGTGATCCACAAAGGAGTTGTCCTTAGGCATCTTCAGACGAAAGGCGGTCCTGCAATTCCTCAAGGCTTACTCCTTTTGTTTCTGGCATCATAAAATGCGTGAAGAGCAGTTGTAGGAACATGAATGCGGCGAAGAATGCGAAGATTGTCCAGCCGGGAAATGCATCTATGACTACTTCGCCTAACATTGTAATTAATGCAGCAAAAACCCAGTGCGTCCCAGTTCCCCAGGCTTGCCCTGCGGCTCTGACGCTGTTCGGGAATATTTCAGAAATAAATACCCAAATCACAGCGCCTTGTCCTACAGCATGTGAAGCTATGAAGGAAAGAATGAAGAAGAGATTGAATCCGGCTGAAGCCCCAGTTTTAAAACCGTAAGCTACCATCAGCAATGAGAGAATGTAACCTATGGAGCCTATGTACATGAGTGATTTACGACCCATTTTATCGATAAGGTACAGGCCTATGAAGGTAAAAAGGAGGTTCGTGCCTCCAATCGATATCGATGATAATAATGAGTCTGAAGATGCGAAACCCGCATTTTCGAGAATGACGGGGGCATAATAGAGAATAAAGTTTATCCCGCTGAGTTGGTTGAAAAATGCGAGTAGAAAAGCCAATTGGAGCGGTTTCTTAAATTTTCCATTGAAGACATTGTCTTGCACTGAAGTGGTATTCGTGTGGCGCTTAATTTCAGCTAATTCTTTCTTTGCCGCATTGGAGTCATTTAACAAAAGTTCCAGTGTTTGCAAGGCTTGTGCATCATTTCCTTTCGTAACGGCGAGCCAACGTGGTGAATTTGGCACACCAAATATCAAGAGGCAATAGAGAGCTGCTGGAATAGCTTCTATGCCGAGCATCCAACGCCAATCGTTGGTTCCGTTAAAACCATCTAGCAGGAAGTTAGATATAAAGGCGATAAGAATTCCGAAGACAATATTGAATTGATACATAGCGACCAAGCGCCCTCGGTTTTTTGCAGTGCTAATTTCGGAAATATAGGTAGGAGCTGCTACTGTGGAGGCACCAACGCCAACACCACCAAGGAATCGGAAAAAGGAGAACATATACGGGTCTGACGCGAGTCCCGAACCGAGTGCACTCACCAGATAAAGTACCCCCACCCAGATTAGGGTATTCTTACGTCCAATGCGCTTTGTGGGAATCCCTCCTGCTAACGAGCCTAATACCGTGCCCCATAGCGCCATCGACATGATGAAAACGCCGTGGAACCAGGCCGAGGTTTGCCAAAGTTCTTTGATGGGTGCGTTGGCGCCGGAAATAACGACGGTATCAAAGCCGAACAAAAATCCAGCTAGCGCCACAGTTAGCGACCAAATCCAAGTTTTATTCATCAGAGTGCATGTTTTACGCTCTGCAATGTAACGAAAATAGAAGGCGGTAACTGCGCTTAAAATCCGGCGGAAAGTGACAGCCACTCTGCCCACTTCATTCCCAGCTCACTTTGTGCTTGGGCTTCTTGTATTAATGCTTCTGCGTAATAACTGGTGCGAAGATTCACTTTAAGTAATTCAGAATCTCCCATTCGCAGTTTTTCACGTTCAGCCCGCAATAATGCTTTCATGTTCTGTGCATTGCGTTGATTCGACTGTAACGCATTTTCAAGAAGTAAAATACTTTGTGCAGTCGCGTTGAGTTGGTTCGACCATGCATTTTCTTGCGCATCTCTTTCCCAGTTAAACTGCTCAGTTTGCAGNGACTGACTTTTTGAGTATCCTCGTCCTTCGCGCAGAAGCAGTGGTAAGGCCACTTTTGCTTTAACGATCCTATTGCCATCGTTGAAATTGGTCGACGTTGGAGTGGATACAAAGTTTCCTGGCAATAAAAATGCACCACCTATACCGACCTTTGGTTTTAAGTATTCTTTAGCCAAATTCTCTTTTAATTTGAATTGGCGGGCTTTTGCATCATTGTACCTGAGTAAAGGGTGTTCTTCGCTCAGTTGGGTCGAACGGGTGCTGCCTTTAGGTAAGTTTTTTGAAGCCAATACATTGGGGTCCAAAAGCAACGGTTGAGAAGATTCGCTCCAAAGCCAATTACTCATGGTCAACAATGCTTGAATGGCTTTTTGACGTGCAGAGAAATATGCGGCTTCCCAAGTGCTAACGAGGCCATTAGCATCTAAGGTATCCATGCCCGAAGCATCGCCCGCAGCGAATGCTTGATGCGTCATGATTTGTATTTCTTTAGCCGCTTGAAGTGCGCTGAAATACGCCAGGCTGCTCTCCTGCGCTTCAAACCATTTCCAATAATCTTTAGCAGCTTTGAGTAAAAGTTCGTTTCGATAAAGTTCAGCTTCTGCGGCGCCAAGATGCACACCGACTTTCGCTAGTTTAAGGGCCGTGCGTCGCTCGTCCGTGATTAGTCCATTGCCCAATTCGAGCATTCCGCCAATCGCAAACATACCTTCTTCCGGGAGCTTATCTTGAGGGTTCGTGTAGAGACCGGCAGTTGCGTTCCAGTCCAGATCGATACGAACGGGACCTGCAGTAGCAGTGGATAGCGACCAAGATGGAAGATTGTAGTAAGTCTCACTCTCATAGGTTTTGTTGGATAAATGACCTGCCAGAACGGGGTCGAATTGGCCGCGTTGTTTTAAGAGCGCGGCTTTCGCTATAGGCAGCTTTGAATTCACCGCTTTCATCAGCGGATGATAGCTATCTACCCAAAATAGGAATTGCTCAACAGAAAGGGTATCCGCCATCATTTGCGCCGAAGACGATAGAGTTGAAACAGAGAAAAGAAGGATGAATATTACTTTAATTCGTCTCATTGTCCAACCAGGCTTTTTGTTTTACCTATGCTCTCTTGAGTAAGAATAGGCTCGTAATAATCCGGTGGGAATGCGTTGAGCTGTCGCCACATTTCATACCATACTGGAACTGTATTTAGTAAGGCTATTCCTCTCGCTCCAGTACCGGCGCGTAAATTTTCAGGCCATTCTTCACTAGGCGCAACAAGCAAGCGGTATTTGCCGTTTTCGTTTGTGATTCGATCGAGCGCGACCACAGATCCGGTGAAGGTGCCATAGCTTGTNTTTGGCCATCCGCGGAAGACGATGGCAGGCCATCCGTCAAATTGGAATTGGACCGTAGAGCCTTCATGAATAAGTGGCATGTCTATGGGACTGATGTAGAGCTCCACGGCTAAATCGTATAAAGTNGGTACGATTGTTCCAAGCGAAGTACCCTCTNTCACTGTTTCGCCAATACCGCGCTTGGTGATTTTAGCGAGCATGCCATTCTGAGGTGCGGTGATGTAGTAATAGGCATTGCGCATTTCGTAATTGCTCAAAGTGTTTCTCAGCTTCGATAAATCTCCTTGAGACGTGGCAAGCATACTGCTTGCTGTTGCCAGATCGCTCTGCGCCTTCGCTATTTTCTCTAAGAAAGCATTGGTGTTGTTCTTTAATGCTAAGCGTACATCAAGCAATTTATTTTTACTCATTTCCCACTTTTGCGCAGTTTCCTGAGATTTCGCTTGACTTTGCGCCAATTTCATTCTGTACTGTTCTACCTCAGTTCGACTTTTCAACCCTTGTTCTAACAGTTGGTTAAAACGTAAAACTTGCGTTTTTGCAACTTCTAAATTTTGCGATTCCGCAATAAATTGGGCGCTATCACTTTCTGCTTGGGCCTTTGCTGCCGCTAGATCGTATTGTAAGCTTTGTGCCTTAACCTGCTGGTTGATCCTCAAGCTTTCAATTAAAGAGACTAACGCTTCTACTTTTTGCTCATAGCTCTTTACACCATCTTCTTTTGCGACTATTTGCTCTTTCGTACGCTCAATGAGTCGCGGGTCGAGGTATTCATTTTTAATTTCTCGTAAACGTGCTATGGTATCTCCTGCATTAACGACATCACCTTCTTGTGCATACCACTGTGCAATCTGTCCTGCAATAGCAGATTGTATTTCGCTCGCACGCTGTCCAGGTTGTAACATGGTTACCGTGCCTTTGGCTTGGATATTTTGTGTCCATGGTAGAAAGAGGATGACCAGACTCAATACTCCAGCAATGATAAAATTACGCTTAACCTTAGGTCCTATGAAGGGATTGCCTAAAAGTCCAAAGCTTCGATAGCGTTCTGTTTTTAGACGCTCGTTTATTCTTTGTTTACTTATGTTTAGCATCTGCTGTTAGAGTTCAATGGTAAGGTTACTGTGGGTTTTTATGGTCTCAAGATTAGATGCCGCCACGAGTGTCCAGGGCTGGCGATCGTCCCACAAGAAGTCAATGATTTTCTCACGTTCTTTTGGGTCAAACAGATGGAAAATATCATCAAGAAGTAGCAAGCGTGGACGTGTCACAATGCTTCTTGCGAGGAGAATTCTTTCAACAATACTGCTGGATAAAGGTCGGGTGGTTGGGCCAACGGCGGTCTCCAATCCTTTATCTAGGCTTTTAATAAATGCTACGAGTCCCAATCCGGCAGTTGCCCAACGTACGTCTTCAAGTTCTATTTCAGGACGTCCTAATGTGATATTTTCTAAAAGTGTTCCTTCGAAAAGGTCTTCGCTTAGAAAACAATCGCCCACATGGTACCTTAAATCGGCAGTATTCAGGGACCCTGTTGGGTACCCGTTAAAGCTTACCGTTCCCTTGGTGGGTTCATATTGAACAGCCATTAAGCGCAATAGAGTGGATTTTCCCGATCCATTTTTACCGGTGATTACAGCTCTCGAACCGGTAGGTATGGTAAGGTTTAGGCTAGAGAGAATAGAGCGAGAGCCGTCGTCGGATGTGTAGACGAGGTCTTTCAGCTCAATATCAGCGCCCATACCTGTGTCAATGTCTTCGAAAAGTACATTTCCTTGGTCTTCCTCAAGTGGGATATCAGTGACGGAACTCATTTTCTCTACGGCAGTTAGTACATCGTAGATGGGCTCCATGGTTAGAATAAGTTTTTCGGCCGAGTTAACGATAAGGATGATGACGATTTCCGAAGCGACGAATTGGCCAACATTTATTTCATTTTGTATCACAAGCAAACCGCCGATGATTAATAAACCCAGCGTTACCAGTGCTTTGAAGCCTACAATATTTGCGTATTGGAAGATTAACACCTTCCAATGTTTTTTGCGGTGAATGAGGTATTGCTCAACCAAATGATCTGTTTTCTCTAGCGGAAGTTCTGTATGCCCAGCACGTTTAAACGTATCCATAGTGCGAGCAATCTCCTTTAGCCAATGTGCGATTTTGTATTTGAATGTACTTTCTTTCATACTACTCTCGAGACCTCTTGGCCCGGTGTAATAAAGAATGGCAGCGAGCAGTGCAATGAGTGCTAATCCAAAGTGATGAAGAAAGGATGGTACGTAGCAAGTAGGATTAAACCAATGACAATCTGTAGCGTAGAAGCACTAAAATCCATGAGCATTTTCGATAGTCCTTTTTGCACATTGAGCGTATCAAAAAAGCGATTAATAAGCTCGGGCGGATAGGTGCCCCGAATGGATTGGTTTTGAAACCTTGGTATACGGTAAGTGAATTCAAAGGCAGCCCTCGTAAAAATGCGTTGTTGAAGAATTTCCGAAATAGACAATTGCAATACTTGGAGTATGCCCCCTACAATAACGCCAATGGTAACTAAAGCGCTTAGAATAACCCAACTGGTGCTTACAGTACCTGCTTGAATAAGTCCTACAATCGCCTGAACACCTAAAGGTAAACTTAGATTTACCAATGCATAGAATAAGGCATAGAGGTACAGGTATAGGATGTCGCGACGGTCTTCAGCTAACATCGCGATGAATTTTTGGAAAGGGTTTTTAGTCATTAGTCGTACAGAGATTTAAGGGTCATATCTGTTAGAAAGTGTACGATTTCTTCCTTGCTCCCAGATGAATCGGAAAGGCGGGGTAGATGTTCAGCGAAAAATTGTTGACTCTGGGCAGCCTCAATGATGGTCGCAAATAAGCTGTGTGGATACGGGTAGCCTGGATTGATTTGCAAAGCCAATTGACTTAAGGTCTCACAAATCTGCTTGTACCCCAGGAAATAGCCTTCTTTGTTTTCTTGATCTACATCTTTGGTGAGATATATCTTAGGGTATTCAGCAACAACCATTCGTTGCAAGGCGCGCTCATCGATGTGAGGAATACGCTCGTCCTGATCCATAGGAAGCACTAGAAGCTGGATGGCTCTTTTAAGTTTTTCTTCCGGNCTATTAAGCAGCATGAATTCCTGAGCCATTTTTACTTCGAGCCAGCCCCAATACCAATTAATCAGGTAAGTCAGTAGCTGGTGCTTGTTTTGAAAGTAACGATACACTCCAGATTCTGTACTGATGATTTCTCGAGCCACTTTTTTAAAAGTCAATTGCTCATAACCCAGCTCGTCCATCAATTCAATACTCTTCGATAAAATGCGTCTTCCCAGCTCTGTTTCATCCGGGTTTTTGCTGTAAAGCTTTGCGCTTATGGTAATGTTTAATGCATTCATATTCGAGTACAACGCTAGTTTTAAATAATTGTTTAGCACCGCAAAAATAATAGTAATACTATCGATTTTGCAAAATAAAATTTCACTCACTACAGAAAGCCTACATTTGCAGTGCTGCGTTAAGTTAACGACAGCCTAAAAAGAACATATGACCTTTGATTCATTGGGGCTCAAGCCCCAAATCCTATCGGCCTTAAAAGAACAAGGCTACACACAACCTACACCTATTCAAGCCCAAAGCATCCCCGTCCTTTTAGAGGGCTACGATTTACTCGGAACCGCCCAAACAGGGACCGGTAAGACGGCTGCATTTACCATACCTATCATTCAAAATATTCTGGATGCGCCAAGCGAACGCAGAAGAAGCATAAAAGCTTTGGTAGTTACTCCAACCAGAGAATTGGCATTACAAGTTGCCGAAAATGCTAAGCGCTATTCTTCAGGAACATCCCTTCGTACCGCAGTTATTTTTGGCGGCGTAGGAGCTAATCCGCAAATTGATCAGCTCAAAAGAGGGGTGGATATTTTAGTTGCAACGCCTGGACGATTATTAGATTTACAAAGTCAAGGATTTATAGACCTACGCTCCCTAACGCATTTCGTTCTTGATGAAGCCGATCAAATGCTGGATATGGGCTTCATTCATGATATAAAAAAGCTACTTCGTTTACTTCCTTCTAAACGTCAAAGNCTGTTTTTTTCTGCAACGATGCCGAAGACAATCATGGAGTTGAGTGGTCAAATTTTAAAGCCTAACTACAAACAAGTTCGAATTGCTGTGGAAAAACCCACAGCNGAGCGCGTTTCGCAGTGTGTCTACTATGTNAGTAAAGGCGAAAAGCCATCACTACTTATCCACTTATTGGAAGAATTAGAAGGTAGTGTCCTNGTCTTTGGTAGAACGAAGCACGGCTGCGATAAAGTCGTCCGAATTCTTGAAAAGAAAGGCGTAAGCGCAGCAGCTATTCATGGCAATAAAAGCCAAAATGCCCGTCAGAAAGCGCTAAAAGGATTTAAAGAAGGGAATGTTCGTGTATTAGTGGCCACAGATATTGCCGCTCGTGGAATTGATATTTCAGGATTAGAGCATGTGGTGAATTATGAGCTTCCCAATATCTCTGAGACCTATGTTCACCGGATTGGGCGGACGGGACGTGCAGAGGCTTCTGGTTCGTCAATATCTTTTTGCGCAGCAGATGAGCGGGGTTACTTGAAGGATATTGAAAAGCTCATTAAGGCCCAAGTTCCTTTGATAGAGGAACATCCTTTTACGGAGGGGGCTGCTGAGGAATGGTCGGTTCCTGAAAACCGTATTCCCGCTAAGCAAGGTCAGCGTGCGCCGCGCACGAGCCGCGGTCCTAAGCATGGAGGAGGAAATTCACGCTCTGGAGCTCCTGCTCGCGGAAAGCGACCGTCAAGAAGACGTTAGTATTTGAGCAATTCCAATACTTTTTCTTCAAAAAGTGCGGATGTAAATTTTTTAATGGGGAACCCTAAAGGTCCTATGCCAGCTTCGTTGATTAGCTTATTCCAGAGGAATTGATCGGCAATATGCGGTAAAATGAGCTGAGGACGATCAAAACGCAATGCACTATGAGTGGTTCCAGAGCCACCGTGGTGCACCACGGCGCAAACGCGACTAAAGAGCCAATCGTAGGGAATGTCCTTTACTAGAAAGATATTTTCGGGTAAAGGACTTTCTATTTCAATACCGCCCCAACTCGAGTTGATGAAAATGGGAAGGTTGTGTTTATTGCTTAGTTCGAGTAAGGCTTGGCCCACTTCTTTTGGTTTAGCATTGATCATAGAGCCGAATCCAACATACAGCGGGTTCGGGTATTTCTCGATAAAGCGAGCGAGATCTTCAGAAGGTTTCCAGTGTTTGGACTTATTCCGCTCTCGAAAATCAGTGACTTTGACGTGGTCTGGCCAGTAGCTAGGCTGAGGAAAAAGTCGCTTAGAGATGGCGTATTCAACCGGCACTTCCGAAAGTAAAAAACGTTTTACTTCTTTTCGTTTAAAGGGTGCCCAATTCCATTCTTTCATGATCTTGTTCCCATACCCGATGATGGCTTGGGAAATCATTGCTGAATTGGTCAATGCATAACTCATTTTGTTCCACAAGCGATTATTGAATTGTCCCATACCTATAGCGGGTAATTCACGAACGGGATGCACTAAACACGGCATCGGTATAAGTAATTCAACACGCCGATCATCGCGCAAGGCTGCCATAACGGGATAAGCACATTTGATATGGTAGATGATTCGATCTGGCTTAAAGCTCATATCAGCGTCCCGCTGGTCGCGGATGAGTTGCTCTTGAATCGGCTTTGTTTCTCGTAGGAGCTTAAATAGAGTACTTATGCGACTCCACCCAGAACCGATTTGCCCGGTAATTTTTTTGACATCGGGTGAGTCGATTAAGTCGAGGTATTCGTGAGTCATCGGGAAGAAATGTTCACTCACCTCTGCGGCCAGTGAACGAAATTGTTCCGGCATACAGAAACCTACCTCATATCCATTCTCTTTAAGTTCTTCGCCCAAAGCTAGATAAGGTTCCATATCCCCGCGTGAGCCAAGTGTCATTAATAGTATCCGATCCATCTATGAAAGGTACAATGGAATTTGTAAGAATGTATAAGGCGCCGTTCGGAGTGGATCTTTCGCTCGAACAAAGCCTGTACCCGTTTTGCGTTCGCGGCATTTTTTCTCTTTCTCCAAAATCCTCAAGATTTTTCGGATTTTATCTAAAGAAAAAGCCAGCGCAATTTCATTGCGCTGGCTTTGTTCTTTTGCTTCGATCACCAAGTGGAGCTGGCGGGAATCGAACCCGCGTCCAAACAAGGAAGCCTGAGGCTTTCTACATGTTTATCTTGTGATTAGATTTTCGACGATCTCTGAGCACAAGCACCCTAATCACGGCTTATCTTCTAGACTTAGGCTAGCCCGCGAAGCGAAGGCTAACTGCATTCCTGAATTTTCCACACCTCGTGATCAGTCGCCTCAGGACGGGGGCTCCTGC
>JGI26081J50195_1000919_pt1 | contig 12043 bp, 9 predicted proteins | sample SaaInl74LU_5_DNA_FD_50195 | JGI IMG/M metagenome (IMG submission 50195) | reverse complement strand
GAAATTGCCATTTACAAAAGCAATCTTCAAACAAGTGGTGGCGCTTCCAGTCTTTTAGGCTTGGATTACTTAGACAGTATTAGCCTAGAATTTGACTAAATATTTTTAGGGGCTTTCAGTTATAAACAATTTTAAAAACGCCCATAAATGTGCTTAAGATTCACTAAAACATATCGCTACATTTGAATCACTTATATTTAAAGGAGTTATGTTGTGTGTTTTCTGCTTTTAAAAAAAGTATCCTCAAAAAATAGCCGCTTGAATAGGTGTTTTTCTGTTAATAAGTTTGTTTCTCAAAAAAGTACAATTAAAATATCTTTGTAGGTAGTGGTTTATTAAGACTTTTTATTCTACCACATTCAATTCATAAAATTAATATTCATGAAGTTTATAGTTTCAAGTGCTTACTTACTCAAACAACTCCAAGTTTTAGGAGGCGTTATAAACAACAGTAACACACTACCCATATTAGACAATTTCTTGTTCCATTTAGAAGGCAATTCACTTACTGTGTCTGCCTCTGATTTAGAAACCACCATGCATGCTGTTCTAGAAGTAGAATCTTCAGATAATGGCAGTATAGCTATACCAGCAAGATTATTACTAGACACTTTAAAAACATTCCCAGAGCAGCCGTTGACCTTTATTAAAGAAGACAACAATACGGTTGAGATAAGCGCTAATAACGGAAAATACGCACTAGCCTATGCAGACGGAAGTGAGTTTCCTAATCCAGTGAGCTTGTCTAATCCAAGTAAAACAACCATTCTTGGAGATATTTTAGCTACCGCTATTTCAAAGACTATTTTTGCTGCTGGTAATGATGATTTAAGACCTGTAATGAGTGGGGTGTTCTTTCAGTTTAATACAGAGAGCCTTACTTTTGTCGCTACCGACGCTCACAAATTGGTTAAATACCAACGAACAGATGTACAGGCTTCTCAGACGGCAGAATTTATTATGCCAAAAAAACCATTAAATCTCTTAAAAGGGATTTTAGCTGGTTCTGAGTCAGAGGTAACTATTGAGTACAATGACAGTAATGCCAAATTTAGTTTCGATCAGACAGAGTTGGTTTGTAGGCTAATTGACGGTAAATACCCTAATTACGAAGCGGTTATTCCTAAGGAAAATCCAAATGTGCTCAATCTTAACAGAAACTTATTTTTAAGCTCTGTGAGAAGGATTGCTATATTTTCAAACAAAACAACGCATCAGCTCAAATTAAAAGTAGCCGGTGCTGAATTAAATATATCTGCAGAAGATTTGGATTACAGCAACAAAGCAGAAGAGCGTTTGAGCTGTAGCTACCAGGGAGATGACCTCCAAATTGGCTTCAATTCAAGGTTCCTTACTGAAATGTTGAATAATCTAAATTCAGATGAAATTACACTCTCTATGAGTTTACCTAACAGAGCCGGTATTTTGACCCCATCTGATAGTTTAGATCCAGGAGAACACGTTACCATGCTGGTTATGCCGGTCATGCTTAATAACTAAGCCTAAATAGTTCCTTGTTTGAAAAAAACGGCCGCTTTTATAGCGGCCGTTTTTATTTTACTTCAGAAATTTAAAGAATGGATAAGAGATGGGTTCCCCATTACTCACTCTAATCGCATTTAATATAGGATAAACAAGGCCTAAAATCCCAATACCTATTAGGCCTAAAATCCCTAATCCNAATAAAAAAATAGCAGGAATACATATAAGCGCTAAAAGGAAAAGTGATATTTGAAAATTAACAATAGCCTTTCCATGCTCGTCCATTCCTATGACAAGCTCTTTTTGGGTCAGCCATAAAACTACGGGCACTATTAAACCCCCAAAGCCGGTGACTAAATCTAGCAACTGACTCAGATGGGTGACCATTAATAAGTTTTTGTCTGCTCTCATCATAATTGTATAAATTGGTTAGACTTCTAAAATACAAAAAAAGGAACTTACAAAAGGGATTAAACTAATCTAAGCCCACTCCCATTTTTTTAGCTAATTTTGCGGCATGTCTCATGAAAAAAATATTATTGCCATAGCCACACCTGCAGGTGCTGGTGCTGTATCTATCATAAGGGTCTCTGGATCTGACGCATGGTCTCTTGTCGCAGCGCAATTCAAATCTATCAGAGATAAAGACCTCCTGAAGCAAAAAAGCCACAGCATACATTTGGGGCATATCACAGATGGAGACAAAATAATTGACCAGGTTTTAGTCTCCCTATTTAAAGGACCTAATTCATACACAGGAGAAAACGTAGTAGAAATAAACTGTCACGGTTCATCCTATATACAACAAGAAATACTCCAATTGTTCTTAAGAAAAGGATGCGAAATGGCAGCCGGAGGTGAGTTTACCCTGAGGGCATTTTTAAATGGCAAGTTAGACCTGAGTCAGGCAGAAGCAGTGGCAGATTTAATAGCCTCTGACAACGCAGCGGCACACCAAATTGCCATGCAACAAATGCGCGGTGGGTTTAGTTCAGAAATAAAAGCCCTCAGACAAGAATTATTGAACTTTGCATCCCTCATAGAATTAGAGTTAGATTTTGCAGAAGAAGACGTAGCCTTTGCAGACCGCGAAGCGTTTAGAACACTTTTAGAAAAAATCGCTAAAGTCCTCAGGCAACTCATAGACTCCTTTGCCCTTGGCAATGTCATTAAAAATGGGATTCCAGTAGCGATTGTTGGCGCTCCAAATGCAGGTAAATCTACCCTTTTAAATGCGCTATTAAATGAAGAACGCGCCATAGTATCTGACATTGCAGGGACTACTAGAGACACCATAGAAGATGAAATTTCTATTGGCGGCATTGGGTTTAGATTTATAGACACTGCAGGAATTAGGGATACACAAGACCAAATAGAACAACTGGGCATTGCCAAGACATTTGAGAAAATTCAGCAGGCACAATTGGTGGTTTACATGGTAGACTTAAAAAAGTGTTCAGAAGATTTGGCCGTTATCACGGCCGATGCCGCTGCCCTTCAAAAGCTCAAAGAAACCTATCCAAAAAAACCATTGCTGGTCCTTGGAAATAAAGCAGACCTCATCTCAGAGGCAGCGGTGGCGAAAATAAAAGAAACCATTACAGACCTCTCCCCGCTTTCTGCCAAAGAAAAAGAGGGCATTGAATCTCTAAAAGAGGCTTTCCTAAATGTAGTACATACCGGAGCTCTGCACAACAACGACACTATTGTTAGTAATTCCAGGCACTATGACGCCTTACTCAGGGCACAGGAAGAAATTGGCAAGGTACAAGACGGATTGGCGGCAGGCCTGCCCTCTGACCTCATGGCCATAGACATTCGCCAAGCACTGTATCACTTTGGTGAAATTACAGGAGAAATNAGCTCAGACGAACTACTTGGAAATATATTCGCTAACTTCTGTATTGGGAAGTAAAGCCTTAAAAGGCATATTATTTCTCTGTAGCAAATAATCCTTTTTCCAGAAGGGGAATTTTAAATAATTCAATTTCTGGAGGGCTGTGTTCATTGAGGAATATTTTCTCAGCACGACTTAAAATATTTGGATGCAGATGGGCTATATTGATTTTTTCTTGAGGGTCTTCAAATATATCATACAACTCTAAAGTAGGCGGTTCTGAATTCTTAAGATTCCTACGAATAAGCTTATAATCCCCCATTCTAATGGCTACCTGGCCACCGTATTCTGGAAATTCCCAATACAAAAAGTCATGCTTTTCTTGGCTTTTGTTCAATAAGGTTGGCAACAAACTGATTCCATCTTGTGGGCCCTCCAATTTAAAGCCTGTTAATTCTGCAATGGTAGGCATAATGTCATATTGTGCAGACACAAGATCAGTTGTTTTTTTAGCGGTAATTTTAGCGGGCCATGAAACTATTAGAGGTACGCGAATACCACCCTCATAAAGAAATCCTTTTGCTTTTCCATATGCCTCACCAAACACGCCTGATGAATTAAAATAAGTGCCATCTGTCCCTCCAGAATAAGTCACTCCATTGTCAGAAGTGAAAATGATTAAAGTGTTTTCAAAAGTGCCGTTGGCCTTTAACTTGGCAACAAGTTTCCCAATATTCTCGTCTAAGTAGGAAATCATAGCTGCATAAGTAGCTCTTGGTGTTTTGTTTGGAAAATATCCTTTATTTCCTAGATACGGATCTTCTTTACCAATTTTTTTTATGTAATAGTCTACCCATTTCTTTGGGGCTTGAAGCGGATTGTGTGGAATTGGACTTGCCCAATACAAAAAGAATGGTGTGTTTTTTGAATTATCAATAAAAGATTCAATTTTATTGTACATTAATGTTGGCGAATAATCCGTTTGATTGTAAATGGCAAAAGACTTATTTTCAGAAAGATTTAAACCATTGGGAAGCTTTGTTCCTGGTACTAGGGTGTCGTTTTTAAGATAAACTCTTTGGGTATTCTCATAAAGATGAACAGGGTAATAATTATGTGCTTGCCGTTGACAATTATAACCGTAGAAATAATCAAAACCCATTTTATTTGGTATGGCTGCTGTATGAGGAGCCCCTAAACCCCATTTGCCTACAATAGCAGTATTATATCCTTTTGATTTAAGTTTTCTGGAGAGCATCGGCGTATCTGATGGAATAGGGCGTTGCCCCTCGAGGGTTGAATCTTTGATCACTTCTTTATAATTCCAAACGTCACCACGTTCATTCCATTCATCATTTCCTCTAATGTAGGAGTGTCCTGCATGTCTACCACTCAGAAGCATATAGCGGGCTGGTGCGCAAACAGGCGCTGCACTATAAAATGATGTGAATTTCACTCCAGATTGAGCTAATGCGTCAATATTTGGAGTTTCTATAAGTTTTTGACCATAAGCGCCCAATTCTCCGTAACCAAGGTCATCTGCAAGAATTAAGATAATATTGGGCTTTTTCAAATCATTTTCAATACCGCAAGACCAAAGAATTACAAAGGAAAAAAATATATAAAATTTTCTAAAATTCATCTAATAATTATTAATCAATTAAATGTTCAAGCCACTAAAATACTCCACCATCAAAAGCTACTTAGATAGGAATTTAAGTCATTCATTTTAGCCGCTAAACGATCAATTGCTGCGGCATATCGTATGTCCCATGCACCTAAATTTTCACTTCGTTTTAAAGCCACTTCATATTCAATACCGGGAAGCATCCATGACGCATACCCACTAAATGGGTCAGTTGAGGCATAGAGTGACCGGTACCATGCTCCGTAATCCATTCCTTCATCTTCAATAAAACTTTTCTCAAGTGCAATGAGTTGCGCATTTATGGCTTTCATATTTTTTACAGGAACATCGTATTCCTTTTGCATATTAAGAGACAAGGATAATTCTTTAGAAGCTTTTTCAAGGCTTAACAAGGCTTCTTGTGAAAATAGAAAGCCANCAAAATCAGGCGCAATGGATTTTACTTTATTGGTGGCATTTGAAAAATGTGTTTTTAAGTCTATGGCATAACGGTTAATATCATAATCTATAATTGTTTTATTGGAAAGGCGTAAAGCCATTAAGCCAGCCAGATGTTCTATGGTTGGTCCCATTTTAAACTCAGGGTCCACAAAGGTGGAATAATAATGAAAACTATCATAATTAGAATGATAAGGTGTTGGCCCTCCAGCTCCAGCACTTAGTGAAGGAACACCTACATGCATATAAAACGCTATGTGGTCTGACCCACCTCCCAGATTACCTATATTGACTTGCGCGGCTTCCGGCTTTTTCCAAAATTCGTAAAGTGTTTGATCATTATATGGATAATTAACTGATTTTGAAGCGTCTATTATAAGCTGTTTTAAAGTGGGCGAAGCCGATGCACCAAAATTCTTACCCGAAACACCACCATCAAAATTCATATAGGCAATGGCCTTGGCGCCAAGCACTTCACCCATTTGCTCTACCCATTCACTAGAACCAATNACACCATGCTCCTCTGCGTCCCAATGCGCAATCATNATTGATCGTTTTGGACGGTAACCTTTCGCAGCCAATCTCCCCAGACTTTCACTCAAACTTAACAACATAGCCGTACCACTATTTGGATCTGTAGCTCCAAAGCCCCAAGCATCGAAATGACAACCTAAAATAATCCATTCATCTGGAAATTCTGCCCCCTTCAAAGTCCCAACAATATTGGCCACAGGGGTATAATTGATGGGTTGGTCTACTTTAATGCGAAGTTTTAAATCTGTCCCACCCTGAATGCGATACGTAAAGGGAAGCCCCCCTTGCCATGCTGCTGGCACGGGATCACCCTGCATCTGTTGCATAATTTTTTGGGCCTCACCATAAGAAATTGGCAATACTGGAATGGTATGTAAGCCCACCTTACTGGGATCCAGACGTTTCACTTTTTTCTTACCCTTTAAAGGTAGCGCTGGTTCGTATGGAGTTAAAGGATCTCCAGTATAGTCTACAGTGAGTAGTGAGCCTCTTTGAATGGTAGATTCGTTAAAATATGGACCCTCAGGATAAGTGAGTCCGGTAGCATAGCCATTATCCTTAGGGTCTGTATATATGATTAAACCAGCAGCACCGTTTAGCTCTGAAAACTTAGCCTTATATCCCCTAAAATTTTTACCATATCTGGCCAAAACAATTTTTCCCGCTACTGAAATTCCAAGCGTCTGGAGCTCCTGAAAATCTTCGCGTGTCCCGTAATTTACATAAACCACTTCTGCGGTAACATCTCCACTGCCTGAAAATGAATTCCAACCCTTCCATAAATCTGTATCTGAAGAAAAGGGATCTTCTTTTAAAATATCTTCCTGCTGTGTTAATGTTTGTCGTTTAGGTGTGACTATCTCAATGAGCGATACTCCTGGCGTAGCGGGTATATAAACATCGTAAGGATACTGTTCAACCTTAAATGTTGCTTTGTCCATAATGTTGTAAATATAGTCTTGAACCATTTTATTGTTCTCACTGCCAGCCACATGAGGACGTTCAGTTAAACGCTGTAAATGCGTTTTAAAACTCGAAGGATCAATGCTGCTTTTATAAGCATTTTCAATGTCTTGTTGTGTGCTATTTTGTGCAACAGCCGAACCTATAAATGCAATGGTTAAACCCGCTAGAAGTAGTGTTTTTTTCATAATTATTTAAAATTCCAATTTTTTAATCTGTTATTTACAGGTGCTGTTTGCTTGAGTCGCTCAGTAATCATTGGAAGGTACATGCTGTTATAACGCAATCTGGATATGTAGTTTGGATTTTCTTGATCTCCATTCCAACAATGCTCTGCACCATCTCCATAATCTACCAAACCATTGTAATAGGGTTTTTTTGTACTTTCAAGAAAGTCTTCAGTCAGTTTTACTGCGTTATTGAGGTAGTAATTATCCATGTCTCCACAGTATAAAAATATTTTACCCTCCAAGTCGGGACCAATTTTTCCCCAATCGCGGTCCATAATATAGCGCAAATCGTAGTTTTCTTTCCAATACTGAGCCACCTCTTTATCTATCTCTCCCGTTAATTTATCCCAAATGGGTTTAGGGTAGCCATTTTCACCAGCTGGAGAGAAAACCGCCTGCCAAATATCCCATTGGTCCCCAGAACGGCTGTTGGTACCTAAGGCCAACTCTCTGTAATTCATATCTCTAAGACTGGATTTAATCATGCCATTTCCGTCTCGCATACCAGGCCTCAAGGTCTTTCTAAATGAACCATCTGAGTAATAGGCATTCTCATCTTCGTATATATTAACTGCTGTGTAGGACCTGAAATCAATTGGGTCAGGGCATGCGGCAAAGGCGCCATTGTACTCCTTCGGATAAAAAACTTGGACTGCCAAGGCCTCCCAACCACCAGTAGATCCTCCATATACAAAGCGACCCCAACCTTCACCAACACCATTGTATAAATTTTCAATATGAGGAATGAGTTCATAGGTAATGGCATCACCATAGGGGCCTAAATTTGCGGAATTTACAGCATATGAGTCATCATAATAAGGGTTTTGATGCTGTATTTCAATAGCTATAAAACGGGGGAATTCTTCAGAAACCCAGTCTTTGTAAAAGTCATATGACTCCTTTTGNTGAATGTATTCATAGCCTGTAATGCCAAAACGACTGTTCAATACACCGTCATCTTTGTCTGCCGTTGGGGCTGTTGTGCGAAAACCACCAAAGGTATCTGGAAAATGGCCATGAAAAACCATGAGCGGGTATTGTGTTGAACTAGCAGGGTCAAAATCATGGGGCACCAATACATTGGCTTGTAAATACATGGGTCTGCCCCAAAACGCNGTGAGTAATTCGCTCTGTATCTTAATGTGTTTAATATATTTAGAGTCTGCAACAGCTGTTATAGGTGGAATCTCCTCAGTGATATTTAGCGTAATAGGCCCTNAGTTTTCATTAAAATCTAACTGAACAGGAAGGCTGTAGATGTTCTTAGGACTTATATTCCAATGTTGTCCCTCCCCTTGATCCATGGGAAGTTTAACGCTGTGCCCAGAAGATAAATTAAAGGTGTCATACTTGTGAAGTAATGCTTGAAAACTGTAGGTGCCTTTGGGAATGTCTGCAACAGTTCCAACTGGATAAGCAAAGGTAGATGGATCTATGGAGATTGTTTCTCCAGGCATCCAGTTCTCTACGTCTATGCCAAAAACAATACCAGTTTGATCAGAGTCGTTAATTTGAAAACGAGGCTCTTTGTCTACATCAGAACCAATTAAGATTAACAGCCTTCCATCAAAGCCCTCAGTACCTAAGGCTTTGTCATATGTAATTGTAAAAATTTGAGGTTTTTTGTCGCATCCTACCATAGACAGCATAGCAAACAATACAAGCAAGTAATTCTGTGGATTTTTTTTCATAATTCTCTAGATAACAGCAAATTATTTGTTTTACTAAAATAGCAAATAATTAGCTTTGCCGCTATTATTTAAAAAATCACTACACCTTAAACTCCAAAAGCCATTCAAAAGATACGTATTCCAAGCATTTTTCATGAGAGGCTTCTAAAACAACCATAGGGGCCATGCCAGCCTCGTAGGCTTGCTTCCATCTAGACACACACAAACACCACTGATCACCAGCTTTTAAACCGGGAAACTGATATTCAGGTCTGGGTGTTTGAAGGTCGTTCCCAACAGATTTGGTATATGCGAGAAAGGCGTCTGTCATAATAGCGCAAACCGTATGGGTGCCAATGTCTCTCATATCTGTATTACAACAGCCATCTCTGAATGCGCCTGTCATTGGATTGCTGCTACAAGTTTCTAAAGGAGTTCCTAGTACGTTATTNGCCATGTCATNTATTTTTATAAAAATAAGACATATCCACCTATTATAAAGACTAATCTGCTATGTATCCGTGCTCCCCTTGGTCATTGTCTTTAAAAATAGTTCTTAGGATTTCTTTACTAGGCTTTGAAATGACTGGTGCAAAGTATTTGTTATACAATGCATAGCCCAATGGATTGTTTTCTTGAAATCCTTGAGGTGTTTTTGAATTGTCATTCCATTCTGGAGATAAGGAGGCATTTTCCCAAAATTCACTGAAGTCCCACATAGCAAATGTGATTAAATACTGGTATTCCTTTAACATTACAGCGGCGCCTTCAGGGTCGTTAATGTCTCCATATCCAGGAGAAAAAGTGCCATTATCATAGGCCTCTTTCATTGCTTTGAAAAGTTCATTATTTTCCAAATAACCTCTATCCTCCCACTCCATATCTAAGGCCAATTCTGAACCAGTTACACCACCTCTTACCCCAAAACGGTGCAAGGTGTGTAAAATATGCTCTAAAATTTCATTTATATCATTGTCTCCAGTAAGTGGACTGTCTCCGTGACTGCTGTTTTTATACCAAACCATGTCGTCTAACTTTAATCCATCCGAAAAAGGCTCATATTGAGGCCATTCTGTCAAACTATCTGGATCCATAAGAAAATTAGGAGAATAACTATCCCCCCCACCATAAGCAATTCTCTGACCTGTTTGAATACCTTCATGCCAACCTGAAACACCAGCAAGCGTTTTTAACATGTTTTCTTGATCCTCTTTATTAATACCCGCTCCCTCTTTATCTAATAAAAGCTTATACACTTGAGCGGTTTTGTAAATCCAAGCATCTGGCACAGCCTCTTGACCCCCAACAGCACCTGCTGCAATGAGTTTAACTCCATACACTTCTAGGTAATTTCCAAAAAAGAATTTAGAAGCATCCATTTCAATAATGTCACCACTGTTGTAGTAATTTGCGGTAACAATCACCTGAAACAATGCTTTTATGGTGGTGTTACTATTTATGGTAAGGCTAATTGAGTTGGTAGTCTCAGAACTACCTTCCCATCCTGTAAATTCATATCCTTCACTTGGCGTAGCTGTAACCGTCACTGTACTGCCTGTCTCGTATTCTCCACTAATATTATTAACTGTTCCTCCTTCTCCTGCAGTCACACTTAAAGTGTACTTCACCACCGGTGTTGGTGTTACAGGTTTGCTAATGGGTGTTGGTTCGGGAACGCTAACAGAATCTGCACTCTCTGAACTACACGAAATAAAAAAGGATACAATAAATATGGTAATAAAATTTTTCATGATTTTAGAATAAATTTAAAAAAAACCCTCCATTACAGAGGGTTCGATTTGGAAGTAGAAAAGGTTTTATTTCATTCATTTAATTAACTAAACTTTCAATGAAATTTCTCTTGAACAATAATATAAACAATACAATATTGTGAAAAATGATGTGATCTCTTTTCTCGTTTTGCGAATGTTTTTATATGATTTGTGAATCTAATCTTTAAAGGTTTTATAAGCTCAAATGAAAAATGTATATTTAAATTCGCTAATTCATTTTACCGAAAAAATTATACCTAAAATGTTATACGCCTTATTGTTGGTCTCCATTAGCCTTATTGGTTTTTTATTAGCATCTATTTTGTTTTCAAAAAGAAAAGCAAATAGCTATTATAATAAATATGCCGTTGCACTTATTTTAATAATTTCACTTAGAATTTTTTTAGTAGGACTTTATTTAACTTTTAAAAAAGAAATTTTGGAGTTGATTGTATTATACAGTAGACCTTTAGTATTAATAGCATTTCCTATTCTTTATGCTTACATTAAAAGTATTTTAAATGTATCTAAATCAAAAAATGAAATTTCATATAAATTTTTGTTAGCTCCTATTATTCTATTTGTTTTTATTATTTTAAAAAGTAAAGGATATGAAAGTGAAGATTATCACAACGTAGTTTTTGGTAGCTATTTTTTAACTCCTATTGCTATGGTATCCTTCGTGTTATGGCACTTTATTTTTACACTTAAAAATTATTTAGAATTTGCAAAAAATCAAAGAGGTGCTCTAAAATTTTCAAATGATATTAAAATCATTAAAGTTTGGAGCGCTATTATAACTGGTGGAATTGGATTTTCTTTAATTTCTTTAATAATAATGTTAATTAGAGATTATAAATTAATGCCCACAGCAAATGAATTTCTACTTCTTCTCAATGCGCTATTTTGGCTATACTGTTTTTTTAGAATGTTTAATGAACCCTTACTACTATATGGTATTTCTGGTGTAGAAAAAATAAGTGAACCAGAGGCAGAGATATGGTTAAAAACAGCCCGTGTTATTTCTAGTGATAAAGATATTTCTTTACAAAGAAATATGTACTCTAAAATAGATCTCTACAAAACACAAATAGAAGCATTTCTTTCAGATACGGATTCTTATAAAACAACCGAGTTTAACCTTACAGTCATTTCTCAAAAAACCAATATTCCAGCAAGTCATATTTCATTTATGATTAGAGTGTATTCAAAATACACCATGAATGAATTAAAGAACTTTTTGAGAATTAAGGAAGCAGAAGCGCTTCTGGCTTTAAATGATTCTAATTTAATGTTAAAAGAAGTAAGTTTAATGGTGGGCTATAAGTCCTATACCAGTTTTTATGAAGCCTATAAAAAGTTTGGTGCCAATGTTTAAATTAAAGATAGTTGTATGCGCTTAAAAAATAATATTGCTATTACTGCAAGCTTGCTCTTTTCACTAAATACAGCTATTGCACAAGTAAACC
>JGI26081J50195_1000918_pt1 | contig 12054 bp, 10 predicted proteins | sample SaaInl74LU_5_DNA_FD_50195 | JGI IMG/M metagenome (IMG submission 50195) | reverse complement strand
GGTATTCGTTGTACGGCAACTCAAATTCTGCCGCAGTCTTGCGCACAATCTCTGCAATTTTCGGGTAATGGATGTGATTAATGGTCGGGAACATGTGGTGTTCCACCTGGAAGTTTAAACCGCCTGTATACCAAGTCACCAACCAATTTCTCGTGGCGAAATTCGCCGTTGTTTTCATCTGGTGTTCAATGTTTGTGATGTTCTGTACCTCTTCCTCGGTAGGGAATTCAGCCTTATCCACAACATGTGCTAACTGGAAGGTGATCGAAAGAATGAATCCTGCAATCACGTGCATTACTACATTCCCCCACAGCACTAGATACCAAGGCGCACCTAATAACATAGGTAGGGCATAAAACACAGAAAAATGGAAAAGTTTACCGACGATAAGTTTTGTCCAAACCATTCCTAGACTCTGGTCTTTTGCTTTAAACAGATCGCTCTTGTTGTAATTCACCACCTGCTTGAAATCTTTTTCGAGCAACCACTTATACGTCATCAACGTATACGCAAAGGGCGCATAAATGTGTTGGTATTTATGCTTGGGCAACAACTGCTGACTCGGATGAAAACGGAAAATAGCTGCCGGTTTCAATATCGTCATCGTGGCCGTCGACGTTTGTATGCGTGTGGTGTTTCATATTGTGCTGGACACGCCATGTGTAGGAGTTGCCCGCCAACATATAAATCGAAGCCCCAATTCTGCGGTTCCACCATTCGCTGCGCGTGACAGTGTTGTGCAGTGCGTCGTGCATGAGGTTCATTCCAACACCTGCCATTCCTAAACCGGTAATGGCCCACAAGAGTGTAGTCATACCGAATCCCCAATTCGAAGTCAAGAAAAAGACAAACGGAACAAGATACAGTGCCAGATTGAGAACGGCTTTAATGTAATACCTGTAGTCTGCTAAGCTCGATTTATTCTCATCCTTAAAATACGCGCGTACTCTTTTGCGTACCTCTTTTTGGAAATCACTAGAACTCTTAAATCTTAACATGAAATAATCATTAATTAAGTTGATGAAATTACTAAATAACGGGCCAAGTAGCGCAACATATGGTAAATTTGCATTTAAATAACGCAATCAACAATGTTGAAAAACATAAATCCCACAGAACTAAAGGCTTGGAAAAGGCTTCAGAAAAACTTCGACAACGATAAACGCACCTTAAAAACGCGCTTTTTCGAAGATCCAGACCGTTTTAACAAATACCACATTAAGTGGGACGGCCTTTTGTTCGATTTTTCTAAAAACCACATCGGTTCCGAAACCTTTGCTCTATTCAAAGAACTACTGAACGAGGCAAATGTTCGCGAAGCCATACAAATGCAACAGGGCGGAGCGAAAATTAACGCGACAGAAAACCGTGCAGTTTACATACCGCATTGAGAAATATGTCTGGCGATCCCATTACAGTAGACGGTGAAGACGTAATGCCTGGTATTCGTGATTCTTGGGCAAAACTGGCCGCTTTTTCAAATGAGATTCGTTCTGGCGCTTGGAAGGGTCATACTGGGAAGCGCATTACAGATGTGGTCAACATTGGTATAGGCGGCTCCGATCTAGGTCCTCGCATGGTGATTAATGCGCTACGTCCATTCGTTACTGACGAGATGAATTTCCACTTTGTGGCCAATGTAGACGGCGCCGATTTACACGAGGTATTGCGCAAGGTACATCCCGAGACCACGCTATTTATCATCGCTTCCAAAACCTTCACCACACAAGAAACCATGAAAAACGCGAACAGCGCAAAGCAGTGGTTTTTGAACAATGGCGGTGCTGAATCTTCTGTGGCAAAACATTTTGTTGCGGTCAGCACCAATGCTGAAGGCGTAGCTGGATTTGGAATAGACACCAAAAATATGTTTGGTTTTTGGGACTGGGTTGGCGGACGCTACAGCGTATGGTCTGCTATTGGTCTACCGGTCATTTTGGCCATAGGTTTCCAAGGTTTCCAAGAGTTTTTAAGTGGCGCACACGCCATGGATAAACATGTAGCCACTGAGGATTGGGATAAAAACATTCCAGCACAAATGGCGATGTTAGGAATTTGGTACCGAAATTTCCACGGGGCAGCGAGTCATGCCATTCTTCCTTATGATCAATATATGGACCGATTTGCAGCCTATTTTCAGCAAGGCGATATGGAGAGTAACGGGAAGTATGTCGACCGCAATGGCAAGAAAGTGAACTATGCAACAGGGCCAATTATTTGGGGCGAACCTGGTACGAACGGCCAACACGCCTTTTATCAATTGATCCATCAAGGCACCGACCTGATTCCTGCAGATTTCATTGCATCCAAGAAACCGCAACACAGCTTAAAAGATCACCACCCTATCCTTCTCGCAAATTTCATTGCACAAACTGAAGCCTTAATGACGGGTAAAACCAGAACAGAGGTGGAAATTGAAATGCGTCAGTCGGGAATTTCGGATAAGATGGTCGAAGAAATTGCGCCCTTCCGTGTATTCGAAGGAAACCGCCCAACCAACAGCATTGTTGCGGACGAACTGAATCCCTACCATTTGGGACAATTAGTGGCCGCCTACGAACACAAGATATTTATCCAAGGTTACATCTGGAATGTGTTCAGCTACGACCAGTGGGGCGTGGAGCTAGGAAAGGTATTGGCTAAAGCGGTGCTTGGAGAACTCACTGGCAGCGGCGTGCATCACGAGCACGACAGTTCTACCATGGCGTTGATCAATTATTTGAAATAAACTTTACAACGAAGCTCTAAAAGCGTCCAATAGCTCATTAAGCTGCTGGGCGCTTTCTTCTTTTACGCCACTAGCAAGCTGGTCTATGGTTTCTTGCTCCATCAAACGCTTAACTAAAGATTGACCTTTGTCCGTAAGGTAAATGTGTAGCACACGGCGATCATCGCGGTCGCGCTGTTTAAAAAGGAGTTCCATCGATTCTAATCGGTCCACCATACGTGACGCGTCGCTCATCTTGTCAAGCATGCGTTCACGAATCTCAGAGGTCGTAATACCCTCTTTTGCAGCGCCATTGACGATACGTAAAACGTTGTACTGCTGCATCGTTACGCCCTCTTTCTTAAGTACCGTGGCAATCCTACTTTTCAGTTGATTGTAGGTATAAATGAGGTTTACAATGAGCTTAGACTGTTCGCTGCGAAAAGCCTTTTGCTTAATTTCTTTTTCGAGATTCATTAATTCTTAACGTAAAAAGAGGGTCGATGTTCAAACATTCATTTTCTCAAAAGAAAACCCGCTCTAGCGGGTATCCTTTTATACAGTCATGATATCCTTTTCTTTCTTAGCATAAAGCGCATCGCACTTCGTGATGTAATCGTCTGTCATTTTTTGAATGTCCGACTCGAGATCTTTTCGTAAATCCTCACTTAGGCCGTCGTTGCCTAATTTTTTGAGCTCATCCATCGCTGTCTTGCGCGCTGCACGAACACCAACCTTAGCATTCTCACTTTCGCTTTTTGCCAACTTTGCAAGGTCACGACGACGCTCTTCAGTCAATGGTGGTACGCTAATAATAACGCTATCTCCATTATTCATTGGGTTAAAACCTAAACCTGCATTCATGATCGCCTTTTCAATCTCAGTGATCAACTGCTTTTCCCATGGCTGGATGCTGATGGTGCGGGCGTCAGGTGTATTCACATTACTTACCTGCGATAAGGGGGTGGCAGCTCCATAGTATTCTACCATGACTCCTTCAAGCATAGAAGGGTTCGCACGACCTGCGCGGATTTTCACCATCGCCTTTTCGAGATGGCTAATGGCACGATCCATATCTTCCTTCGTCGCATCAAAAACAAAATCTATTTCGTCTTGCATCTTATTGATTTGAATTTCTTAATTCTTAACTATTGTACCCACGCCTGGTGCGCCTTCGATCACTTTCATCAGGTTTCCTTCGGTGTTCATATCAAACACAATAATGGGTAGTTCGTTTTCTTTACTCAGGGTAAATGCTGTCATATCCATGACATTTAATCCCTTATCATATACTTCTTTGAAGCTTAGCGTTTCAAATTTCGTTGCGGTTGGATCTTTTTCCGGATCGGCGCTATAGATTCCGTCTACGCGCGTTCCTTTAAGAATAACATCGGCTTGAATTTCCACTGCGCGGAGTGTTGCACCAGTATCCGTGGTAAAGTATGGGTTTCCTGTGCCCCCAGAAAAAATGACGACGCGGCCTTTTTCTAGATGACGAATAGCACGGCGGCGAATAAATGGTTCCGCCACTTTATCCATCTCAACAGCACTCTGTAGTCGTGTTTTTACACCTGCACTTTCAAGCGCACCTTGAAGCGCTAGGCCATTAATTACCGTTGCTAGCATACCCATATGATCTGCTTGAACCCGGTCCATACCTTGTGATGCACCGCTGATCCCACGGAAGATGTTTCCACCACCAATGACCACGCCTACTTGCACTCCTAATTCAGCAACTGCTTTAATCTCTTCAGCATATTCGGCAATCCTTTTTGGATCTATACCAAATTCCTTATCGCCCATTAGGGCTTCTCCGCTTAGTTTCAGGAGTACACGATTGTATTTCATCTCAGTAGGTTTGAACACAAATATACCGCAACAATCGAAGGCAATCGAACGAGATAATTCTAGTTTTTAAACCGTTACCAACTTTTTGCTTTGGAACAAAAAAAACCGCGATGGCCTGCCATCGCGGTTTTCTATATATACTGAGTACAGTTTTTACAAGCTTACACGCTTGAAATCTACCACTGCCAAACCAGCTTGAACGCTAGTTAAGTATTTAGATACACTCAACTTACTGTCTTTGATAAAGTCTTGGTCCACCAAAGTGTTTTCTTTGAAGAATTTATTCAATCGGCCAGCGGCTATTTTTTCTAGCATTTCCTCTGGCTTGCCTTCTTGACGCGCCAAATCTTTACCAACCTCTAATTCACGATCGATAACTTCTTGTGGTACCGCATCACGGTTCAATGCAACAGGATTCATTGCAGCAGCTTGCATCGCTATGTCGCGACCCGCCTCTGCAGCTTCAGCCGTCAAACCTACCAAAGTACCAATCTTGTTGCCCATGTGGATGTAAGACGCAACGTAAGGAGCGTTTACAACAGCCATTTCGGCAACTTCAATTTTTTCACCAATCACACCCGTTTGCTCTTGCAGTTTGGCCGCAACAGTTAAACCACCTTCGAATTCAACAGCACCAAGCTCTTCAGAAGTCGATGCACCAGTAGTTAATGCGATGTCTGCAATTTTATTTGCTAAGGCAACGAAATTTTCGTTTTTCGCAACAAAATCTGTCTCACAAGATAATTTGATGACAACACCTTTATCAGCACCGTTTGTCTTTGCAATAACAGCACCTTCAGTTGCGTCACGATCAGCACGCTTTGCAGCTACTTTTTGACCTTTCTTTCTTAGGATGTCAACTGCAGCTTCGAAGTCGCCTTCTGCTTCAACTAAGCTTTCTTACAGTCCATCATACCAGCTCCAGTTTGCTTTCTGAGTTGATTTACTTCAGCAGCGGTAATCTTTGCCATGATATAGAGTATTAATTTGAATTTTAATTAAAAAGAGAGCCGCAAAGGTTTCCCTACGGCTCTCTCAAAAAGTCTTTATTGTTTCAACAAACCGTTAAGGATTAAGCCTTAGCCGCTTTCTTGTCAATTTTTGCTTGCTCAGCAGTCGCCTTATCGCTCTTGCGCTGAGAGAGACCACCTTTTACACCTTCAGTTACGAACTCCATAACAGCAGCGATACTTCTTGAAGCATCATCGTTTGCAGGAATCGCNTAATCTACACGGCGAGGGTCTGAATTTGTATCTACAATACCGAAAGTTGGAATGCCCAACTTGATTGCTTCGTCTACAGCAATGTTCTCACGCTTGATATCAACGATAAACAAGGCAGCTGGCAAACGATTCATATCTGCTACTGAACCAAAATCCTTCTCAAGCTTCGCACGTTGACGGTCTACCTGTAGACGTTCACGTTTTGAAAGTGTTTCGAACGTACCGTTTTCTTTCATCTTGTCGATGCTTTGCATCTTTTTGATGGCTTTACGGATCGTTACGAAGTTGGTCAACATACCTCCTGGCCAACGCTCAGTTACGTAAGGCATGTTTGCTTCGCCGGCATATTTTGCTACGATTTCTTTTGCTTGTTTTTTCGTCGCTACGAAAAGGATTTTACGACCTGATGCTGCGATTTTTTGGAGCGCTTCTGTAGCCTCTGCCATTTTCGCCTCAGTTTTATGAAGGTCGATCACGTGGATTCCATTGCGCTCCATAAAGATNTAAGGCGCCATGTTTGGATTCCACTTACGGGTCAAGTGTCCAAAGTGAACACCCGCATCCATGAGTTTTTTAATGTTGTCTGTTACTGCCATTTTTTTGAGTTTACTTTCCCTAGTAAGCAATGTACCAGTAGCCTTGTTAAGAGTCTGGTCCATTTGGATACTAAATCTCGATTAACGTTTAGAGAACTGGAATTTCTTACGTGCTTTCTTCTGACCGAATTTCTTACGCTCGACCATACGTGGGTCACGAGTAAGTAGTCCGGCAGGCTTCAACGATGTGCGGTTCTCGTTATCAATCTCAGAAAGAATACGAGATACACCCAAACGAATTGCCTCTGCTTGACCAGTGATACCACCACCAAATACATTGACTTTAACGTCGTATTTGCCAGTAGTTTCTGTCAAACTGAAAGGCTGCTCCAATTTGTAGTGCAACGGCGCAGTGTTGAAGTAGTCCTTATAGTCCTTGCTGTTTACAGTGATGGTACCAGTACCTTCGTCCATGTAAACACGAGCTACAGAAGTTTTACGTCTTCCAATTGCGTGAAACTTTGCCATTTATTATTACTTATTTGATTTCATTAATGTTGATCACCGTTGGCTTCTGAGCTTCGTTCTTGTGCTCAGGACCAGCATATACGTGCAAGTTGCGGAACAACTCTGCACCTAGGCGATTCTTCGGTAGCATGCCCTTAACTGCCTTTTCGACAATGCGCTCAGGGAATTTCGCCATGATCTGCTCAGGGTTCGTAGTGCGCTGACCACCAGGGTAACCTGTGTGCCATACGTACGTTTTGTCCGTCATTTTGTTTCCGCTCAAAACAACCTTCTCAGCGTTAACTATAATAACGTTGTCGCCACAGTCAACGTGAGGTGTGTAATTAGGCTTGCGCTTGCCTCTGATAAGCAAGGCTACCTTAGATGCCAAACGTCCTAGTGTTTGACCTTCTGCGTCAACTACTACCCAGTTCTTTTCAACTGACGCCGCGTTGGCTGAAACTGTCTTGTAACTTAATGTATTCACCGCTAATGCGTTTTATATGTTTAAAGTGTTGCGTGTACAACCCCCAAAAAGGGCTGCGAAAATACATCTTTATTTAGCTAAGAACCAAAAATCTATGCACAAATTGTTGACATCTGGATTAGTGCTTGCTTTTTGAGTTGGATAGATGGACAATTAACACGAAATTGCACACCATGCAAAAATACATACTATCCCCTATTCTAGCCGTATTTATCTTTCTTTCTGCGCCGTTGTTTGGTCAAAAGTGCGGCCATGATGTGCTCGAAGAAGAAGTTAAACGACTGTACCCCAACTTGAAGCAGATGAGGCTGAATTCATCTCTTCGGTCAATTTTGACGAGTCCCACAATACAGAAGCCGTCGTTTATACCGTTCCTGTGGTCGTCCATATTATCTACGATACGCAAAGCGATAATATTTCTGACAAGCAGGTGCGCGATGCAATTATTGGGTTGAATGAAGATTATCGACGCTTAAATGCGGATACTTCCAATACACGTTCCATTTTTCAGGGCGTAGCGGCGGATTGTGAGATCGAATTTCAATTGGCAAAATTGGACCCCCAAGGAAACTGTACGACGGCAATTACCAGAACACAAAGTGCCCTTAGTGTGGGCGCCAACAATAATGTGAAAGGGCTGATCAGCTGGCCGAACAATAAGTACCTAAATATCTGGGTAGTAAATAGTATTACGCTGTCCGGAAGCGGTACAGGAACGGTTTTGGGGTATGCATATAAACCCAATCCTGGACAGAGTACGACGTACGACGGTATTGTGATTCGCCACGATAGAATGGGCAGAATTGGNACCGGAACAAGTATGGGAAGGACNTTGACGCACGAGGCCGGTCATTATTTAGGGCTGGATCATCCGTTCAAAGGCGGGTGTTTTGCGGGGGATAATTGTGCAGATACACCACCCGTATTGGAGGCAAGCTACGGCTGCAATACGAATGCCAACACCTGTTCCAACGACAGTCCAAACAAGCCGGATATGATCGAGAACTATATGGATTATGCAGACGACAACTGTATGAACTTATTTACAGACGATCAGCGCGCTATCATGCGNTCCAATCTCGCAAACGTCGCGAGAAGAGGGTATCTAGTGAATAGTACGAATGCACAAACCACGGGAATTGAGCCAGGAATGGCACTGCCGTGTGCACCGCAAGCAAATTTCAAAGCGAGTCAAACCGTCATTTGTAATGGTACTTCGGTCCAATTCACGGACATGAGCACGTTTGGAAACGCAACCAATTGGTCTTGGTATTTCCCAGGGGGAACCCCATCTACCTCAACAGCGCAGCATCCAACCGTTACCTACAGCAATGCATCGGGGAACTCTTTTAAAAATTATGATGTCGCGTTAACTGTAACCAATGCTGTGGGAACATCACAATCCTCCATTAATGGCTACATGAGTGTGCATACACCAAACAGCACGATCTGGGCGAACAACTTCAATTCTGGCTTCGAATTCAATACCATTCCCAATGGAACGTGGCATGTCGAAAATTCAGACGGCGATAACATCAAATGGGAACGCAATAGCTTCAATAGTTTTGAAGGGAACTATTCGGTTAAGCTTGATAATTACAACAACGCTCCTGATAATTCGGATGCATTGGTTACGAATTTCATCAAAGTAGATCGAGCGGCGGCCATGAATTTCAGTTTCCGCTATGCCGTGGCCAGTAAGCCCGGTTTTGCCATGGATCAAATCAACGTTAGCGTAAGTCAAGACTGTGGGGAAAGCTGGCAAAGCGTACGCAGTTTGTTGGGACCGTTGTTATATGCTGCAACGAATAAAGCCAATCCTTGGAATCCGACCACGAGCAGTAATTGGCGTAAAGTAACCATTGGGCTCAATGATTATGTAGGTAACCAGCCCATTATGATTAAGGTAGACTTCATTTCAGGAGGTGGAAACAACGCTTTCCTCGATGATTTCAACCTCGACGTTACGCTTGACCAAGAAGACCTCAGCGCAGCGCATATCAACATTTATCCTAATCCAAGTAACGGCCGTTTCAACGTTCAAGGTCTTCCTGCCGGAACGCCGTATACCATTTACAGTACCGACGGTAGGGCCCTTCAAAAAGGCCAGTTGGATTTAGATGCCTCACTTGAACTTTCGGCTCCTGCAGGCTTTTACCTGTTCCAAGCCGCGAGTATTCGTAAAGCATTGATCATTCAATAAGCCGCGAACCTTCTCGGCGAAGCCAAAGGCTGAGCCGCAAAACTGAGCATAAAAAAAGGCGCCCCGTGGGGCGCCTTTTTTGTGGGTCGCTATTTGCGAATTTCCTCTTCGATCTTCGTTGGAACCATCACGTCGACCGGATGTTCTTCAAGGTATTCAAGCAGTCCGTTGTAATCTTCTACCAAGAAGGTCATGACCGTTTGTGTGGCTTCTTCGGTGCGCTTGGATAATTGGTCAAACAAGGCTTGCTCATTGCTGCCCCAAGCACGTGCAGAGCTCAGTAGCTGCCACAATGAACTGCCCCACTGGCTTGACCAAACTTTCGGCTGTTCGAAGTATCCCTTGGTTTCGGTCTTGCCAAAGACGTGGTGACGCGCAGCTTCCAATGCTTTTGCAGTGGCTTTTACGGTATCCACCAGCGCAGAATCAGAAGCATAGGGTTCGCGTTTTAACAGCGCTTGTAAGCGTTCGATGTTTTCGTTGGCTTGCGCTAGGGATTGGACCGCGAGGTCTAAATCTCCCTCGATACCTTCGATGGCTTTAAACGCTTGGCGGCGTGCGGCCAAGTCGTCCTCACTCACCCAACTGTTCATGCGGTAATCGTATTCNACTTTCAAAGGCTGTGAAGCGGTTTGACCGTCCCAATTCATGGTGACCTTATAAGTTCCCGGCAGCACCGGAGCCCCGCGGCGATCGCTTTGCTCCTTCTCCTCCTTGCGAACCTTGAACTCGGGGTATTCGGTTCCTTTTTCCCACATTGCCCAGCGCCAGTTCTGTAATCCGGCCTCTTTCACGCCGATGTATTGAGTGTAGATGGTATCTCCGGCCTCATCTTGGTAGTCGACACGAAGCTTCTTCTTATTGTCCTCGGCAACCTCTGGAAGGTAGGCGGTCATGCGCGCTCCGAACGGACGGTTGTCTCCACGGAAGGTGGACATACCTGCGAATCGTACACCGGGGCTTTGACGACGTTCCCACTGGTAGGCCATTGGCGGCTCGAAGAACGTAGGTGAGCTGAGGCCTTTGCCCGAAGCTAAAACTCTCAAGGGCTCGATATCGTCAATGACCCAAGCACCGCGCCCGAAGGTACCAAGGACCAAATCCTTTTCGCGGGCTTGGAAAGCCAGGTCCATCACTTGNACGGTGGGTACTTCCTTTGTCCATTTCGTATACGTGGCACCGCCATCAACGCTGGCATAGAGCCCGTATTCGCCGCCGACGAAGATGAGGTTCGGTTCGACCGGGTCCTGCCAAACACTGAGAATTGGTCCGAAAATATCGCTATCGTCCACCATTCGGGTGACCTTCTTTCCAAAATCTTCCACCTTGTAGAGGTACGCGCTCCAATTGTTCCGGCGGTAATCGTTCGCCACGACCCAAGCGGTTCCTTTATGATAATCCGACGCACGAATCTGAGGAATCCACGATCCTTCGGGGAGCCCTTTGAGCTTGCCACTCAAATCTGTCCAATTCGCGCCACCGTCCATGGTTATATGAAGTTTCCCATCGTCCGAACCGGTCCAAATCACATTTTGATCCAAGGCGCTCGGCGCAATAGCGAGCAAACACGTGTGGTTTTCCGCCCCCGTAACATCATAGGTCAGCCCCCCGCTCTCGAGTTGCTTTTGTTTCTCCGGATTATTCGAGGTCAAATCCGGACTGATAATGGTCCAATTCTTCCCATTGTCCGTGCTCTTATGTAAATACTGTGAGCCAAAGTACAAGCTGGTCTCCGGCTGGTGTGGATCCAATGCGATAGGCGCATTCCAGTGCCAACGCAGCTTTTTCCCTTCCGGGTGTGCGGGTTTGATGAGCTCCGAATAACCGGTCTGCGTGTTGACCAATCCAACATTTCCTTCTTGACTCTGCGCATAGGCCGCATCCGTACGTCCAGGTACGGGCACCACGTCAAAGCCGTCACCAAAGAATAGTTCACTCCACTCTTCGTTACGAATTCCATCCGTAGTGAGGCTGTAGGCTGGCCCCATCCAAGAGCCATTGTCTTGCATCCCGCCGTAGACGTTGTACGGCAGCTGGTCGTCGACGTTAATGTGGTAAAATTGGGCCAACGGGAGGTTCTCCACGAAGTGCCAACTCTCGCCATAGTCGTAGGAGATGTTCATCCCACCGTCATTCCCCTCAATGATGTGTGCCGGGTTCGCCGGATCGATCCACATGGCGTGGTGATCTGGGTGAATGCGGTTATAGGGAGTGATGGTTTTCCAATTCTTTCCGCCATCGTCACTGCGCGTCACATAGGTCCACAAGCTGTACACGCGGTCTGGATTTTGTGGGTCCACTCTCAAATCTGCATAGTAGAACGGACGGTTTCCCGCCTGCTCACTTTCGGTCACTTTGAACCAATTCTTGCCGCCGTTCGTGCTCTTATACACGCCGTTTTTCTTCTCGGTTTCAACGAGGGCATAGACGATATTCGAATTGGACGGTGCAATACCTAATCCAATGCGGCCCAGATTCCCCTTCGGCAATCCGTCGTCCTCACCTAGTTTCTTCCAATGCTCCCCTCCATCGTAGGTAATGAA
>JGI26081J50195_1000916_pt1 | contig 12062 bp, 11 predicted proteins | sample SaaInl74LU_5_DNA_FD_50195 | JGI IMG/M metagenome (IMG submission 50195) | reverse complement strand
TCAGCTCAAACATCTGCGCTATGGCGCAGGCTCGCCCTATTTGGATCTCAAACTGCCCTGCGGTGGCGCTTTGGAGCTGGTGATTGATCCGGCGCCAGATATAGCCGCGCTTGAAGCGGCTTTGGCGCGCCTACTCGGTCGCCAGAAAACTGTGCTATCTTTTGCGGGTCGCGACGGGCCTGTGCAGATCGAATATGCGCCAAAACCTGCGTTGATCCTTGCCGGCCGGGGGGCAATTTTACGCACCACCGCCCAGCTGGCGGCGCATATGGATTTTGAGCTGCATCTTGCTTCCCCTGATCTTGAGGATCTTGCCAACTTGGAGGAGCTTAACCCGGCAACACGCCAGTCTATGACCACACCGAAGGCTGCGATTGAATTGCCGATAGACCCATATTCGGCGGTGCTTCTCGTCTTTCACGATCATGAATGGGAGCAGGCTATTTTGATGCAGGCGGCGCGGCAGCATCCCTTTTTTATTGGCGCTTTAGGCAGCCGCAAAACCCACGCCATGCGGATCGAGCGGCTCAGACATGCTGGGTTGAGCGCGGCAGACTGTGCTCAAATCCAAGGACCAATTGGCTTGGTGCCCTCGCTGCGCAATGCCTCGCTGATTGCTGTATCAGCGCTGGCTGAAATCACTGCAAAACTGCCGCCATCTCAGGTCCGCTTGTCCTCATCATAAAACCGATGTGGCCCGATTGCTAGAATTGAGTGGCAGGGCGCGTTCTTTGATGGGCAGGTGTACGATGGCGCTGAACAGACCCACGCCCACCCCAAACCACCAAACAACTGTATAGGTGCCATAGATGTCATACATCTTGCCGCCCAGCCAAACCCCAAGGAAACTGCCGAGCTGGTGGGAGAAAAAGACAATTCCGTAAAGCGTGCCCATATAGCGCAACCCATAGATATGCGCGACCAAGCCTGAGGTTAGGGGCACTGTGGCCAGCCAGAGAGACCCCATGGCCACTGAAAATAAAATCACCGAGATCGGCGTGATTGGCAGGGCGATAAAAAGTGCCGCAACAATCGTCCGGGCCAAATAGATCCCCGCCAAGAGGTATTTTTTCGAATAGTGTTTCCCCAGATAGCCGGCAGCAAGCGTGCCAACTATATTGGCCAGTCCGATCAAAGAAATGGCCAGCGCGCCAAGGCGGGAGGTGGTTGTGATACCCACGGAATAGAGCGCACCACCGGGCATGATGGGGCCGCAGAGTTCGGTGACGAAGGCCGGGAAATGTGCGGTGATGAAGGCCAATTGATAGCCACAGGAAAAGAAGCCCAGAAAAATTAGCGTGTAGCTTGGGTCCTTGAACGCCTTGATCAACACCTCACCGATGCTCTCCTCCAGTTCGGACTTACTGGCCACGCGCTCGGTCTTCATCATCGGCAAGAAGATCAGCGAGCCTATGATAACAGCCGCGAAGGTGATGAAAACATGCTGCCACGACATGAAACCCAGCAGATATTCTGCCAAAGGCGCGCCGATCACCTGTCCGGCTGAGCCGGCGGCGGTGGCGATGGCCAGTGCCATGGATCTGTGCTCATCAGAGGCCGCTCGACCCACCACGGCCAAAATCACACCAAAGCCTGTACCGGCGATGCCGAAGCCAACCAAAATTCCATAGGCCTGCATTGCGCCGGGGGTGACCGCATAGGACGATAGAATCAACCCGAGCGCATAGACCAGGCCGCCCAGCGTAATGGCTTTGCGATCGGTCACCTTTTCTGCAATCGCCCCAAAAATGGGCTGACCTATCCCCCAAAACAAGTTCTGAATGGCAATAGCCATGGAAAACTCTGTGCGCAGCCAGCCGAATTCCTCCGCCACTGGAATTTGGAAAATACCAAAGGAGGCGCGCACCGCAAAGCTCAACATCACAATAATGCAGCCGGCGATTAAAACGGGGGTGACGAGGGAAGTTGATTTCATGCTCGGACCGTACTGCGTAAAATGGTATTCGCAAGAGCAATAGCGATGCGCGCGCGATTGCACCCGGCGCGGCGCGCAGCTATTGGAGGGGCATGAATTTGCCTGACACCTATCAAAACGCCGTCGCCTGCGGACAGTTGCAGCCTGACCCGGCGCAGGAAGCCGCTCTGTTCGCGCTTGAGCGGTTGCGGCTCGCACTGAGCCAACCGCGCAAACGGGGGTGGTTTCGCAAGGCCGCGCCGGCGCCCGATGGGATCTACCTTTGGGGCGGTGTGGGGCGCGGTAAGTCGATGCTGATGGATATGTTTGCCCGCAGTCTTGGCCCCTCTGTCCGGCGCGTGCATTTTCATGGCTTTATGCAAGAGGTTCATGCCGGGATCGCCCGGGCCAAGGCGCAAGGCGCAGTGGATGCCATTCAACCGGTGGCCGAAGAGATGGCCAGCGGCATCCGCTGTCTGGCGTTTGATGAGATGCAAATCACCGATATCACCGATGCGATGCTGGTGGGGCGTTTGTTCGAAGCGCTCTTTTCGGCGGGCATTGTCATTGTTGCCACGTCAAACCGTCACCCGGATGATCTCTATAAAAACGGGTTAAACCGGCAACTTTTTTTGCCCTTCATCGCGCTGTTGCAACAAAAAATGGTGGTGCATGAGCTGGCCTCTCCCACGGATTATCGCCAAGACAGGATGGCGGGGCAGGGCTGTTATTTTACGCCCATCGACGCGGCTGCGCGGGCTCGTATGGATCAAATCTGGATGGATCTGGCCGGGGGGCCGGGGCAAGCCTTTGCCCTTGAGGTGAAATCCCGCCGGGTGATGGTTCCAGAATTTCGCAATGGAATTGCCCGAATGTCTTTTGCACAGCTCTGTGGTGCCGCCTTGGGGGCGGCGGATTATCTCGCTTTGGTACGAGAGGCCAAGGTTCTGATGCTCGATGATATCCCATTGCTCGGGCGCGCAAATGCCAGCGAGGCCAAACGCTTTGTTACGCTCATTGATGCGGTCTATGAAGCGCAAATTGGGTTTATCGCCTCTGCCGCGGCCATGCCAGAGGCGCTCTATCCCAGTGGCACAGGCAGTTTTGAATTTGAACGCACCGCCTCGCGCTTGGCCGAAATGCAGGCTGATGGATGGGGGCGAGGCTAGGGGGCCGCGTCATTCTCGCGCAAGACATGCCCTGCCAGATACAGTGATCCGCAGATCAAAATTCGCGCCTGCGGGTGGCTTTGGGACAGGTCCTGAAGGGCTGCGTGCACATCGCTTGCCTCGCGGGAGGGGATGGCACAGCTCCGGCCCACTTCAGCCAGATCCGCACTGGAAACCGCGTTGATTTCATTTGGAATCGTCACGGTGGTGAGCGAGGCGCAATGCGCTGCAATCGGCGCTAAAAACCCTGTCACATCTTTGGTATTGAGCATGCCGCAGATGATATGGGTGTCGCGTTTGGGCAGGGTGGCGAGAGTGGCGGCAATGGCGCGTCCGGCTGCGGGATTATGCCCGCCATCGAGCCAAATCTCATGGCCGGGAAGGCTGTCTACGAGCCGGCCTTGGCGCAACCGTTGCATGCGTGCGGGCCAATAGGCTTGCAACATGGCCGCGGTGCAGGCCTCTTCGCCCTGTCCAAGATACCGAAGGGTGGCGATGGCCGCGCCGGCATTTTGTATTTGATGCGGACCTGGCAGGCAGGGCAGGGGCAGATCCAAAAGTCCGGTTTCGTCTTGATAGACCAAGCGCCCCGCCTCGGTGGTGACATGCCAATGCTGCCCATGGATGCGCAAATCTGCGCCAATTTTGGCCGCCTGACGTTCGATCACCTCGAGGGCTTCCTCTGGCTGCGGCCCCACAATAGCGGTGACGCCGCGCTTTAGGATGCCCGCTTTTTCAAAGGCAATCTTGGCCAGCGTGTCGCCAAGGAATTGCTGGTGATCGAGATCAATGGGTGTGAGGACACAGGCCGCCGGCTTGTTGACCACATTGGTCACATCCAGACGTCCGCCCATGCCGGTTTCAAGCAAGGTATAATCTGCCGCATGTTCGGCAAAGCCCTGCAATGCCGCGCATGTGGTGATTTCAAAATAGGTGATCGTCTCACCGCCATTGGCGCTGTAGCAGCGATCAAGCAGCTCTGTGAGCGCCGCTTCGCTGATCAATTCACCGGCAATGCGGATGCGTTCATGGAATTTCGCGAGATGCGGCGAGGTATAGGCATGAACAGTTTGCCCCGCCCCTTCGAGACCCGCGCGGATCATGGCCTGCGTGCTGCCTTTGCCGTTGGTGCCGGCCAGATGAATGACGCTTGGCAGCCGATCTTGCGGATTGCCCAAAGCACGCAGAAGCCGCCACACCCGGTCCAAAGTCAAATCAATGACCTTAGGATGAAGGGCCATCATCCGCTCGAGGATGATGTCAGAATTTCTTGATGTCATTTCGCGCTATTCGTTTCGGCAGAGGGCTCATCGGCCGAGGGTTTCGGCAAATCCCCTTTGATAGCAGGGGATTGTTTCAACAGCATCCGGGTGATGGTGATCAATTCATCGCGCATATGGGTGCGATGTGTCACCCGGTCCAACATTCCGTGATCCAGCAGATATTCAGCACGCTGGAACCCTTCGGGTAATTTTTCACGAATGGTTTGTTCAATGACCCTTTGGCCTGCAAAGCAGATCAATGCATTGGGCTCGGCGATATGCACATCACCCAACATCGCATAGGAGGCCGTGACCCCGCCTGTGGTCGGGTGGGTCAGTACGACGATATAGGGAAGGCCAGCTTCCTTGAGCATTTGCACGGCAACGGTGGTGCGGGGCATTTGCATCAAGGATAAAATCCCCTCCTGCATCCGCGCGCCGCCGGCAGCTGAGAACAATATCAGCGGGCGTTTGAGCTCAACTGCGCGCTGGGCTGCGGCGATGATGGCGTTGCCAACATACATGCCCATAGATCCACCCATGAAAGCAAAATCCTGGCACGCGGCGACAATGCCCGTGCGTCCCATTTCGCCTTCTACGACCAGCATGGCTTCTGCCTCGCCAGTTTTCTTTTGCGCGGCTTTCATTCGGTCGGGATATTTCTTTTGATCGCGGAAATGCAGCGGGTCGGTGATGGGTTTTGGCACATCCACTTCAACAAAGATTCCACCGTCAAACAAAGCTTCCATGCGCGCGCGCGGGCTGATGCCCATATGGTGATCGCAATGGGTGCAGACGTTCAAATTCTCCGACAGCTCGCGGTGAAACAACATCGTGCCGCATTCGGCGCATTTGGTCCAAAGATTTTCGGGAACTTCGCGGCGTGAAAACAGCGAATTAATCTTTGGCCTGACGTAATTAGAAATCCAATTCAACGGGTGTGTTTCCTGTTTTATACGACTTGGGGTCAGTTAATCATCTACGGGCAAAATTGCAACTCACCTGCGCAGTGCGATGCGGACAGTGAGATAGGCCAGCAGGAGGAAGGCAGCATCATATGGCATGAGCGAGATCAACCGCTCCTCATCCATGATTGAAAAATCATAGGTAAAAAACGCCAGCCCTCCGAGGTAGTCTGGAAACCCACAGAGAACAATGGCATAGAAGTTCCAAACAAAATGAAACGCAATGGCCGGGCCCAGCGTGCCACTGCGCGCGGTGAGGTCAGCGGCGATCACACCAAAGAGGGTTGTGGACAGCGCGATCCAGGGCGCCGCCGCCCCCATGACGGCGGGGTCATAATGCAAAAGGCCAAAAATTGCCGAAGGGATCATGATCCAGATAAATCGATGCAGGCCAAGCGCTGCCAATTGGCTTTGTAAATATCCGCGAAATACCAATTCTTCCGCACTGACCTGAATGAGCAGGAACGCCAATGTGAGGGGCAGCAGGCCGAGCCATTGGCTGAGCGGGAGGTTTTGCACGAACGTGGTGCCATAACTTGCGATGACAGCCACGACCGTGGCCATAACGAATAAACTGCCGATTGTTCTGAAAAATTGCCCTTTTGCGCGGGCGAATTCACCGATGAGCAAAAGCGGGCTGTGGTGATGCAGGCTCCAGACCGTGAAACTGACGGCAGCAGTCATGAACACGAAACTGCCCAATATGACAAACATTTGACTTGGGCTGCTGGGGCCAGGCAGTTGCAGGGTTTGCTCAAACCAAGCCTCGCCCATAACGGACAAAAGCACCTGCCAACTGAGACTTACGAGCAGCATATAGAGTAGGGCTGTGATCACAAGTCCGAGGATGAGCCTCAGAAGGCTCGCCTTTGCCCGTGCCGGGGCGATGAGGGCTTCATAGGGTTCGTAAGACATAAGATAAGATACTGCGCGCGCGCTGTGCTGGCCAGCGTGAAACGCAATTATGCGCAAAACTTGGCTGACCTTCACCCTTGTCCCAAGCTCGTGAAGCGCTTAAACAACCGCAAAGCTATATATAAAGGGTCCTGCAATGAATAAGCCTGCCTTCGACAAATCCAATCTGCCCAGCCGACATGTGTCGGTCGGTCCCGCGCGTGCGCCGCACCGTTCCTTTTATTATGCGATGGGCATGACCGCCGAAGAAATCGCACAGCCTTTTGTGGGCGTCGCCACCTGTTGGAACGAGGCAGCTCCTTGTAATATTTCGCTCAACCGCCAGGCTCAGGCCGCTAAGATTGGTGTGAAACATGCCGCCGGAACCCCGCGGGAGTTTACCACAATCACCGTGACGGATGGCATTGCTATGGGTCATGAGGGGATGCGCTCCTCCTTGGCCAGCCGCGAGGCGATTGCCGATTCCGTTGAGCTGACCGTGCGCGGGCATTGCTATGACGCGCTGGTGGGTCTTGCCGGTTGCGACAAATCCTTGCCAGGTATGATGATGGCTATGGTGCGGCTCAATGTGCCATCGGTTTTTGTCTATGGCGGATCCATCCTGCCGGGTACGATGAACGGCAAAGACGTGACGGTTCAAGATGTGTTTGAAGCCGTGGGCCAGCACCAAGCCGGTCAACTTTCAACCTGTGAGCTTGAAAAACTGGAAGCAGTGGCTTGCCCCTCAGCGGGTGCCTGCGGTGGACAGTTTACGGCCAATACAATGGCCTGTGTCTCTGAAGCGATTGGCCTGGCCTTGCCAAACTCCACAGGAGCCCCAGCACCCTACGAATCGCGCGACCAATATGCTGTTGCTTCCGGTGAAGCGGTGATGAACTTGCTGGAGAAAAACATTCGCGCCCGCGATATCGTGACATTGAAATCTTTGGAGAACGCGGCGCGGGTTGTGGCCTGTACGGGCGGGTCGACCAACGCCGGCTTGCACCTGCCAGCAATTGCCCATGAGGCAGGCTTGGAATTTTATCTTGATGATGTCTGCGACATTTTCCGCGATACGCCGTATTTTGTCGATTTGAAGCCTGGCGGGCAATATGTCGCCAAAGACCTCTTTGAGGTTGGTGGTGTTCCGGTTGTGATGAAGGAGCTGCGCAAAGCGGGTTTGATGCACGAAGATTGCATGACCGCCACCGGGCGCTCCATGGGCGAAGAGCTGGACTTGATCGAACGTGAAGCCGATGGCCGGGTGATCTATCCGGTCGAAACCCCCATCACAAAAACGGGTGGCGTTGTGGGCCTCAAAGGCAATCTTGCTCCGGAAGGCGCGATTGTGAAAGTGGCGGGCATCGCCGCACAGCATCAGATTTTCACAGGTCCTGCTCGGGTGTTTGAGTGCGAAGAAGACGCTTTTGAAGCTGTGAAAGAGCGTGCCTATGAAGAAGGTGAGGTCTTGGTGATCCGCAATGAAGGCCCATCAGGGGGCCCCGGCATGCGTGAAATGCTCTCCACCACAGCGGCGCTTTCTGGCCAAGGCATGGGCAAAAAAGTTGCCCTCATCACAGATGGGCGTTTCTCCGGCGCGACACGCGGTTTTTGTGTGGGTCACGTGGGGCCTGAGGCGGCGGCCGGTGGCCCGATCGCTTTGATTGAAACGGGTGACGTGGTCACGATCAATGCTATTTCTGGTGAGCTGAATGTTGATTTGACCGACGAAGAATTGGCCGAACGCAAGGCCAATTGGAAAGGCCCGCGTGAGACCATCTACGCCAGCGGTGCGCTTGGAAATATTCGCAATTGGTGGGTCCAACCTACCAAGGGGCGGTGACCCATCCCGGCGGCAAAGCAGAGCGTCACGCGTATTTTGATCTCTAAGCTTCTTTTGGCAGCTGGCATTTTTGCACTGGCTGGCTGCCAAACATATCTATTTGAAAACACACAACNCGCCGGCGCTCCCGGTGCTCGGGTATCCTTGCCCAGCGGGATCACAATTGGGGCGCCGAAAGGCTATTGCCGCGATGGCCGNAGTGGGCGCCGGGGCGGNGTGGTCTTTGCCAGCTGCGTCAGGCTGCGCGGCAGTGATGCGTTTGACCCCACTTATGNACATCTGTTGACCGGTGCCGCGGCCGGTGCNAAAAGTNATTTACAGGCGCTCGCAGGGTTTGTCCGCAAGGACGCGGGCAAAGGNTGGCTTGCGGCGAGCGGAAAAGCCGACGACGTGTCGATTCACGCGGTAAAACGAAGCCGGAATGCGCTTTATGTCGAGCTCACAGATCGATCGCGCCCGGGCTATCTTGGCGCGCGGGGGTGGAAAGCCTTTGTGAATGTCGCAGATCAGCTGGTGGTCTTAGGGGTCTATTCTGGACTGGGGCCGAGCGTTTCGGGAATTGACGGTGAAGAGCTCCTCCGCGCCTTTGCTCAAGCGACGCTCGCCGCAGAAAACCCAGAGAAATAGCATGCCAGCACAGCCAAGCGTGACGTCAACACCGCCGTCCCGCAGCTCTTCCTTCGCCCTCGACGCGTATATGCAGACGTCGTAAATAGTCTGTAAATTTAACAGAATAATATTTAACTATTTGTAGAATTCCGGGCCTGCCTCCCCTATAAGCAGGAGTATATTGTGAAGTACTTTGGGCATTGAATTGATTTATTTTGGCTATTTAGGGCGGGCATTATCGGCTGCATACCTAAAGTTTTGGCGCAATCGCCTGCAGCGCGCTGCGGGGGAGAAGACCGCCAAGCTCCGCCAGCAGCGGCGCGAGGCCTTGGCGCTTCAGCGCGAGCTGGGTGACGTCTTGCCCCGCATCAATGATGAATTGCACCACAGGCTGCGTGGGTCCAAGGCATATCGGCATGGCTCCAATATGCTTTGGTCTTGGCGCCCCGAGCTCTGGGCCGCGCCATGCCCCTCGGCGGCCGGCCCCGTTCCCCAAAGCGGCGCGCGCCTTGCGTCAAATACCAAAGTATTTTTTGATGATGCGGACTGCGCAGTTATTACACAGCAATTTCGCAACGACATTTCAGAAGCCTTCGCGCCCTATGGGGTGGCTTTAGAGCTGTTTCAATTTGAGGGCAGTTTTCTGTCCCTCGCCATTGATCTGCCCGATGAGCTGTACGAAACCTTTGCCAAAGACGAATTGATTGGCCTGTCCGGGGCAATCGTTGCAGAGCGTCCAACGGGATTTACGGTGCGCTTGAACATCAAACACGGGCCCAATACTGAGCAACTCATTCAGGCGCATGACCTCAGCAATTCGGAGTTCGGATTGGAATTTGATCCTGAAGCATCTGAAAATCAATGTGAACCGCGTGGAAAAAATTTGGCTGGATCTGGTGTTTGCGACCCCAAATTTTAACCGCATTTCACTTATAGATCTGGCATTTAGCAAGCGACCGCGGGTTGAGATTTAATTGAAAAGGACCGCAACATGAGCAAACTCACGCATTGTGAGCTGAGAAATGGGATTTGGTCAGGGCGGCTGGAAGGCAGCGCGGATGCGCCAAATGTGATCGCGACCTACCAAGGGGTTGAGATTGCGGATATGTCCGTGACGCCTATTTCGGGTAATATTTGGAGCTTGGAGCTCCCCCTGCCGCTTGAGATGCTGTCTGACGGTGTTCACAGCTGTCTCATTTTTTTGGAGACAGGTGAGAAAATCGGTGATTTCACGGTGATCGCAGGTGAAGTATTGGCCGATGATTTACGCGCTGAAATCGCGCGGTTACGGGCGGAATTGGATCTGCTCAAAACTGTTGTGCGGCGCGGGTTGGCGCGAAACTAGGGGCGCGTCGGCACCAAGATCACTTCGACTCGCCGGTTGATCTCGCGGCCCTCTGGCGCGGCGTTGCTGGCCAAGGGTGAGAAATATCCGATCCCTTCACAACCCACCCGTGTTGGCGAAATCAGAGGGAATTGATCGAGCAACATTTTCCGCACCGCCTCGGCCCTTTGTTTGGACAGATCAAGATTGGCCTCATGTGATCCGCTGGAATCCGTGTGACCTACGAGAGCGATGGATTGATCGCTGTGGCGTATCAAATAGGCACCAAGTGCCTGTAGCGAGGCGAAACTCGCCTTGTCCAACCGTGCCGATCCCGCGTCGAAAGTGAGATCTGCAAGCACATAACGCCCGGTGGCGATGAGATCTGTCTCCAAGACGCCGCTCGCTGATGTCAGCGATGCCGAAGACAGCTCAATCGGCGGTGCGTCCGCTGGTCTGACCTGGGTGAGTTGCACATGGGTTTGACCCAAAGAACGGCTGATCAATAGCCATAGGCCCTGGGTGCCGTCCTTTAGTCCAGATAAAAAGACATAGTCGCCAAGATCCACAAACATGTGCGGGGGAGGCACGACCGGCAGGGTAAAGCGGAAATCATAACCGCCGCAGGTTTGATCTGCGCATTGCAAGGCCAAGTCATAGCCCTGTGCTTCCAGTTGTGGCCAAATTGCAGCCGCCACCGCATCGGGTTTGCGGATCTCGCTGGACTGAAATGTGGTTTTTGTGACCTGTCCTGTGAGGGTGACGCTGGGCACCTCGGAGCCATTCCAAACGCCGGTGGGTACATTCAGGGTCGCCAAGCTCTGCTCACTTTGGCTGCTTTGCACCAGACCGATGGGCATGTCCAGCTCAAGTGCTTGAGCTTGACATGGAAGGAGCAGCAAGAAGGCGAAGCGGCGTAGCATCTGGGTCCTAGCGGTGTTGTGCGTGGTACTGTGTATTTGGGCGCATATCGGTGGCGCTGGCAATCCGGTTGGTCATGTTAAAAAATCCCGCCACCGCTGAAATATCCCAAATATCGCGGTCCGAAAACCCCACAGCGCGCAGGGCGGCGCGGTCTGCTTCTTCTATGTGCTGGCTGCTTTCGGTCATTAGGGCGGCGAAATCAAGCATGGCTTTTTGCCGGGCATCCAAATCGGCGGTCCGGTAATTCATCACCAATTGCTCTCCCAAGATAGGATCTCCGGATAGGGCGCGGACCGCTGCCCCATGGGCGGTGAGGCAATAAAAGCATTTATTTATCGAGGAGACGACCACGGCAATCATCTCTCGTTCCAGTTTCGACAGGCCGCTGTCCGCCAACATGACATCATTGTAGAGCGTGGTGAACGCATTTAATTTATCGATGTCAAAAGCATAGGCTTGCAACACATTCGGCACCATGCCCAGCTTGTCTTGGCAGATGTCAAAATATTTTTGCGTGGCTTCAGGTAACGGTGTGACCATGGGCAGGTCCAAAGCGGTGGGAGAAGAGGTCATGCTGTGTCCTTTATGCGGTAATGATAATGCCCGACGGGACGCATTCCCAAAGAGCTGTAAAGACGATTGGCGGCTTGATTGTCGCGGGTGGTCATCAGGGCCATGTATTTTGCTCCGTGATCTTCCGCCCATTTTGCGGCCTGTGCCATCAGTTTTTTTGCCACGCCCCTGCGGCGGTAGGATGGCAGGACCTCAACCGCATGCAGCATTGCAATCTCGCCATCAAGCGCCAGAAATCCCACCCCGGCGGGCGTGTCTCCGCTGCGGGCGAGCAGGGCGGTCTTTGGCGTCTGCACCCGGTGCATCAGAGCGATGCGCGGTTCCTGAATTCCGCCCGCGGCCCAAATCTCACGCATGATATGCAAGGGCTCCCAAATGCAATAGCTTTGCGCCCTAGGCAGGGACGCGGGCCGCAGATGCGCGGTCTCACAAAGATAAAGGGTCACCGGGTCGATGATCTCATAGCCGCGAGCTGCAAGTGATGCGTCGAGGGCTTCATCGCCGTCGCGGATCATAAACAGATGCTCTTGCCCCTGCGCCGTTAGGGTGGCTTCGATCCAATCAATATCGGGCAGTTCTTTTTG
>JGI26081J50195_1000907_pt1 | contig 12103 bp, 10 predicted proteins | sample SaaInl74LU_5_DNA_FD_50195 | JGI IMG/M metagenome (IMG submission 50195) | reverse complement strand
CAGAAATCACAGCGCCTTGTGCACTGGCTACCACCGATTAGGAAGGTGGCTTCCTTGTCTTCCCAGCATTCGAAAATGTTTGGACAGCCTGCCTCCTGGCAAACAGTGTGGAGTTCCTTTTCCTTAACTAGGCCCTGGAGTTTCTGGTATTCCGGACCCATTTTCGCCGTGGTGCGGATCCATTCAGGTTTGCGCTCGATGGGCACACTGCTGTTTCTAACCTCTAAGCGGAGGAGTTTTTTGTCTGGATTATGCTCTGGCATTCGGTATTTCTCCCATCAACTGCTCTACAAGCGTAGCTGCTTGAAGCGGAGTTATTTCAGTTCCGGTCAAACGTGAAAGTGTCGTAGTCTTCGCATCATCAATTCCGCAGGCAACAATGTGCTCGTAGGGCTCGAGGCTGTTGTTGCAGTTCAAGGCGAAGCCATGCATCGTGACCTTCTCGCTTATTCGAATCCCAATGGCCGCAACTTTTTCTAAACCAGAGTCGGTTTCAACCCAAACGCCAGTTCGCTTCTCAACTCTTTGCCCGACAACACCGAAGTTGGCTATCACCTGAATTAGCACTTCCTCCAGCCATCGAACGTAGGCAACCACATCAATTGGCTGCGGCAAGTGCATGATTGGATAGCCGACGAGTTGGCCGGGGCCATGCCAGGTAATTTTGCCGCCACGGTTTGTTTCGTAAAACGCGGAACCGTCGTCAGGGAGCTCGTGTTCCTCGGTTCTTTTTCCGGCCGTGTAAACAGGGGAGTGCTCCAAAAGCAAGACGGTATTCGGCGTCTTATTGCCTACTACTTCAGCGTGGACACGTTGCTGGAGGTCCATACCAGCTTGATAGTCGAGGAATTCCGGCGCGAAGCTAATCCTTTGAAATTCAGGCATAGCTTCTATCTCTTGGCAATGGGGTGACTAGATTCCCAGTACTGATTCGAACTGACCGTCTTCCAGCCTTGACTTGACAGCCATTAGGTAACGTGAGGCGTCTGCACCATCAATGATGCGGTGGTCATAGCTCAGTGCTAGGTAAACCATCGAACGNATCGCAATCGCATCATTGCCGTCCTGGTCCTTGACAACGGCCGCACGCTTCGTGACGATTCCGGTGCCGAGAATGGCAGACTGCGGCAGGAACACAACCGGGGTGTCGAACAAAGCACCACGACTGCCAGTGTTGGTCAGCGTGAATGTTCCACCCGAAAGCTCATCGGGTGTCAGCTGGTTGTTTCGGGTCCGCTCGGCCATGTCGGCAATTGACTGCGCTAGCTGTGCGATTGTCAAAGACGAAGCGTTCTTGATCACTGGTGTCAGAAGACCGCGCTCAGTCTCGACGGCAAAGGACAAGTTGTCCTGTCCGTGGTAGACGATGTTCGTGTCTTCAACGGTGCTGTTAATTACTGGGTTAGCGGCTAAAGCCTCGGCTGCGGCAAGCGTAAAGAACGGCATGAACGATAGCTTGGTGCCGGCCTTCTGGGTAAACTCCGCTTGGATTTTGGTCCGCAGGTTTGCAACCTTGGTGACGTCCACCTCGACCACTGAAGTTAGCTGAGCGCTTTGCTGCATAGAAGCAACGGCTCGCTCTGCCAAGACCTTGCGAAGTCTTGACATNGGNACGGTTGTGCCACGCAACGGCGATGNAGGCTCTGGGNTGTAGCTNGCTTGTGAAGATCCCTGAGTTGCGGTGAGGTCNTCCTTACGGATTCTCCCTCCGACCCCGGTGCCCTTNACGGACGCTAGGTCAATTCCCTTTTCGGCCGCCAACTTGCGAACGATCGGCGTTACGTAGCTGGAATCATTATTAGGAACAGCTACTGGTGCAGCAGGTGCGACGGGAGCAGCAGGAACAGGAGCCGGTGCTGCAGGTGCAACAGGAGCAGCAGCCACCGGAGCCGGAGCCGCAGGAGCGGCAGCAGGTGCCTCAACAATAGGGACGGCAGCAACAGGAGCGGGGGCTGCGGGTGCAACAGGAGCAGCAGCAACAGGAGCAGCAGCAACAGGTGCAGCAGCAACAGGTGCAGGAGCGGCAGGGGTCTCAGCAACAGGAGCTGCAGGTTCCGCGGCTGCGACGGCAGGAGCGGCGCCCTCACCGATTACCGCAAGTACCGCGCCGACAGCTACAGTCTCATCCTCTTGAACCATGATTTGCTGAAGTGTTCCAGCGAACGGGGACGGGATCTCCGTGTCAACCTTGTCTGTGGATACTTCAACCAGCGGCTCATCAACAGCCACGGTGTCGCCAACATTCTTAAGCCAGCGGGTCACTGTTCCCTCGGTGACTGATTCACCCAGTGCAGGAAGTGTTACTTCACTCATCGTTCTTACCTAACTGTCCTTGTCTTATTAAGCGTGTGCGTGAAGCGGCTTACCGGCAAGCGCCAGGTGGGCCTCTCCGATAGCTTCATTCATGGTCGGGTGGGCGTGAATCAGCGGGGCCACATCCTCTGGATATGCCTCCCAGTTCACGATTAGTTGCGCTTCGCCAACCTGTTCTCCGGCTCGGGATCCGATCATGTGGAAACCGATTACCGGTCCATTCACCTCACGGATTAGCTTGATTACTCCAGCAGTACCCAGGATGTTGCTCTTACCGTTTCCGGCAAGGTTGTATTCGTAAATCGAAACCTTGTCCGCGCCAAACTTCTCCTTGGCCTGAGCTTCTGTGAGTCCCACTGATGCAATTTCTGGCTCGCAGTATGTGACGCGTGGGATACCCATCTCGTCCACAACTATTGGATTGAGGCCAGCAATTTCCTCAGCGACAAAGATTCCCTGCATGAAGCCCCTGTGGGCCAACTGCAAACCCGGGACGATGTCTCCCGCTGCATAAACCCCGGGAACATTGGTTTCTAGGCGGTCGTTGGTCAGCACCCAGCCGCGCTCCATGGCGATGCCCTGCTCTTCGAACCCAAAGCCGGTGGCGTTTGGTCCACGTCCCACGGCTACCAGCAGAATGTCTGCCTGCACCGAGTCGCCTGACTCAAGCTCTACAGTGACGCCAGCTTCATTCTGGGTGACCTGCTTGAACTTGTTTCCTAGCTTGAAATCGATGCCGCGCTTCTTGTAGGCACGCTCCAGACCCTTGCTCATCGCTGGATCCTCATTTGGCACGAGTCGGTCAAGACCTTCGATGATGGTGACCTCTGCGCCGAAAGAGCGCCAGATTGATGCAAACTCAACTCCGATAACTCCGCCGCCAAGAATGGCAACCTTCTGAGGAACCCAGTCCATCTGAAGTGCCTGGTCGCTGGTGATTACTCGGCCACCAATTTCGATTCCGAGGGTCTTGGTTACAGATCCAGTGGCCAAGAGAACGTTCTTGCCNGTGTAGGTCTCACTGCCGACAGTGACGGTCTTGGGNCCGGTCAGGCGACCCTCGCCTTGAATNGAAGTGATGTTCTTCGAACCAACCAGTCCGGTTAGTCCCTTATAAAGCTTGTCAACGATGGAGTCGCGGTACTTATTTACCTGGACCATGTCGATGCCCTGGAAGGCAGCGGTCACGCCGTAGTGCGCAGCCTCTTTCGTGGTGTCGGCTACCTCAGCTGAGTGCAACAACGCTTTNGTCGGGATACAGCCGCGGTGTAGGCAGGTGCCCCCGAGCTTGTCCTTTTCGATTAGCGCAACGGATAATCCAAGTTGGGCTCCGCGCAAAGCGGCGGCATAGCCACCACTTCCGCTGCCAAGGATTACAAGGTCAAAAGTATTCTCTGCCAATTTAGCTCCAAAAAACGCGGCCTATTACCCGCAGAAGTCTACTACCTAGTTATCAGCAAGGTTTTGCGCGAGCTGCACAAGCGTGCGAATCGCAACTCCCGAGGCGCCCTTTGGCACAACCCCATAGGGAGCGCTGTCATTATTGGCCGGGCCGGCAATGTCAAGGTGAGCCCAGGACGCATCCTCGGCAACAAATTCGCTTAGGAACCATCCGGCTATGAGCATTCCGCCGGCTCGATTGCCGATCTTCACATTTGCGATATCTGCCAAGTCAGAATCAAGTAGTGGGCGCAACTCTCCCGGAAGCGGCATCTCCCAAATCAGCTCTCCCACCTGCGCACCGGCTTCCTTCACAAGCTCTATTGCGGAGCCACGGCCCATCAGTCCGGCGTATCGGTTACCCAGAGCAATCGTTGCCGCTCCGGTCAGCGTTGCCACATCTACTATGTGATCGGGGTTAAGTTCGGCTAGAACAGTAAGACCATCACCTAGGACCAGTCGACCCTCTGCGTCCGTGTTTAATACCTCGACTGTCTTGCCGTTTCTCATTTTGAGGACATCGCCAGGCCTTGTTGCCTGGCCGGATGGCATGTTCTCGGCCAAGCACATAATGGCTGTTACCGTAACCGGAATCTGCTGCTGGGCAATGGCGAGAATGGCCGCCATTACGGTGGCCGCACCGGCCATGTCGTATTTCATGCCGACCATTGATTCTGCTGGCTTGAGGGANAGCCCACCGGTGTCGAAGGTGATTCCCTTCCCGACCAGGCCCAGGTGCTTGGAACCGCCGCGGTAGGTCATTTTCACTAGCCTTGGTGGCCTCACTGAGCCGCGCCCAACGCCAAGTATGCCGCCGCATTTTTCTTCTACTAGACGCTCGTCGTCCCAAATCTCAACTTCGATTGGTAGGTGCTTTGCGTGGTTGGCAGCTATTTCGGCAAGTTTTTGTGGCCAGAGGTCATTGGCCGGCGTGTTTATCAGTTCACGCGCAATTACCACCTGGGTGGCGATCTGGATCGCCCGTTCGATCTCTAGCGATTCAAATTCTGGCTTGACCATCAGGGTCACTGTCTGCAGCTTGGTTTTGCTCGCTTTGTAACTGTTCGGTGTCTCGGCCCCTAGCGCAGCTCCTTCAGCCGCTTCCAGAATCTCACTCTCGCATGCCAGAGTCAGGTCAATCACTAATTCGGCTAGGTCCTTTGCAGAGCGAACCGCCGCCGCTGCAAAATTGCGATAGTTGATGTCAGCACCGCAACCAACCATAAGAAATGCGGAAGATTCTCCGGGAATTCGGGTCACCTGCTCAGACTTGCTCAGAGCTCCGAAGTGCTCAAGGGTGTCCTGGGTGATGTTTGCGGCCAAGCCCTGTGGTCCGGTNTCCGTGAGTGCAGCTGCGACATGGCTGGCGGGGGTAGATATTGTGCNGAGCGAGATAGTGTGCATGGCCACAAGTTTAGGTCGGTTACTATTGTTTCGTGGAAGCGTCATACAAGATTATTGGGCAGCCAGAAGTCCCTAGCGGGCTTCCAATGGTGGCGCTTATAAATGGCTTTAGTGACGCAGGACAAACGGTGTCTCAACTATCAACCCACCTTTTTGGTCAGCTGGATTCAGAAGAGATAGTCCGTTTTGACAACGACGAATTCCTTGACTACCGATCACGGAGACCTTCGCTCTATTTTGAGAAGGACCACATCGAGTCCTACGAACCTCCGTCACTGGCTGTCCACCTGGTCTTCGATGAGGCTCAGCAGCCATTCTTGCTGCTGGAGGGTTACGAGCCAGATCTTAGGTGGGAGCGATTTGCAAGCTCAATTCTTGAGCTAATCAAAAAATATCAGATCAAGAACTTCACCTGGGTGCACTCGATTCCGTTCCCGATTCCTCACACAAGACCCGCTGGCGTTACCGTCTCTGGTAATCGCGTTGACATGATTCAGAGGTTCTCTGAGTGGAAGCCTCAAACCCAAGTCCCTGGGAATGTCACACACCTTTTGGAGTATCGCCTCAGTGCCAGTGGCGTTGCGACGGCCGGGTTTGTTCTGCTTGTGCCACATTATTTGGCCGAGAACGAGGTTCCAAACGCGGCCCTAAGTGGAATTGAGCTAATCAGTGCCGCGACCGGCTTGGTCTTCCCATCCGATGACCTTCGCGATGCTGCGACCGAATTTGCCGCAAAGGTAGAGGCGCAGATCGCCGACAACGCGGAGCTAGCGAAGCTGGTACAAACTCTTGAACAGGGGTACTCATCCGGGTCCCAGGGTCCGTCTCGGGCTCCGATTGGAAAGCCTTCCGGAGAGCCTCCCACCGTGGACGAATTGGCTGATGAGCTTGAGAAGTACCTGACAACCATGCGAAACAACACGGATGATCAGGAATAAATCGTCGCTAATTTCGTGTTTTAACGGTATTGCCGCGTATTTAGTGGCATAATAGGGGAAACCCTTTCAGGTCCTTCGACTTGACAAGGGTTTAAAGTCTGCCCGAGATAGAGGAATATCATCGCTACAGCGTCCAAGGCGAAAGCCAAAGAATCCGCCACCACAGGCGCAGTGAAGGCTGCTCCAAAGAAGGCGGCAGCACCTAAGAAGGCAGCTGCGGACAAGAAGCCTGCGGCCACCAAAGCGGCCAAGGCTGCACCGGCAAAAAAGGCACCAGCCAAGGCCACAACAAAGGCTGCTAAGTCAAAGGTCACCGACTCGGTCGAAGACATTGTTTCTGAGGCTTCCGCTGCGGTGGACCTAACAGCTGACGACGCTGAACCAGCAACTGGAGTCATTGAGCTTCCAACCGACGCACTTGTAATCAAGGATGACGAAGATGACATCCCGGTTCAGAACCTGACCATTACTGGCGCCACCGCTGACCCGGTCAAGGATTACCTGAAGCAAATCGGTAAGGTAGCGCTTCTAAATGCTGAGCTTGAGGTCGAGCTAGCAAAGCGCATCGAGGCTGGTCTGTTTGCAGAAGAGAAGCTTGCCACCGACAAAAACCTTGCTCCGGCTGATCGCCGTGACCTGAACTGGGTTGTAAAGGACGGCAAGCGCTCCAAATCACACTTGCTCGAGGCTAACCTTCGTCTGGTTGTTTCACTGGCCAAGCGCTACACCGGTCGCGGAATGCAGTTTTTGGATCTGATTCAAGAGGGTAACCTCGGTCTAATTCGTGCCGTAGAGAAGTTTGACTACACAAAGGGCTTCAAGTTTTCAACTTANGCAACCTGGTGGATTCGTCAGGCGATTACGCGAGCCATGGCAGACCAGGCCAGAACCATTCGTATTCCGGTCCACATGGTTGAGGTCATCAACAAGTTGGCCCGTGTTCAGCGCCAGCTGCTTCAGGACCTTGGCCGCGAACCAACTCCAGAGGAGTTGGCTGCAGAATTGGATATGACACCTGAGAAGGTGGTTGAGGTCCAGAAATATGGTCGCGAGCCAATTTCCCTTTCCACTCCGCTTGGAGAAGATGGCGACAGCGAGTTCGGTGACCTAATTGAGGACACCGAGGCGGTTGTCCCAGCGGATGCAGTCGGGTTCACCATGCTCCAGCAGGAGCTTGAGAGAGTTCTCGATAGCCTTCACCCAAGAGAGGCTGGGGTAATTAGGTCCCGCTTCGGTTTGGGAGATGGTGTCCAGATGACTCTGGATCAAATTGGTGAGAAGTTCGGTGTNACTCGCGAACGTATTCGNCAGATCGAATCTAAAACCATGTCAAAGCTTCGTCANCCGTCAAGGTCNCAACTACTCAGAGATTACCTGGACGGATAAATGCGTACCTTCCTGGCTGTGATGTTCGGGAAGCTCGCCAGGTTGCTAATCCGATTAGTTCGACCCGGCGGAGGTTCCGCACTTCCAGGAGTAATTGCCAACAAAATTCAACCCAAGCTGCTTGCCAACGCGATCAAGAGCATTCCAGGCGGGTTGGTAGTAATTTCTGGTTCCGCGGGGAAATCATCGACCACCAGCTATTTGGTTTCGCTGCTTCAGTCGCATGGACTGAGGGTCTTTACTAACACCAGCACCGCAAACATCCGTCAGGGGCTCGTTGCTGCAATCTTGGCTCAGTCAGATCTCCGCNGCCGAATTGATTTTGACATAGCCGTGCTGGAGTGGGACGAGGGGCATGGGGCCGTCTTGGCCAAAGAGCTACCGATAAAGCTNGCCGTGCTAACCAACGTGCTCTCTGATCAACTTGACCGATTCGTTGATCCGGANGTGGTCATTGAGATGCTCAAGACCATTGGTTCAGAAGCGGAGTCAGTCCTTATAAATGCCGAGGACAAAAACCTCTGCCAGTTAGATTTCGGCAAATCCCCGCTAGCCTTTGGGGCCGACCGGAAGCAGCTTCCAGCATATGAACTTAGCTACGCTCTAAATTTCGGTCCTCACCCAGCACTTTCACACTTCGTAACCGCAGGTGCTTCCAGTGTCACCGTTCATGGTCTTGGCAAGGAATCTGTCTACGAAACAGTGGCGCTACCAAGCCATCAGGCAATGAACTTAGCTGCAGCCGTCGCTGCTCTCGAGCTCCTAATTGAAGTGGACCCCGAGATTGTCCAGTCAAGGCTGCTCGAGCTACAACCGGTGTTCGCAAGAAATGAAACGGTCGTCGTAGCGGATCGCCAGATTGACCTGCGACTCGTGCAGAACCCAACTAGTTTTCAGAAGAACTTGGATGAACTAGTCGGGGATGAATTGCCGTTGATGCTGATGGCGGGCAGGGATATTCATGATCCAAGTTGGTTGTGGACAGTGGATTTCTCAAAGTTGAATCGGGTCGAGATTGTTGGCGGGTTCAATGCCTCAGATTTGGCATTGCGGCTTAGGTTTCAGGGGGTTGAGGTCGGTCAGGTCATCACCGAAGCCACCGAAGCCGGGGACGTATTCTTGCGCCTCAGTGGTGCGCGTCCAACAGTGCTGTTTAGTGCCGACGCCATGAGGCGCGTCAGAAGACACTGGGGGTTGGCCAAGTGAAAACATTCTTCTCCTTCAAACCTGAGCACTTCAACAACAACGGAGATCAGGGCAACCTTGATGTTCTTCGGTTCTTTCTTGAAGCTCAAGGGTTGCAAGTAAGTGCGACAGATGAAGCAGCAGTTGCTGATTTTGTATTGGTCGGCGATGCCAGCCGGGCTGCTATCAGTCATNATGAGCAGGAGTTGACGCGGTTAATTCCTGTTCTTAGCTCCAGGATTGCAAAGGGGTTGCCAACGCTGTTGGTGGGCTCTAGCTATGAGTTTTTCCTCGGGAAGATTGCAGAGCTTGGCACTCACGCAAGGACCACACGCGTCAGTGAATTCAGGTCAGTTGCGCTCACGGCGGAGCTAACTGTCATGGGCTATCGCAATAGTGAGCTCGCGAGCGGTGATGTTCAGCTGTTTGGGGGATTCATCGCAACGACCCTCTACGGTCCGATACTTGCCAAGAATCCAGAACTGCTTGACTTGGTGCTGCTGCGTTTGGGAGCAGAAAAGGCGAAATGGCCCAAAGATATGTTGGAGTTTGTTACAAAAATTAGGTCAGAGATTAGCTCTGATTGAGGTCGGCGCTTTGGTCGTGCCACTGNATGGTTAGNGGCNCCAGTTTTTCCTTGTTCGCGTTGCCGTGATGCGCGCAGAATAGAAGTTCCCCACCAGCNAGCTCAACCCTCATGTATGCCTGAGCACCACATACGTCGCAGCGGTCGCTAACCAGTAGCTTTGTTACTTCAGTTGTATTTTCCATCACGCACTATTCAACCACGCCGCCCTGTTTTTATTCGGCCAGTGGACCATGTTTCGCTAAAGGCGAAGTGGCATGACTAAAGATAAGCGATTCCCAGTTATGGTTTCGGAGTGGAAGATTACTCAGCAAGACACCTGTCGGTCCTAGAGGGCCTCGAGGCCGTTCGCAAGCGTCCGGGTATGTACATTGGCTCCACTGATGACCGCGGTCTGATGCACTGTCTCTGGGAGATCATCGACAACTCTGTTGACGAGGCGCTTGCCGGGCACGGTAGTTCTATAAATGTTGTTATCCACAGCGATGGGTCGATCGCAGTGTCAGACAACGGTCGAGGTGTTCCGGTAGACATCGAACCAGGACCGGCCTCAGCGGTGTTGAGGTTGTTTTCACCAAGCTTCACGCCGGTGGCAAATTCGGCGGCGGTTCTTACGGGGCATCTGGTGGATTGCATGGTGTTGGTGCATCGGTAGTCAACGCACTCAGTGAGCGCCTGGATGTTGAAGTTGACCGCGATGGTGTCACCTGGGCCATGTCTTTTCACAGGGGAGAGCCCGGGATTTTTGCAGGTCCAGAGCCAGACTCAAGCTTTACCGCCTTCGTCGACAAGAGCGAACTTCGCAAAGTGGGCAAGGTCGCTAAGGGTAAAACCGGAACTCGAGTTCGCTACTGGCCAGACCGACAGATTTTTGAGCCCAGCGCTAAGTTCTCAATGCAGGATCTTGAGTCAAGACTTCGCCAGACTGCGTTCTTGGTGCCGGGCCTGAACTTAGAGGTACTCGATGAGGAATCGGGACAGACCCAGCGGTTCGCGTTTGAAGGCGGGATCGCGGAATATGTTGAGCACCTAAGTAGCGACAGTGCGGTCATGGAAACCAGGCGAATCCAAGAGACTGCACACTTTAGTGAAACCGTCCCAGTGCTCGATGAGGCCAGTGGTGCGATGGCAAGCAAGGAAGTCAAGCGCGAGTGCAAGGTTGACATCGCCCTACGGTGGGGAGGTGGCTTTGACACAACCCTCAAGAGCTTCGTGAACATCATTGCAACCCCAAAGGGCGGCTCTCACGTTGCTGGTTTTGAGCAGGCGCTACTTAAGTCATTCCGAGGCGCCATTGAACAAAACGCCAGAAGACTCAAGGCAACTTCGGTAAAGATCGAGCGTGACGATGTATTTGCGGGTCTCACTGCGGTGGTGTCAGTCAGCTTCCCGGAGCCTCAGTTTGAAGGACAGACCAAAGAAACGTTGGGAACTCCTGGCATAAAGGCCATCGTCGCAGCTGCCGTTAGCAAATGGAGCGATGAGTTACTGACCGGCAAGGTTCGAGGAACTAAGGCGCAGGTTGACGCGCTGCTTGACAAGGTTGTCAGCGAAGCTAAAACACGAATTAGTGCAAGGAGCCTCAAGGACACTCAGCGCCGAAAGAACGCGCTCGAATCATCCTCACTACCTAGCAAGCTGGTTGACTGCCGTGGCAGTGCCACACAGGGTAGTGAGCTGTTTATCGTTGAGGGAGACAGCGCGCTGGGAACTGCGAAGCTGGCCCGTGACTCAGCCTTCCAAGCGTTGCTTCCGATACGAGGAAAGATCCTGAACGTCCAGAAGGCATCCTTGTCTGACATGCTCTCCAACGCAGAGTGTGCTGCCATTATTCAGGTTCTCGGGGCTGGTTCTGGCCGCACCTTCGACATCGAGCAGGTTCGCTACGAGAAGATCATTCTTATGAGCGATGCCGATGTCGATGGCGCACACATTCGCACGCTGCTACTGACGTTGTTCTTCAGATACATGAGGCCGCTGGTTGAAGCCGGTCGGGTCTACGCTGCTGTTCCACCGCTGCATCGCGTTGAAACCAGCGGGAAGAACAAACAGGTGATTTACACCTACTCTCAGCAAGAACTTATGGAGCTTTTGAAAAAGCTTGAACAGCAGGGCAAGAGCTATAAGCAGCCGATCCAGCGCTATAAGGGCTTGGGTGAAATGGACGCGGACCAGCTTGCAGAGACCACGATGCAGCCTGCCAATCGCATGCTTCGAAGGATTACCGCAGCAGACGCAGAGGCCGGCGAGCGCACATTTGAACTACTGATGGGTAACGAAGTTGCGCCCCGCCGCGATTTTATTGTTGAATCCGCGGACAACTTTGACCGTGAAAAGATCGATGCCTAGTAGGCCGCCGCCACATACTGGCTGATATCTGTACCGCTCGAGTCTCTTCGCTGATCAACTTCGGGCGTCGCTATCTGCACACCTTCTGAATCAATAATTGTGGGGCTTGTTCCAGCCCACCCAGCGAAGTAGAGCTGATCTTCACCTTTCAGGAAACGGTGACATCTAACTCCCTGGGTCGCCCTTCCTTTTCTTGGATAAGCGGACAACGGCGTGATTTTCAAGGACCCAGGGTCTGTGGCTCCAAGAGCCTGTGAATCATTTGCGACTGTTATCAGGTGTGCATCTTCGGAGATTGGCCCAAAGGCGATTACGCTCGAGTCTCCGGCAGCGATGCCTTGCATGCCACCGGCTGCCAAGCCCTGTGGCCTGACGGATGAGGCCGGGAAAACAAGTAGGTTTGCAGTGCTGGTGACAAAGCAAAGCTCACTAGAATCCGTGGCTTCGGCGAAACCGACAACTGCGTCATGGTCCTTGAGTGAAATAACTGTGGTTTCGTCCC
>JGI26081J50195_1000906_pt1 | contig 12106 bp, 11 predicted proteins | sample SaaInl74LU_5_DNA_FD_50195 | JGI IMG/M metagenome (IMG submission 50195) | reverse complement strand
AAGTTCTCTGCGGCGATTTCAAACGGACGCATGTAGAGGGTCTTTTCGCCCGTTGGTTCCGGGACCCAAGCTCCGTCGACCGCTATCAACTGGCGAAGCGACTCAATGAACAATTCGGTTGGCAGTTCAGGCAGTGCCATCCGCTGCGCTGAGCGCTGCAAGCGGCTGGCATTTTTGTCTGGGCGGAAGGTCCAAATCGAGCCGTCCTGGTGGCGGTAGGCCTTGATACCCTCGAAGATTTCTTGCCCGTAGTGAAGCACGGCCGAAGACGGATCCATCAGGATCGGGCCGTAGGGCAACACCTCTGCAGAGTGCCAGCCTTTGGCTTTCTCCCAAACAATGACCACCTGGTGGTCGGTGAAGTGAGTACCGAAGGTGGGGTTTGAAATTACCTCAGAGCGATCCGATGAAGAACTCGGGCTCGGGTTTTTAGTTACCTTGAAATCCATTTTGACCTACCTAAATTTTCGCGATAATCGCGCTAGCAACCTGCTCAGTTGAGCGCTTGGCATCGCCACGCTCGACAAGGTCAGCTGCAACCGCTGATTCGATTCTTTCGGCGGCCTCATCAAATCCGAGAGTCTTAGCCAAAAGCGCCGCAGAAAGGATAGCCGCGGTTGGATCTGCCAGATTTTTTCCAGCAATGTCGGGAGCCGAGCCATGAACGGGTTCGAACATGGAAGGAAACGCCCCAGATGGATTTAGATTAGCCGATGCAGCAAGGCCAATGCCACCGCAAATTGCAGCAGCAAGGTCGGTGATGATGTCACCAAAAAGATTGTCGGTGACAATCACATCGAAACGCTCTGGCGAATTCACCATGTGAATGGTCGCGGCATCGATGTGCATGTAGTCGTGGCTAACCAGCGGGTATTGAGCAGAAACTTCTTCAACCATGCGAAGCCAGATTGCCCCAGCGTGCACCAAAACATTGGTTTTGTGAACAAGGGTTAGCTGCTTGCGATCGCGCTTGCTGGCAAGCTCAAAGGCGTACTCAACTGCCCTTCGCACGCCAAAGGCAGTATTTACCGAGACCTCGTTTGCAACCTCTTGCTCGGTTCCCTGACGAATGCTGCCACCATTTCCGACGTAGGGACCCTCGGTTCCCTCTCGAACAACCACAAAATCAATCTGCTTTGCGTTACTCAACGGAGAAACAACACCGGGGAAAAGATTTGAAGGGCGCAAGTTTATGTGATGGTCAAAGGCAAACCGCAGCTTCAAGAGCAGACCGCGCTCTAGCACTCCCGATGGAACCCGTGGGTCCCCAATGGCACCAAGCAAAATCGCATCATGACCGGCAAGTGCCTCCAGATCTTGGTCTGTTAGCGCCTGACCGGTGGCCAAATAGCGGTCGGAACCAAGCGGATAAGAGGTGGTCTGAAGTTTGGTGTCGCCAAGAGCCTTAGTTAGGCACTCCAGGGCAACNGCAGTGACCTCCGGGCCAATGCCATCTCCGGGTATTACGGCAAGGTTTATCTGGTTCAAAAAGCCTCACAAGGTTGGTTTCTACAACCTTATCCGTTGCGCGGCGCTTTTGCGCGGGTGTTAGTCGGTTACGACTGCCAATCCAAGGGCTTTGGCGGCGTTTGCAACGGAGCCTCCGTTTACCAGCTCACCGGTGAAACCAAGATCACGCATCTGGTCAATTGCCTGACCAGCCCTGTTGCCTGAGCGGCAATAAACGTAGTAGTCCGCGCTCGNGTCCAATTGGCCCAGCTGCTCAGTAAAGTCAGCGTCAGCGATTCCGATGTGCAACGCACCGGCTAGGTGACCAGAGTTCCACTCATCGCCGGTTCTAACATCGATAACCGCTGCGAACTCACTGGCCGCCCTCGCCTCTGATGTTGAGCACCCGGCAAGTGAACCAACTGCAAATACCGCAATGATTGCCGCAACCAAAAACTTGATTAACTTCATAACTTTTCCTCTGATCAAAACTAATTATTTATACCCCCGGGGGTATGTGCTATAGTACAGGAACTTGAACTTTAAAACAAGGAGCGAACATGGACATTCCAGAAACTGATATCGATGCAGTCCGGAAGCGCCTTGCCAGGGCGCAGGGGCAGCTTGGCGGCATCATCAAGATGCTGGACGAGGGCAGGCAGTGCACCGATGTCCTGACTCAAATGGCTGCGGCTCAATCCGCAATCAATCGCGCAGCATTTTCACTAATCGCATCAGGCATTGCCAACTGCACCAAAGATGAAGCCGGTGAGCAGGACCGGGCAAAGCTAGAAAAAGCATTCTTAGCCCTGAGCTAGACAAGACAAGAATCGAGAGGAAAAACAATGGCTAATGAAGTGTCAATCAACGAGCTGGAGCAAGCAATCAAAGCTGGCGACAAGGTAGTGGACGTTCGAGAGAGCTGGGAGTTTGCAGATGGCCACGTGCCAAGTGCCAAGCACATTGCCCTAAACAGCATCCCGGAGAACCTAAGCGAGTTTTCGAAAGACAGTAAGACCTGGATTATTTGTCAGTCCGGTGGCAGGTCAATGACTGCCGCGAACTATTTGGAAGCCCAGGGCTACAACGTGGTTTCGGTTGCAGGTGGCACCGGTGCCTGGATCCAAGCAGGCAAGGAAGTTTCCATGGAGGCATCGAACTAATGGGTCTTTTTGATATTTTCAAGAAAAAGTTTGAAACGATCTCCCCCGAAGCCGCAAAAGCACTTCAGGAAAGCGGAGCAGTTCTTGTTGATGTCCGCGAGAGCCACGAATACAAAAACTTTCATGCGCCAGGAGCAAAGCTGATTTCGCTTGGGGTGCTCGAGCGCAGACTCAAGGAAATTCCGAGTGAGCGAGAGATTTTGGTGGTCTGCCAGTCAGGAATGCGAAGCTNTCAGGCTGCTGGCATCCTGAGTAAAAACGGCTATCAGGTCAAGAATGTGGCAGGCGGCATGTCAGCATGGCAGCGCGCGGGACTCAAGGTGGTTCGCTAATGAAGGTCTTGATTGTTGGTGGCGTTGCCGGAGGTATGTCAACTGCCACAAGGCTGCGCAGGCTAAAAGAAGACTCTGAGATCATTGTGTTCGAACAGGGCCCGCATGTTTCCTATGCCAATTGCGGTCTGCCGTATCACATCGGCGAAGTTATAGAACAGGAGCAGAGCCTGCTTCTGCAAACACCCGAGTCTCTGCACGCCAGATTCAACTTGGATGTTCGCGTGAACAGCCGCGTTACAAAGATTGACCGCGCTAACAAGCAGGTGACCGTTTCCAATCTCCTAGATAACACCGAATGCCAAGAGAGCTATGACCAGCTAGTCCTGTCCACCGGAGCTAAGCCACGCATGGTTCCGATTCCAGGACTGGAAAGAGCACTTGTCCTCCGAGACGTTCAAGACGCTGTCAAGATCAAGGCGCTGGTTGACAATAAGCAGATCAAATCTGCAGCAATCATCGGTGCTGGATTCATTGGTGTGGAGCTTGCCGAAAACCTTCAGCACCGAGGAATCAAGACCACCATCGTTGAATTCCGAGGCAACATTCTGCCCCAGTTCGACCCAGAGATGATCGAGCCAATGCAAAAGGTGCTAATCGAAAACGGCATTGAGCTTGCTCTTTCGGCAGAGACCGAAACCGTGAATGAGTCCACTCTGACCCTGAAAGACGGCAGGGTAATCGATGCTGACCTTGTGGTGGCTGCCATAGGAGTGGTGGCAGATCACAAGCTGGCCGTTGATGCAGGTTTAGAAATCGGTGAAGCCGGTGGCATCGTGGTCGATGACCAAATGCGCACCAGTGACCCCAACGTTTTTGCCGTGGGTGACGCAGCTCAAAAAGTTAGTGCCCTGACCGGTCAAGATCAAATGATCTGGCTTGCAAACCTAGCCAATCGCCATGGTCGGCTGGTGGCCGACGTGATTGCCGGAGAAACGGTTGCCGCAAGGCCTTCGATTGGAACCGGCATCATCGGAGCTTTCGGCATGGCTGCAGCGCTCACCGGTCTGACCGAAGCCCTAGCTAAGCGTATGGACATCGCTCACAAAGTAATCCACCTTCACCCCGGTAGCCACGCCGGCTACTATCCCGGCACCGAAACTGTCAGCCTGAAGGTTCTGTTTGACCCCGAGTCAGGAAAGCTTCTTGGCGCTCAGGGAATTGGTCGTGACGGCGTTGATAAGCGCATTGACGTGATTGCCACAGCTATTTATGCAGGTCTTACGATTGATGACCTGATGAACCTAGAGCTCAGTTACGCACCGGCTTTTGGCTCCGCCAAAGACGCAATCAACCAGGCTGGATATGTCGGCAACAATATCTTCACTGGCAAGACCGAGAGCGTTCAGTACGGCGACTTGGCCGACAAGATGGCAGCAGGTGCCCTGTTGGTTGACGTCCGGTCAGAATCTGAAAATGCAGCCGGCCACATTCCGGGGTCGGTGCTAATTCCAGTTGACACTCTGCGTGAGAATCTGGACCAGCTAGAGGGCAAAGAGGTAATTGTGCACTGCGCTGTTGGTCAGCGAGGTCACACCGCTGTGCAGCTTCTAAAGGGACACGGTATCAACGCCAAGAACCTCGACGGTGGCTACACAACCTGGTCGCAGGGCATGGATGCGAAGAACCGCGCGACTACTAACTAGTACTGATCAGTAATTGAGATAGCGCGCATTACGTCTGCGTCTATCTCTTTTCTGACACCCTCAAGCACTTCGGCATCCACCGGTGAGTCAACCGTGATCACAGCGAGGGCTTTTCCGCCCTTTTGCTGCCTCGCAATTGTCATCGCTGCGATGTTTATCTTCGCCTCAGCAAAGGCCTTGCCATAGATCGCGACGATTCCAGGGCGGTCTTGGTAGACCATCACAACCAGGTTCTCTGCCATTGACAACTCGACGTCGTAGCCGTTGATGGAGACAACCTTTTGGTGGTGCTTTGGCCCAATCACCGTGCCACCAACAGAGACAACACTGCCATCTGACAAAACAGCCTTTACGGTGGTCACGTTGCGATACTCATCGCTGACGGTGTCCTGCACCAGGCGAACTTCAATTCCTCGTGACTCTGCCATCAGTGGCGCATTGACGTAGGAGACCTGCTCGGTCACCATGGTCTGGAACAGTCCCTTTAGGGCGGCCAGCTTCAGCACGGTCACATCGTGGGCTGCGATTTCACCGCGAGCCTCAAATTCCACCGAAACAATCGAGCCCTGAGCTAGCCCAGCAACAATTTGCCCGAGCTTCTCGGCCAATGCGATTCCTGGCTTTACCGAAGCATCGATCACTCCCCCAGCAACGTTCACGGCATCTGGAACTAGGTCTCCTGCCAGAGCCAAACGAACAGATCGCGCAACAGAGATGCCGGCCTTCTCCTGAGCTTCCTCAGTAGATGCTCCAAGGTGAGGGGTCAGCTGAATGTTTTCCAACCCAATTAGTGGCGAACCGGTTGGGGGCTCCGAGACAAAAACGTCCAGACCTGCGCCAGCAATCTGACCCGATACCAGCGCCTGGTAGAGAGCGTCCTCATCAATAATTCCGCCACGGGAACAGTTCACGATGCGCAAGTTCGGCTTGGCCATTGCAAACTGCTCGGTAGAAATCATNCCGGTGGTCTCAGGCAGTTTTGGAATGTGAATGGTGATGAAATCACTTCGCTGCATCAGCGCATCCATGTCAACCAGNTCAACGCCNATTTGCTCAGCTCTGGCTTGCGTAACGTATGGGTCGTAGCCAATCAGAGTTGCGCCAAACCCAGCCAGGCGCTGGGCAACCAGGGTGCCAATGCGGCCAAGGCCAATGATTCCAATTGTCTTCTCATAAAGCTCGACGCCAGAAAAGGCACTGCGCTGCCACTTTCCAGCCTGCATCGATGCCTGCGCTGCTGGAATGTTTCTGGCAAGNGACATGATGTGGCCAATAGCTAATTCCGCGGCTGAAATAACGTTTGAAGTTGGGGCATTCACAACCATCACGCCCTGGTTTGTTGCAGCCTTAATGTCGACGTTGTCGAGGCCAACTCCGGCTCGCGCGATTACCTTCAGAGAAGGGGCTGCTTTTAGCGCCTCCTCGTCCATTTTGGTGGCAGAGCGAATCAAGACCGCATGTGCGTCTTTTAGTGCCGGCAGCAACGCTGCTCGATCGGCTCCATCTACCTGGCGGATCTCAAAATCCGGACCAAGCGCCTCAACCGTGGCAGGAGAAAGCTCTTCAGCAATTAAAACTATTGGCTTAGACAATGGCTAACCTAACGAAAAATCGACAGCGATGGGATAGCCCCCATTCTAGCCTTGAAAAATAGCTAGGGCTATCGCGCGCACTGGCAGCGGTCTGCCTCGGCAACACCGGCTAGCGCCTGGTCAATGTGCTCTCCGCAACCTTCCCAGGTTGGCTTTGAGCAGGAACTGCAGGTAACTTGTGCGCACATTATTTATCCTTAGAGATTTTCGACTGAAAAAATTCTACAGTCCGCAGCTTCAATCGAATCAACCTCACGTCAAAATGCAAAAACCCCCTCGAAAGCTTCGAGGGGGTTTAGCAATAGAACTATCTTGCGACGTTACCTTCTTGGTAGTCGTCGTCGTTCTTGATCCAGCTGAACAACTTGCGCAGTTCGCGACCGGTTGCCTCGATTGGGTGAGCCTCGCCCTTGGCGCGAAGCGCCTTGAACTCTGGTCCACCAGCATCCTGGTCATCAATGAAGCGCTTCGCAAAGGCACCATTCTGGATGTCAGTTAGAACAGCCTTCATGTTGTCCTTGACCGATGGGTCAATAACACGAGGACCAGAAACGTAGTCACCGTACTCAGCGGTGTCAGAAACACTCCAGCGCTGCTTGGCAATGCCGCCCTCATACATAAGGTCAACAATGAGCTTGAGCTCGTGTAGAACCTCGAAGTAGGCGATTTCTGGCTGGTAGCCAGCCTCAACCAAGGTCTCGAAGCCGTACATCACAAGCTGAGAAGCACCACCGCAAAGAACCGCCTGCTCACCGAACAGGTCGGTCTCGGTCTCCTCGGTGAATGTTGTCTTGATGGTTCCAGCACGGGTACCACCAATTGCGCGTGAGTAAGAAAGCGCAAGCTCCATTGCGTGACCAGTTGAATCCTGCTCAACGGCAACAAGGTTTGGAACACCCTTGCCGGCTTCGTACTCNCGGCGAACCAGGTGACCCGGTCCCTTAGGAGCAACTAGGAAAACATCAACGTTTGCTGGTGGCTGAATAAAGCCGTAGCGAATCGCAAATCCGTGACCGAACACTAGGGCGTCGCCGGCCTCTAGGTTTGGTGCAATGTCATTGGTGAACAGGTCGCGCTGCTTTGGATCTGGCGCCAGCACAACGATCACGTTGGCCCACTTCACTGCCTCACCAGGAGTAAGGACCTTTAGGCCCTGGTCCTCGGCCTTTGCACGGGACTTTGAGCCCTCCAAAAGTCCAACTACGACGTCAACGCCGGAGTCCTTTAGGTTCAGCGCGTGAGCGTGCCCCTGTGATCCAAAGCCCAATACTGCAACCTTGCGACCCTGGATGATGCTTAGGTCTGCATCTTTGTCGTAGAAAATCTCTGCCAATTTACTCGTTCTCCTTGTTTGTTATGGGTAAACCTTAGCGAAGCACTTTTTCGCTCATTGACTTCGAGCCGCGCGATATTGCTATTGCGCCAGACTGAACCAATTCTTTTATGCCAAATGGCTCCAAGACTTTAATGAAAGCCTGGCACTTAGCTGCATCTCCGGTGACCTCGATAACCACCGAATCACTTACTACGTCGATCACTCTCGCCCTAAATAGGGTGACAGCCTCCAGCACCTGAGATCTGGTCGAAGCATCGGTGCGGACCTTGATCAGCATGTGGTCTCTGGCAACCGATGCCTCATCCTCAAGTTCAACAATCTTTAGGACGTTGATCAGCTTGTTCAGCTGCTTGGTTACCTGCTCCAATGGCTGACCATCTAGGCCAACCACAACGGTCATTCTGGAAACGCCTTCAACCTCTGTGGTTCCCACAGCCAGCGATTCAATGTTGAAGCCACGGCGGGCAAACAGCGCTGCGACACGGGTTAGGATTCCGGGCTTGTTTTCAACAAGCAGTGACAAAACGTGCTGAGTCATGATTACTCCTCACCATCCCAAATCGGGGCAGCATCTCGGGCATATTGAACCGCATCGTTTGAAACGCCGGCAGGCACCATTGGCCAAACCATCGCGTCGCGACCAACAATGAAGTCGATAACCACTGGTCGGTCATTGGTCTCCATCGCCAGCTTGATTGCGGCATCAACCTCTTCAAGCTTTTCTACTCTGATTCCCAGGCAGCCGTAGGCCTCTGCCAACTTGACGAAGTCTGGAACCATTGCGGTGTCAGTGCCGGTGTTCAGGTCAGTGTTTGAGTAGCGGGAGTTGTAGAACAGGGTCTGCCACTGCCTCACCATTCCCAATGAAGAGTTGTTGATAATCGCAACCTTGATTGGAATGTTGTTGATGGTGCAGGTTGCAAGCTCCTGATTAGTCATCTGGAAGCAGCCATCGCCATCGATTGCCCACACCAAGCGATCTGGCTGTGCAACCTTGGCGCCCATAGCTGCCGGAACTGAGTAGCCCATGGTTCCAGCGCCACCAGAATTCAGCCATGAGTTTGGACGCTCGTACTTAATAAACTGCGCTGACCACATCTGGTGCTGTCCAACACCGGCCGCGAAAACCGCCTCCGGACCAGAAAGCTCACCAATGCGCTCGATCACGTATTGCGGCGCGAGCTTGCCGTCATCCACGTCGTTGTAACCAAGTGGGTAGCGCTCCTTCAGTCCATTCAGGAACACCCACCAGTCCGAATAATCTGGCTTGGTTTTCTTCAGCTGAGTTTCGATTTCAGAAATCAGCATTGAAATAACAACCTTGGCGTCTCCAACAATCGGAACATCCGCGTGACGGATCTTTCCGATTTCCGCTGGGTCAACATCAACGTGAATAACCTTCGCGCCCTTGGCAAAGCTCTTCACGTCTCCGGTTACCCGGTCATCAAACCTGGCACCCAAGGTGATGAGCAAGTCTGATTTTTGCAAGGCCGTTACCGCTGGCACGGTGCCGTGCATGCCCGGCATACCCAGGTGCTGCGGGTGCGAGTCCGGGAAAGCACCACGCGCCATCAGCGTGGTTGTTACTGGAGCGTGTAGCAGCTCAGCAAGCTTGAGAAGCTCCTTATTGGCGCCGGCTCGGATAACACCACCACCGACATAAAGGATTGGCTTGTGTGACTTCAAAATCAGTTCAGCAGCAGCCTGGACCTGCTTGCCATGAGGGTCAGTGACTGGCTTGTAGCCAGGAAGATCAACTTTTGGCGGCCAAGAGAATTCAAACTTTGCGTTCTGAGCATCTTTGGCGACGTCAACCAAAACCGGCCCGGGCCTACCTGTTGTTGCTATTTCGTAGGCAGCCGCAATAACGCCAGGGATGTCTTCGGCCTTAGTAACCAGGAAGCTGTGCTTGGTAATAGGCATTGTGATGCCAACGATGTCCGCCTCTTGGAAGGCATCGGTTCCGATTGCAAAAGAGTTCACCTGACCGGTGATTGCAAGCATCGGAACAGAGTCCATGTGAGCATCAGCAATTGCGGTCACCAGGTTGGTGGCACCCGGTCCACTGGTTGCGATGCAAACGCCAAGTTTGCCGCTAGCAGCNGCGTAACCCTCGGCAGCGTGACCAGCACCCTGCTCGTGCCGAACCAGGATGTGTCGCACCTTGGTTGAGTCCATAAGTGGGTCATAGGTGGGCAAAATCGCGCCACCTGGCAGACCAAACACGGTGTCAACGCCAAGCATCTCGAGCGAACGAATTAGAGCTTGTGCACCGGTGAGTGTCTCAGTTGCCATTAGGTCTTCTTTCAAATCAACAATTAGCCGCAGTAGGCACCCTCGGAGGCCGAGTGAACCAACTTTGAATACTTCGCTAGCACACCGCGGGTATAACGCGGCGGCAATGGCTGGAAGTCCTTTAGACGCTCCGCCAGCTCTTCCTCGCTAACCAGTAAGTCAAGCGAACGAGCAGCAATGTCGACTCGAATCAAGTCTCCATCACGAACCAGAGCAATTGGTCCACCATCGGTGGCCTCTGGCGCAATGTGGCCGATACACAGTCCGGTTGTGCCGCCTGAGAATCTGCCGTCTGTCAATAGTAGGACATCTTTGCCTAATCCCGCACCCTTAATTGCNCCGGTAATCGCGAGCATCTCGCGCATTCCAGGACCACCCTTNGGGCCTTCGTAGCGAATAACAACCACGTCGCCAGCCGCAATCTTTCCTTCTGACAGCGCCTCCATAGCAGCTGCCTCACGGTCAAACACCCTTGCTGGGCCCTCGAATTTGTCAAGATCAAAACCGGCAGTCTTCACAACAGCTCCGTCAGGAGCGATGGTTCCGTGAAGCACGCTGATTCCACCATCTTTGTGAATTGGGTTGTNCATAGCGCGGATGATCTTGCCATCTGGGTCTGGTGGATTGATGTCCGCCAGGTTCTCGGCCATGGTCTTACCGGTAACGGTCAGCGCATCGCCGTGCAGAAGGCCTGCGTCAAGCAGCGCCTTCATTACAACTGGGACTCCACCGACCCGGTCAACATCGTTCATCACATACTGACCAAAAGGCTTCAGGTCTCCAAGGTGTGGAACCTTGTCAGCAATCCTGTTGAAATCTTCGAGCTTCAGATCAACCTCAGCCTCACGAGCAATCGCNAGCAGGTGCAGCACCGCATTTGTTGAACCGCCGAATGCCATCAAGACCGCNATTGCATTCTCGAATGCCTTCTTGGTCATGATGTCCCTGGCAGTGATGCCCTTGTCGATCAAATTCACAACAGCCTCACCGGAACGGTGAGCCCAGCTGTCNCGACGACGGTCAGCTGATGGTGGCGCGGCCGAACCGGGAAGACTCATGCCAAGCGCCTCGCCAATCGAAGCCATTGTGTTAGCGGTGTACATTCCGCCACAGGCGCCCTCGCCAGGGCAGATTGCTCGCTCAATGCGACCTAAGTCTTCTTCGCTCATTTTGCCGGCCTTGCAGGCTCCAACGGCCTCAAANGCATCGATGATNGTCACTTGCTTTTCAGTTCCGTCCGAAAGCTTTACCCAACCCGGGGCAATCGAACCTGCNTACAAGAACACAGAAGCCAGGTCCAGCCGCGCAGCNGCCATCAGCATGCCAGGCAGCGACTTGTCNCAGCCGGCAAGCAAAACTGAGCCATCCAGGCGCTCGGCCTGCATCACGGTCTCAACCGAGTCGGCGATAACCTCTCGTGACACAAGTGAAAAGTGCATGCCCTCGTGACCCATTGAAATNCCATCCGANACCGAAATGGTTCCAAATTCAAGCGGGTAACCCTTGGCCTGATGCACGCCNGCTTTTGCGGCGTCAGCTAACCGGTCCAGNGACAGGTTGCACGGAGTTACTTCGTTCCAGGAGGACGCGACTCCGATTTGTGGTTTCTGCCAGTCGTCATCGCCCATGCCAACCGCACGGAGCATTCCCCNGGCGGCAGCGCGTTCAATTCCATCTGTAACAACATGGCTTCTTGGCTTCATATGATTCGGCATTGTTCAATCTTACGATTTATATCGCGATACCCTGAAGTCGTGGAAAATCAAGACACGACAAAAGTGCCAACCGGATTGGCTCTTTACACTCACGCTGCCCATCGAGCCAGCAAAGAAGTCATTTACAGCTACTCGACTTCATTTGGTCTTGCCACCAGGGTGCTGAACAAGAAACTGCGAGCTCATGTCGAGAATATCTACGCGCTGGTTAGGGTTGCCGATGAAATTGTCGATGGCAGCGCCGAAGAGGCAGCGCAGGCATCGAACCTTGTTAATCCCGAACAGCTTCTTAATGATTTTGAGCAAGAAACCTACCTGGCCATCGAGCGCGGCTTCAGCACAAACCTGATCATCCACTCCTTCGCAGTCACGGCCAGATCAGTTGGTATCGGCAAGGACATCATTGAGCCTTTCTTTTACTCGATGCGGCAGGATCTGACCGAAACTATTCACGATCAAGCATCCTTTGAAAAGTACGTCTACGGAAGCGCCGAGGTCGTTGGGCTGATGTGCCTGGCAGTCTTTGTTGCCGAGGGTGACTACACCAAGACCGAAAAGCAAACTCTTGTGGCTGGTGC
>JGI26081J50195_1000905_pt1 | contig 12112 bp, 12 predicted proteins | sample SaaInl74LU_5_DNA_FD_50195 | JGI IMG/M metagenome (IMG submission 50195) | reverse complement strand
ACTTCACCTCAGTCCCTTGCAACTGCATGCCCGCAGTGTAGGTTTCGAGCCATTCGTAATCAAATTTCGCTTTGCGGTTTTTTATCTCTACGGTTTTCACTCGACAAATGTACGCTACTCGCGGTCTTTGAGCATAGGAACGAACGCTGCATCTCCTAACACCTTTTGAACAAAGCTACCGTCCGATTGCTTGGTGATTTTAACCATTTTTTGAGTGCCTTCGCCTACTGGAATGATCATAATTCCTCCCGCAGTTAATTGCGCTAGAAGTGCCTTTGGCACGAACGGCGCGCCACAAGTAACTATAACCCTGTCAAAGGGAGCGAAAACGGGCATTCCCTTAAAGCCATCACCAAATTTCAATTCGGCCCGATAACCTAATTGGAGCAACATCTTTTTCGAAAAATCGAACAATGCTTTTTGACGCTCGATACTAAACAATTTCACGCCTAATTCGCACAAAACAGCAGCCTGATAGCCACTTCCGGTGCCGATCTCCAATACTTTCATCCCTGGCCGTAATTCCAACAATTCAGATTGCCAAGCTACCGTTGAAGGGTGAGAAATGGTCTGATCCGCGGCAATAGGAAACGCCTTATCCTGATAGGCGTGCTGATGAAAGCTGCTCTCCAGGAAGAGGTGTCGCGGGATCCGATTCATTGCACCCAGCACAGCCTCTCCAGCCAACCCCTTAGCTTTTAAATCACTACACATAATGGCCCGCTGGCCTTGGTAATATGGACTGTCCTCGTTTTGCATAAAATGAAAGTACATCGCGAACCCAACTTGTAGTCCTTAGAAGGAGGCTTCTTTTTAACAATTTAAAACACTAGGATGCCTACCTTTGTACTTATGTTCAAATCGATCATTTTTAGCACCATTCTATGGAGTCTTTTGCTTCTCACCTCTTGTGAGGACGAAACCGCTCCAGCGGTGGCCTATTTAGAAGTTACTGAACTGCGCGTAGCGGCAAAAGCTAGTGAGGGAACGTCATCGTCTAAGCTGAATACTATTTGGGTAGAACAAAACGGGCAACAAATTGGGGCTTTTTCCCCACCGTGTCGGATACCGGTGTATGCCGGTGAGAATCAATCCCTCCGATTTATTCCTGGAATGTCACTCAATGGAGTGTATTCTCAACGGAACCAGTATGAGATGCTATCGACGATAGAAAAGAATTGGACCTTGAATGAAGGATCAACTAGGGTGCTTTCCCCGGAAGTTCTCACATTCGAATACAACCCTACGTACACCTTAATGATTATTGAAGATTTTGACGGTATCGGATTAAACTACAACCGAACCGTTCAAAGCGATACGAATCTGCTGATCACCTCAGATACTAGTGAAGTCTTTTCCTTTCCTGGAGAATTACCAAATAAAAGCGGGAAATTTGTCTTGCCTCCGGTGTCTTTGGGGGAGTTCAAAACACTTCAAGCCTTCGAATTGCCCAAATACGGTGCAAATGTCTGGCTTGAGGTTAATTACAAAACAGAAGTGGCGCTCACCTTTGGCGTTACTGCGAATGAGATTCTTCAAAGTATTAAGACGCCGGTAGTCACACTATTTCCTAATGAAGAATGGAATAAAGTTTACATTAACCTCGTTACAGAAGTAAGCGGGTACCCGAATGCTTTGGATTATAATCTGTTTTTCGGAGGTATTAATACCACAGACGATACTGCCACAGTACTGATTGACAACATAAAGCTATTGTATTGAGCACCTCTAAAAAGCTGGAACGCAAACTTTTCTTTCGATATGTATTGCTGGATATAATTGCCGGTACCGGCGCATACACTGCGCTTCATATGGTACGAAAGCTTTACGTCGAACCCGAACGGTTCGGCACAGCGGTTCCATTAAAATTTGACCAAACATTTTTACTAGCAGCAGCGGCCACTACTGCATTATTCATAAGTATTAGTGCACTCAGTGGAATTTACCGTGACCTAACCCGAACAAGTCGCATAACACAGGCCTTTAACACATTTGGCGGTACAGTGATCACGGCGGTATTGCTGTTCTTTCTAGTTCTACTGGACGATTACATTACCCAATACAGCGACTATTACATCACATTAGGCGTCTATTCAGGAAGTCTCCTACTTCTAAGTGGTTTATTTAGATTCTTACTAAGTACTCGCGTTCGTCACCTTATAGACAAGGGTTCACTCAAGTTCCCTACAATACTTATAGGCAGCGGTAAGGAAGCTGCCGAACTTTTACTGGCTTTTCAAAAAGACCGCAGCAAGGGCTACTCCTTCCTGGGGTATTTACATACCGCCAACGGATCTGTTCACGAGCAAATGAATGCGATTCCGTGTTTAGGAAGTACGGAACAGTTGGCCGATATTATCAATGACAATACCGTTGAAGATGTTATAATCGCCCTACCGTCTGGAAATTCTGATCGTATTGCCGAAATGGTTAGCTCCATAGAGCGCAGTGATGTTCGCATTCACGTACTACCGAACCTTTTTAGTATCCTGTCCGGTCAAGTCAAGATGGAAAGTTTAGGCCGTTCGCTCATTGAGGTGAAAAGAGAATTGATCAAACCACACGTGGCCTTTATTAAGCGTTTGTTTGATATTTTGGTGGCCTCCCTTCTGCTCCTTATCGCAGCACCCATTATCTTATTTTCTATTGCCATGATTGCCGTAGGTTCTCCTGGAACTATTTTTTACACACAAGAGCGGTTGGGTAAAAATGGCAGGACCTTTAAAATCATCAAACTGCGCAGCATGTATAACGATGCGGAAGCGCAAGGTCCGCAACTCAGTAGCGAAGAAGATCCGCGCATAACACCCTGGGGTAGAACCATGAGAAAATTTCGTTTGGATGAATTGCCTCAATTTTTAAATGTATTGAAAGGCGATATGTCCATTGTTGGACCGCGCCCAGAACGTCGATTTTTCTTTGANCAAATCATAGCAGCGGCGCCACAATACCGCTACCTACTCAAAGTAAAACCCGGCATCACGTCTTGGGGAATGGTTAAGTTCGGTTATGCTGAAAATGTGGAGGAAATGATTGAACGAGCACGTTACGATTTGATCTACACAGAAAATATCACCTTGGTAAACGATATCAAAATCCTGTTCTATACCTTAGTCACAGTCTTGCAAGGGCGAGGCAAATAAGAACCACAAATCACCCTACATGAAAAACATTACCGTAATTGGTGCTGGAACAATGGGCAATGGCATTGCACATGTCTTCGCTCAAAGTGGCTTTACTGTTCACTTATTTGACATTAGCGAAGCTGCGCTGGAACGCGCTTTAAGCACCATCACAAAAAACATGGACCGTCAAATTGCGAAAGAAAAGTTGACGGAATCAGATAAAGTAAACGCTTTGGGTCGTCTCGCGACTGGAACGGATCTAAAGAAAGCTGTCGCGGAAGCAGACCTTGTCGTCGAGGCAGCAACAGAAAATACAGCNATAAAATTCCAACTTTTCAAAGACATTGATGCTCATGCGCCAGCGGCGTGTATACTCGCATCTAACACCTCTTCCATTAGCATTACTAAAATCGCAGCACAAACATCGCGCCCGGATAAAGTAATTGGGATGCATTTNATGAATCCAGTTCCTGTAATGCGCCTTGTCGAAATTATTCGCGGCTACAGTACATCTGATGCGGTTTGTGATGCCGTGATTGAAATGAGCAAAGCGCTGGGTAAAGTCCCCGTAGCCTGTAACGATTATCCGGGTTTCGTGGCTAATCGGATTCTAATGCCTATGATCAATGAGGCTATNATTTCATTACATGAAGGCGTGGCTGATGTTGAAGCGATTGACTCCATTATGAAATTAGGTATGGCACACCCTATGGGGCCATTACAATTGGCAGATTTTATAGGGCTAGATGTTTGTCTTTCTATTCTTAAAGTACTCTATGACGGGCTCGGCAACCCGAAATATGCCCCNTGTCCGCTTCTCGTAAATATGGTAACCGCGGGCAAACTAGGTGTTAAATCAAAAGAAGGGTTCTACGATTATTCTGCTGGAATAAAAGAAGCTACCGTTAGTACACAATTTAAATAATCTCATCATGAAATTACCTTTACTCCTTGCAGGGGCCCTATTAAGCACGCAGGCTTTTGCGCAAGTCGATCTCATCAATAAGATAAAAGACAACGGTTCGGATGCGCCCATAGGCTACGAATGGGAAACCATCGTTGATATAGAAGCAACCCCTGTGAAAAATCAAGGTGCCTCGGGAACCTGTTGGTCTTATGCGACCACATCCTTTGTTGAGAGTGAGATGATTCGAATGGGGAAAACGCCTGTGGATCTCTCAGAAATGTATACCGTTCGTAAGGTTTATCAAGACAAAGGTGAAAAATACATTCGTCTTCATGGCTATCTGAACTTCGCCCAAGGTGGTGCTCTACCTGATGTACTTTACGTCATCAAAAAGTATGGAGCCGTTCCTCAAGAAGTCTACAATGGTCTAAACTATGGCTCTGAAATTAATCGCCATGGCGAAATGGAGGGTGCGTTGAAAGGCATTCTAGATGCAGTTAAAGGCAATAAGAACGGAAAGTTATCTACTTCTTGGAGAAAAGCATTTGATGCGACTTTAGATGCATATTTAGGTGAAGAGCCCGCACAGTTCGGTTACAACGGTAAAACGTACACGCCAAGGAGTTTTGCGGATGAGATTATTGGCATTAATCCTGATGATTATGTCCAATTAACTTCTTGGACAAACCACCCTTTCTATGAAGCTTGTCAAATACAGGTTCCTGATAACTGGACTTGGGGCATCTCTTACAACCTTCCTATCGATGAAATGATGGAAGCCATCAACACTTCTCTTGAAGCGGGCTACCCAGTGGCTTGGGCTTGTGACGTGAGTGATAAAGGGTTCTCGATTAAAAACGGTATTGCAGTTATGCCAAACCAAAGCTGGAGCGATATGAGCGCAGAAGAAGCTCAGGCCATTTACGCTGGACCTCATGAAGAGGCGCTTGTTGACCAAGAGACGCGTCAAGAACAATACGACAACTATCTTACACAAGATGACCACGGTATGGTCCTTCAGGGCATGGTTAAAGATCAAGAGGGCAATGTATTTTACATTGTAAAAAACTCTTGGGGTGATATTCCAAACGATTTCCGTCCAGGTTACCTATATGCTTCTGAAGCTTATGTGCGCCTAAAGACAATAAGTGTCATGATGCATGAGGATTCGTTACAGAAATCCACTAAGAAGAAATTGAATTTGTAATTAGACTACCGTATCTAATACTGAGCCGCTTACCCTTGGGTGAGCGGCTTTTTTTGTACCCTTTGGGATACGGAATGAACCACCAAGGCTATGCCTGTTCCCAATACTGCACCCGCCATCACATCTGTGACCCAATGCGCCATGAGATAAACTCTTGAAACCGCCACCGCAATGGCGCAGAACGCGGCGAAAACCTGAATGGCAGGACGGCGCCAGTGTAAAGCAATGAGGGCAAAAAATACAAACGCTGTGGTTGTATGACCGCTTGGAAAGGCAAATTGTAGCGGAAGGTCTAGATCTGTGACCAATAGTGTTTGGCTCCACTCAATGACCCCCATCGGACGCGGCGATGGAGCAAAGACTAGCTTCTTTAAAAATTGGACCAACACACTGGATAAAATTCCGGCTGCGACAAACTCTCCTGCACGCCACCACGCTTTCTGCAGGGCGTAGGCGATGATCACCAACACAAACATAGGTCCTTCGCCCCAGCCGGTGATAAAACCCATCAACGTATAGCCTCGTGGGGAATACCAAGCCTTATGCAAGGCTAATTGGGCCTCGACCTTGTCCGGGAAGAAGGATAAAAAAATCCCGCAGACCATAACAAACAGGAATGCGGGTATGCTGAAATACGGAATGTTCTTCATTAAGCGCCGATAGTGTGCTGTAATTCGTGGATTTGGCTTTCCCAAAGCAGCTTCGACTCGTCAACTTCATCAGCTTCAGCGAAGTCCGTAACAATGATTGACGTGTCATTCGTCAAAGCATCAACTTCAATTCTAAACTCAAAGTAGGTATCTAAACCGTCCTCTTCGTCGTTCAACCAGCGGAAACGAACCATTTTATCCGATTGTTTCTTCAATAGTCGAGCCTGTTCTTCTGAACCGTCCCAGAAAAATGTGAAGAGTTCTGTTCTTGAGTTAACATCGTCACAAAACCATTCGCTCAATCCTGAAGGCGTACTCAAAAATGGGAACAACATTTTCGGTGAAGCGCGAAGGGGAAACTCTAACTCAAATTTTATTTTATCCATGGTGGTACTTTACTAATTCATGCAATATAATAAGTCATACGACATAAGCAACACTTTGTGCAAAAACCCTTGAAAAAACTAAAGTTCTGACATATTCTCTATCTTCAACTCGCTAATATGAATGCTATGCAACCTAATGCTTCTATATTTCGTCAGCCCATCATATGGGTCGCAGCCCTTGGGTACTTTGTTGATATCTACGACTTACTACTTTTCAGTATATTCGCATCCCTTCGCTAACAGATTTGGGTGTCGCCGATTTAAGTGAAGTAGGTATGCTTATTCTAAATACGCAAATGTTCGGCTTGTTACTGGGGGGTATTTTATGGGGCGTGCTTGGTGATAAATTGGGCCGAACTAAGGTGCTTTTCTATTCCATTGCGCTGTACTCGCTTGGTAATATCGCAAATGGGTTTGTAACAAATGGGACACAATATGCTTGGATCCGATTTTTTGCTGGTATTGGTCTCGCCGGAGAATTGGGTGCCGGTATAACGCTGGTTTCAGAACTTTTACCAAAAGAGAAACGTGGAATAGGCACCTCCCTGGTTGCGGGTGTAGGACTGACCGGTGCGGTTTTAGCCTTCTTCATCGCCCAGTGGTTCGATTGGAGAACCTGTTACTTCATTGGTGGTGGATTAGGTCTACTCTTACTCTTCGTTCGTTTAAGCGTATTTGAAAGTGGTCTTTACAAATCGTTAGCGTCAAATTCTAAAGTATCCAAAGGCAATTTTTTAATGTTGTTTGCGACAAAAGAGCGGTTCATGCGCTATTTGCGCAGCATCTTGATCGGTCTACCTACGTGGTTTGTAGTAGGAATTCTCATCTCTTTTTCCCCAGAATTCGCTCGCCAGTTAGGCATTACTGAGTCCATTGATCCAGGCATAGGTATCATGGTCAGCTACAGTGCTATCGCCGTAGGGGATGTCGCAATTGGCCTTTTATCCCAAAGACTACAATCCCGAAAGCAAGCCATGCACGTATTTTATGCCATCACAATGGTAGGAATGCTTGTATTCTTCACCTCCTCCTCTGCCCTACAGTTGTACATTTCCACGGGTATAATGGGCTTTGGAACGGGTTTCTGGGCAGTGTTTGTAACTATAGGTGCCGAAAACTTCGGGACCAATTTAAGAGCCACCGCCGCCACATCCATTCCAAACATGGTAAGAGGTTCGCTGAACGGTATTACGGCCCTCTTCCTGGCGTTAAATGCGAAATTCACTTATGTCAACGCCGGCATTGTTACCGCCGTTGTTGTGATGCTTATAACCTATTGGGCCATTTCCGGCCTTCAAGAAACCTTTGGTCGGGATTTAGATTTTTACGAGGAATAAAAAAACCCTCTGAAGTTTGCACTTCAAAGGGTTTACTGTAGCGAGAGAGGGGCACGATCCCTCGACCTCCGGGTTATGAATCCGACGCTCTAACCAGCTGAGCTACCTCGCCATTGAATGGGGTGCAAATATAATGCGCCTAATGAAATAGGAAAGTGATTTTTTGAATAATATCAAAAAGCCTCTACCTGTCTTAAGTACAGCTCTGCCAGGCAGTAAATATTGGCATTTCCTTTCTTCTTAAAACCAGTTACTTGTCATAACGAGAGGCGCTATATCGATTTTAATATCCAAGTAATTTGTGTTTATCGAGTATCTTTTTGTTCAACTGAAATACTAACTCCTCGCATAGTTTATCAACTTTATTTTGACATCTGTCTTCTGTAGAGTGAACAAAAGCCATGTCAGCACATGTAGCAGTCAAGGCTGCAAAACCAGCTGTAACAGCGCCAAGCACAGCCGTGGTTGGTATATCATCATAGAATCCAATAACAGTAAGAGCGCCAAATGATACTGTTAGAGTCGCACTAGAAATAGTCGCTAAAGTACCAGACGCGACCCCGACATATCGAAATAATTTTTTATCGCAATTTCTCATTTGTTTTTTTACACTCTGCAAACGCGCTCGGTAGAATGGAACCCTGTATTGTTTCATTATCAGCTCAACTTTATCTAATGAAAGTTCTTTTCCATTACTTGAGAAGGTTCCTTCATTGTACTCAACATAGTCTTGACTGAAAGCAGAGATTGATATCAGTACTGCTGCAATGGTAGTAAGTAGTTTCATAGGTATATTAGATTAACATAAATCTAATGAATCTAAAATGACATCCTGGTTCATTATGACTCATAACTCTGGCAAGTCCTCAACATCCAGCTCTTTTAGTTGTTAGCCCATTTAAGAAGTAAGTGAATTCTTCTTTAATCGGCGTAAATGAGTTTACGATGTTTAAAATATCTCCTTGGTTCAGTTACATGCTTATTATCAGCTCAGTGATAATGGGGTTTTTGGATTAGTAAGTCACTCCACAAAAAACCGAACTGATTTACAACCCGGNTAAGCTATTGCTACTTCGTTGTTTTTCTTCTAATTCGACTTAGGGTCTCTCGACTTAAACCAAGGTAAGAAGCTATATCTGTGAGCGATACTCTTTGAAGAACTTCTGGAAAATCTCGAATTAACTTATCATACCGTTCTTCACTAGTCATGAACTGTAACCCATTCAATTTATATTCCAAAAACAAAATATGCTCTTTGAGTAGCTGTAACATCAAACTGCTGATAGAAGTAAATTGATTAGAGAGAGTCATTAAGTCACCCAACTTAATTTGAATTAATTCGGAGTCTTCTAATAATTCCACAGTTTCTTGGGAAATCAAGTCATCGAGGGAGCGTATCGTCGCAATACAATCGCTCTCAAAGGCAAACCATAGACAGATTTGTTTGGAATCCTTATAATTATAAGACTTAGCACTACCCGAAATCAAGAAGAAGACAAATTCATTCTTTTTCCCATGTTCAATGAGTATTTTCCCCTTTGGGTACTCTTTAATAATGGCAAACTCCATGAATACATCATAAGTTTCGTCGCTTAAGCCAGCTAAATATGACACAATCTTCCGACTATGTTCTTTTTTAATCATACAATGAATATAGTCATATGTTCAGTCTTCCATTGACGAGAGATTATTCGTTCATTAAAAGGTCATTAATAGCAAAATATCCAGATAAAATTGCTCCTGGAACTCCCATCTGACGGTGAGCATCATTTATCTCACCAGCGAAATACACTCTATTATCAAGTGGCTCATTTAATGCATTCAAATTAAAGTTCTTATTTAAGGCTGCATTCGTCCACGTGCCTAAAATATATTCTTCACTACCCCAGTCCCTTAGCCTGTATGCCCCCGTGAAAGTACTTGATGCAGTTCCATTGAAAATTTCATCTAGCTCAATCAAGGCGGCAGAAACTATTTCTTCATTCGTTTCAACGCCAAAATACTCCTCAGGTGAAGCACCTGTTGACAGTAAGGTTAGAATGTAATCTTCAGATAGTTTTTTAAATGCCATGTCATAGTAGCCATGATCTCCTATATCTGAATCGAAAGTTATTGCATCAGGGTAAAATTTCTCAGAAAACTTCATAGCAAGCTTAAATCCGGGAAGAAATTCAACTCGGTTTATGGCTCGTGTTTTTTTATTACTTAATTCGGGGTTAAATTTTATCACATTAGCCTTTAGAACGCCTATGGATACGGTGACCAGTACTTTATCTGCAACATGCTCTACACCATCTTTAGTCTTAAGAATTACTTTATTACTTGAATAGTCAATTTCTGAAACAGGAGTATTAAATCGTATTTTATGCTTTACATGGCGAGCGAAATTGTCGTCTACATAATCGAACCAGGTAGAGCTTTTAAATTTGTACTCGGGGAAAAAATTAAAAAACGCATCTAACTCCGCTTTTTCAGTTTGCACATAATCTATTCCGTCCCAGCTAAAGACGCTATCAATACTATAGGGAAGTAGCTCTTCGCTCGTCCAATCACCGGGTAGACCAATTAACTTATTTAATATCCCCGGTTGATTATGAATCCATTCTGCTCCCAAATCTATTGGAAAATCAGCTAGTAGGGTATCTTTTTGAAGTCTTCCGCCGTATCTATCTGTGGCTTCCAGAATTTCATAATTGATATTGTTTCTTTCTAGTATTCTTGCTGCCGCAAGACCTGATGCACCAGCACCTACTATTATTACTTTCCCTTCATAAAAGTAATTTTTGTCTAAGGCTATTGTTTCTGGAAAACGATCATATGCTCTTGAACCCCACTTGAAACAACCAGTGAATACGGAAATACTAACAAGTAAGATAGCTATCGACTTTAAACGGACTTTCATATCTCATTCTATTATTTAATAACACAATTATAGAATTACCGAATACAAAAACACTTGACAATAATCACAAATCATTTAATTTTTAAAAACAAAGCCACGTGAACCTTTACGCACTGCATATGTTAATTTCTCAAACAATTAAAAACTTATGGATACCCTTATCTATCTTCTTACCGCAGGACTTTTAGGAACCATTGTGATATCCTTTCGGATCATGCATCACCTTGCTAAAGAGATTGCCGACATAAAGAAAAAATTAGAAGCATAAAAAAAGCGGGCAATGCCCGCTTTTTTTTATCTCGTTAGAATCAAATCGTAATTCCAATAGAAGCTATTGCCTGAATTCGGGTCATAATCCTGATAATCATAATTAAGATACATGCTGTCTTCAGCTTCGTTAATATACCACTCTAAACAAGGCGCCCAATTCATATAAAACTCATCGGTTGACCAGCTATACCCCCATTGTTGGTACATGTGATCACTCAACATGGAAATATCAAAGCCAGCACTACCATGCTTTGCCAAGGTCAAAATTCCATTGTGATTTTCATTCGCAGCAGGTAGCTGACCTAAAGCACCGTGAGATCTGTTGAGCGCAACATTCCAAGGCGCTTTATAAAAACGTTCAGTATTGGTCTCTGTAGTTGATTCCGTTTCACAGGAAGCCAACAGCGCTACAAGAGGTAAAAACAATAAAATTCTTCTCATTATTCAAAAAGTTACATCTTATTCTTACAAGAATCGGGCCGATTTTACCAGCTTAAAACAACAGAAGGACCAACAATACCAAAATTTTGACCCATCCCCAGTTGAGTGCTGTACTTTCTTTTCTTTTTCAAGGAATTAGAGTCATTTCTGCGCTCATGGTAATTCTCGTAGACAACCTTTCCAATAAATTCTCCGATTACCGCGCCAGCAACTAATTCACTGACCCAATGATTATGACCTCGTATGTCGTATAAAAGTGCAGTAGTNGCCAACCCGTACGGAATCCACTTGTTATCAAAAACCTTAGCATTTACACTTGCAAAGGCAAAGAACATGGTTGCATGGTACGAAGGAAAACCTGTACCGTAGGCATCCGAATGAAGGTATGGCACATGAAAGTTGAAAAAGTCTAAAGGACTATGTACAAAGGGATATTGGCTGTCCCTATCAGTTTGACTATAATCGCCCAATGGTCGAGCAGGACGATGTCGAGCCACCAAGGTCTTAAGGACAATGTGGCTAACAACNTATGATTCAACAACTGCCTTAGTAGTAAGTATTCCGGCCTCTTGCATCTTTTCGTGTCCAGTCAGCACACCTGCCGCATANATTGCTGTTACACCGGTATACATCCAGCCGTCTACTCCCCCTCCCCATTTACCCAATACGGGTACATTGGGATACAAACTAGGGAAAGATATTACCGACCGAACATGAACATCTAAAGGCTCGATGTTTTCTTGAAAGAATTTCGTCGTTTGGTAATCCGTTACTATCATGGCAAACAGTTTAACACCATTTGCAGTAAGGTTAGGGTTCTTTAACGGACGATTAATAATTGCCCTCGCATCATCATCAATAGTCAATAAGGTATTTCGAATAATACC
>JGI26081J50195_1000904_pt1 | contig 12116 bp, 9 predicted proteins | sample SaaInl74LU_5_DNA_FD_50195 | JGI IMG/M metagenome (IMG submission 50195) | reverse complement strand
CCTAAGCATAAGGGTAGTGACATGTATCCGCCTGTTGAAATTAATGTATCAATTTTATTTTTTCTTAAAAAAGAAATTGATTTAAAAATCAAAAATATCATAAAAATAAAATCAAGTGGTATTATTAATAAGTTTTTTGAAATTGGCCTCACATTAAATATTTTTAAATTGTACTCATCTTTGTTTAAAAATTTGATACCCCTAAAGTCAGATGTCATTGAAACATCAAAATTGCCCTCTAAATGTTTATATATTATGGTTGCGGGTATAACGTGACCTCCTGATCCGCCAGTACTAATTAGTATTTTTTTATTCATTTAATTAATTTTTCTTTTTGTTAAATTTAAAATTATTCCAGATAATATAGAAACTCCTATAATTGAAGAACCCCCATAACTTAAAAATGGCAATGTCATTCCAGTTGTGGGAAATAGTCTTATATTCACGCCAAGATGTATTAATGCTTGAAAAATTATTAGACTTATTGCTCCAGTTAGCACTAGTTTATTTTTTTCACTTTTTTCTAAATAAATTTTTTTAAAAACAGAGTAAATAAAAAATAAAAATAAAATTAATAAAAATATTATTGCAATAACACCAAACTCCTCTGAAATAACTGAAACTATATAGTCGGTATGAGCCTCTGGAACTCTTGTTTTTAAGGTACCTTCTCCTATTCCTTTACCAAAAAAACCACCACTACTAATTGCTTCTATAGCTTTATCAGATTGAAAATTATGGGTTCCACCATCAGGGTTGAAGAAAGAGAGTATACGACTTTTAATATAAATAAATTTTGGGATAAAAAAAACTACATATAGCAGGCTTATAATAGAAAGACTTATAAATAATAAAATGAATAATAAGTTTATGCCAGATACAAAAACTAATATTGCCCACGATAAAAACACCAAAAGTGTTTGTCCGATGTCAGGCTGCATTATTAATAGTAACCCAGTTGGGATAATAGAAATAATAGTCAATAAGTATTTGATATAAATATTATAATTTTTTTCACTACATAAAATTGTTGCCACAAAAATAATTATAAATGGTTTTAGTAATTCAATTGGTTGAAATTGAGGAAGAAAAAAAAGATTTAACCATCTTTTTGATCCTTTAACTTCAGTACCAAAAATTGGCACTAAAAATAAAAAAAATAAAGTAATAAAAAAAAGATAAATAGAGAATCTAAAAAGATTCTTTTCACTTAGAGAAGAGAAAAACACTAAGGTCAACAAGCCAATGAAAATATATACCAAATGTTTAAAAAAGAAAAAATAATTATTTGTATCTAATTTATCAGAAGCAATTAATGAAGTTGAAACTAAAGAAAAAAATAAACCCAAACTAAANAAAATTATTATCAATAAAAAAATTGTTTTATCTATATTTTTCCACCAGTTATAATATATTGAGTTGAGCGAACTATTATTTATCATTTTATATAATTTTTAATAAGTTTATTAAAATATCTACCTCTTTCTTCAAAGTTTTTAAAANTATCAAATGATGCAGAGGCTGGACTAAAAAGAATTGTCTTTTTAATAAAATTATTTTCATTTTTAATATCTAAAAAAACCTTAGCAATTAGACTCTTTAAATTTAAAAATGATTTAAACGCCATCTTATTTTTTAATTCATTAATAAAAAATTTTTGATTTTTACCAAAAATGTATAATTTGATCTTTTTACAATCGTTTTTTTTAAGTAGAAATTTATCTCCTTTTTTAGGTAAACCACCTATTATCCAATAAATATTTTTTAATGATTTCAATAATTTTTCTGATGAAGAAAAGCTTGTTGCTTTAGAATCATTAATAATTTTTAAAAATTTAGAATTATGAATTATTTCTTGTCTAAAACTTAGTCCTTTAAAATTTTTTAATGATTTTAATAGCAAGTTATTCTTTAACTTTAATATCTTTGAAACCTTNAGCACAAATGTCAAATTTTCTTTATTACCATCTGTATCAAAATAATGATTATCAATTTTTTTAATAAACCTATCACTTANATATTTTTCTATTTTCAAAATTGATGGTGCAAATTTTTTTTGCTTTAATTTTCTTTTAATATAAAAATTTTTTGTATTTAAAATTGCAATATCATTTTTAGATTGATTTTTTATTAATTTAAATTTAGCACTTACATATTTATTTATAGTCTTGTGTCTTTCGAGGTGATCTGGTGAAATGTTTAAGATTAAAGATATATTTGTTTTAAATAACTTGCTGTATTCTAGTTGATAGGATGAAGCTTCTATTACAAATAAAGTGTCTTTTTTGATCTTTTTTTCAAGTAAAACTGGATTTCCTATATTGCCAACTAAACGAACATCTTTTTTTTGATCCTTTAATATATCGTACAAAAGCTTAGCAGTAGTTGATTTTCCGTTTGTTCCTGTAATAGTTATTTTTTGATTAAAAGCATATCGACTATAAAAAATGTCTAAATCTGTATAAATTTTTTTATGGTTTTTTTTTAAAAATCTACTTAATTTACAATTATTAATATCTATTCCTGGACTAATTATAATACAGTCAAATTCTTTTTTAATTATTTCTTTGTATGTTGTGTAAGTATCTTTTATATTTTTTTTAGTAATTATTCGATCATCATATAAACTAATAATATTATTTTTTTTTAAATAACTATAAGTGGATAGACCACTTTTACCCAGACCATAAATCAGTATTTTTTTTTTTAAAAAGTTTTTTTCTAGATTTAACATTATCTAAGTTTTAATGTCGCTAATCCAATCATTGCTAAGATTATTGATATAATCCAAAACCTAATTACAACTGTTGATTCTGCCCAACCTTTTTTTTCAAAATGATGATGTATAGGTGCCATTCTAAAAATTCTTTTACCTGTAAGTTTGAATGAAAATACTTGGATTATAACTGATACAGCTTCTAGTACAAATAACCCTCCTGTTATTGCTAAAACAATCTCATGTTTAGTAATAATACCAATTGCCCCTAAAGATCCACCTAATGCTAATGAACCAGTGTCACCCATAAATATTTTAGCAGGTGGAGCATTGAACCATAAAAATCCTAAACAAGCTCCTATAATTGATCCACAAAAAACTGAAACTTCCCCCATACCTTCAAGATAGGGAATATTTAAATATTCAGAAAATACAATATTGCCCGTTACGTAACTAATAAATGCAAAACATGCTGCAACTAATATCACTGGCACCGTTGCTAAGCCGTCTAAACCATCTGTTAAATTAACTGCGTTGGAGGATCCAACAATTATAAAAATTGAAAATGGAATAAAAAACCATCCAAGATTAATAATTAAATTTTTAAAAAAAGGAAAATATAAATTTGTAAGTTCAGTGTTTTGAGATAATTGAGTTAAACCATAAATTCCAACAATGGCTATTAAAATTTGAGAAATAATCTTAAATTTAAATGAAACNCCAGATGAATTTTTAAACTTAATTTTTTTATAATCATCATATGCACCTAATAGCCCAAACCCNGAAACAATAAATAACAAAAACCATATATGGTAATTTGATAAATCACCCCAAAGTAATATTCCTGAAAAAAGTCCAAGTAAAATTAAAACACCTCCCATTGTTGGTGTTCCAATTTTCTTAACGATATGTTCAGTAGGACCATCATCTCTTATTGGATTTAATATTTTTCTTGCTGAAAAAAATTTAATAAAAGGAGTGCCAATTAATAAAACTACAAACATTGATGTAAACATNGAAAGGCCCGTTCTAAANGTTAAATACTTAAATACATTTAGAAAACTATATTGNTCAATTAATTGNGTAATAAGACTATAAAGCATTAAACTTTCCAGTTTTTAATTTGTTAACTAGATTGTTAAGTCCAGTAGAGTTTGAGCCCTTAATCATTAAATAATCATTATTATTTAAATCATTTTTAATCAAATCAATTATTTTAGACTTATCTTTCAAAATGACCCCTCTTCGGTGCTTATCAAGGTTTTTATAAGTATGTAAAATATGTTTACCCACTACATTAATATTTTTAAGAGAAGTTTTATTAATTTCTTTGCCAGCCTCTAAGTGTAGTTTCTTTGAATAATTTCCTAACTCCAACATGTCACTCAGTATTAATTTTTTTTTAGAATTATCAATTTTTAATTCATCAAAATTTTTTATAGCAGACTTTAATGATAATGGATTAGAGTTATAACTCTCATCTACAATGTAAATACTCTTTTTTTTTAATTTAACTTTTATAATATCACCACGGCCTTTTGTCATCTCATAATCAAGAAATATATTTTTTTCTAATTTTTGTGTATCTTTAAAAATTGATATAATTGCAATTGTGGCTAATAAGTTTTTTAAATTATTTTCAAAAATTAATCTTACATAAAAATAAATTTGTTTTTTATTAACATTTACAAATATTTTGTATTTAGATTTTTCTTTAACTATTTTTTCTAGATAAATATTTGCTGATTTATTTTTTAAACTAAATGTAAAAATATTTATGTTTTTTTTCTTGGCAATTTTTTTATGTAAATTATAAAATCTGTCATCTTGGTTTAAAACAAGAATTCCATTTGTTTTTATATTATTAATAATTTCTGACTTTGCTAAAGCTACTTGATGAATGTTTTTAAAATTTTTAATATGTGCGTAGGAAATATTTGTAATAACACCCACATCAGGCTTGATAATTTTTGATAGATAATCAATCTCACCTTTTTTATCCATTCCAATCTCAAAAATACCAAATTCATCATTTTTTTTTAGATTAAATAAACTTAATGGTACACCAAATTTATTATTAAAAGATTTTGGTGAATAAGTTACATTACTAATCTTACTTAAAGTTTTTCCTAATAATTCTTTAAGAGAAGTTTTTCCACAACTGCCTGTTATAGATATAATTTTACTAGATAAATTTTCTCTTAATTTTGATGAAGCCTCTGTTAAAAGTTGCAATGTATCATCTACTACAATTTTTTTTTTAGATTTTTTTTGATTGTTAGCTATTACTAATGATGCACCATTTTGGAAAGCTTCATTAACATATAGATTTCCATCTTTATTATTTCCTTTTATTGCAAAAAATATGTCATTTTTTTTTATTGTTTTTGAATTAATTGATGCATTTTTTATTTTTATATTTGAATTAATTTGGGGAGAGTTGCTGATTTCTTTTAAAATATTTATTTTAATATTAGTTGAAAGAATTTTATTTTTTAATTTAATATTCTTAAGTATTTCTAATCTGTCAGAAAATTTGTTTACAAAATTTCCATAATCTTGTGTCTGTTCATGACCTTTGCCTGCAATAACTAAGATATCACCAGTTTTTAAGTCTAATATAGCCTTATGAATAGCTTTAGACCTGCTTGAAATCTCAAAAACTTTTGATTTATCAATAGTTTTTTTAATAGCTAGTCTTATTTTTTTTGGATTTTCGTCTCTTGGATTGTCGTCAGTTAAATAAACTCTGTCACAATATTGATTGGCTATTTTTCCCATTATGGGTCTCTTGTCTTTATCTCTATTACCACCACATCCAAATACAATGAAAATTCTTTTATTTTCAAATTGTTCTTTCAAATTAGTCAAACAAGTTTTTAATGCATCAGGTGTATGGGCATAATCTAAAATAACCTTTGAATTATTTTTTAAAGTTCCAATTTTTTCAAACCTACCAATTACTGATTTTACTCTTGAAGCTAATTTAACTATTTGATCAAATTTTAAATTACTTTTTTTAGCAGCAAGCATTGCCATAAATAAGTTTTTTAATTGAATTTTACCAATTAAGTTTATTTGTAATTTATAATGTTTCTGATTATATTTAATTTCNACTATTTGTTTATCATCCCTAAATTGATGAGAATAAATATCTATTCCATTATTACTTTTTGATAAAGCCTGAAGATCCAATTTATTATTTAGCGATATTCTTTTTAAATTTTTATATTCGGGAATTTTACTATCGGTGATGATAGTTCCTCTAGGTTTTAATAGCTTCTCAAAAAGATATAACTTTGATTTGAGATAATCATTAAATGTTTTGTGATAATCTAAATGATCATGAGACAAATTTGTAAAAATNGTAGTATTAAATTTTAAACCATCAAGTCTATTTTGCTTAAGACCATGACTAGAAGCTTCCATTATAACATTGTCAATTTTTTGTTTTTTTAAATCATTTAATATTTTGCTTAATTTAATTGGATCTAATGTTGTATTAGAAACTTTCTTTAAACTATTTTTTGTCTTAACTCCTAATGTTCCAATAGAAGCTACTTTTTTATTACCTAAGTTGAGTAGCTGAAAATAAAAATCTGCAATTGATGACTTTCCATTTGTTCCTGTTACAGCAATTAAATTTTTAGGTATATTTTTTTTTGTCTTATATGATAATTCTGATAATACTTTTCTTACATTTTTTGATCTTAAAAATAACACTTTATTTTTAATACCTTCAAATTTTTGCTCTGAAATAATAACTGTTGCACCCTTTTTAATTGCATGGTCTATGAATTTAGTTCCATCTGATTTTGTTCCCTGGATTGCAAAAAAAATATAATTCTTTTTACAATCTTCACTGTTAAAACTAAGACCAGCAAACTGATGATTTTTAAATTCTTTTTTAATATTTTTAAGGAAGTTGCCAATCAACATATAAGTATTAATTTTCTATATGTTTTGTGGCCAAAATAGGCCCAATTTTTTCTATGATTTTTCCAGCTACTTCAACAGATGTCCACCCTGCTGTATTAAATGGGGTTCCTTTATATGAACCTTTTTTATTTTTATATTCATATACGTAGTCTGATGAAGTTTTTGGCTCATCAAGTAGAACTATCAGCACATATTTAGGTTTAGAAGTGGGGAAAATACCTGCAAATGTATTTACTTTTGCTTTAGAATAACCTCCTACTATTGTTTTTTGAGCAGTTCCTGTTTTTCCACCAACTTCATAACCTTCAATGTTTACAAGTCCTGCTGTACCTTCTTTAGTATTTACAATTTTTCTAAGTATTGGATTTATCTTCTCTGAAATACCAGCTTTGATTATTCTTCTTTCTTTTTCAGGATCTTTTAATTCTTTTTTTATTAANCTGGGCTCAATAGCAAAACCACCATTTGAAATTATTGCATAAGCTTTTGCTAATTGTAATGGAGTGGTAGTTATTCCATGTCCAAAAGACACNGTCGCAAGTTTACATTTTCCCCACTTAAATGGAATAGGCTCTCCAACCTCCTCTATNTCAAAATTTATTTTACTTAAGATTCCAATTTTTTCTAAAAAAGCTTTTAATTTAATAATTTCTAATTTTTGTCCAATTCTTACAGATCCTATATTTCCAGACCTAATTAAAATTTGTTCTACNGTAAGATCTGATGGTATTTTATTGTCATATTCAGANATACTACTTTTTCCACATTGTAGTTTTTTTTCTAAATTTAAAAATTCTGTNTCAGTATCAATTAAGCCTTCCTCTAATCCAGCTGCTACTGTAAAAGTTTTAAATACCGAGCCCAGCTCATACACTCCTTTTGTTGCTCTATTAATAAAGTTGAGATCAACTATCTTCTCTCTTTTATTTAGATCAAAATCTGGATATGAAACCATAGATATAATTTCTCCATTATTAACATTCATCAAAATTGCTGTACTACCTTTACTTCTAAATATAGATTGAAACTTTACTAACTCTTCTCTAATTAAAAATTGTATGTCAGTATCTACTGTTAATTTAAGTGGTTCGTTTGTTTGTTTTAATTTTTCATTAAAGGATTTTTCAAGTCCTGATATACCTTTATTGTCATCATCTATTTGACCAATAATATGACTAAAGAGATTTTTTTGAGGATAAATTCTAGTTAATTTTTCTTCTGACTTAATTGATTTATCTCCAAGTAACATAATTTTTTCATAATTGTCAGAAGATATTTTTTTTTCCAAATAAAAGAATTTATTTTTTTCAAGCTTCTTAGTAATCTCTTCATAGTTTTTATCTGGGAATATTAACTGTAAATTAATTAATAGTTTTTTTTTATCAATTACTTCAATAGGGTTAATACCAATATCTATCGACTTAACTGTTTTAACTAAATAATTTCCATTTCTATCAAGTATGTCTGCTCTATAGTTTTTATTTATAGTTGAGAATTCCTTGCTATTTTCTTCTTTTAACGAGCCTAAATGAAGCAATTGTATTGAATAAATTACTGAAATCACCAAAAAAACAAAAAAAATAAACGCTATTCTATTAAATTGTATATCTAAATTAGTTTTACTTTTTTTATATGAAAATTCATTTTCATATTCTTCTAGAATAATATTCTTTTTATTATTCATTTCCATTTTTGCTGATTAAGTCTTTTATTTCTAAAGTTTCATTATTTTTAATGATTTCCTTAATATTCATAATTTCAATTTTGATTAAATCTTTTTCAAAATATTGCGTTTGATACTGAACTAATTTTTCAGGAGAGCTCAAATAGTTAAACTCAAGCAATACATCTTCNAGTTCCGATTTTAAAGGTCTTATATTTTCTTTAACTATAAAAATTTGATCTTCTATTTCTTTTGTAGAAGTTTTAATAAGTGATGTAATTAATATTAATACGAAAATAACAGCNANCACTAATTGTTTCATAGTTTTTTTGANAAATTTTCAATGTCAATTAAATGTTTAAATTTATCNAAGATATCTGTTTCAAAATCGAAAAAATCTTCTTTTTTAATTACATAACGTAACTTGGCTGATCTAGAAGGTGGATTTTCTCTAATTTCTTTATCACTTGGTACTATTGGTTTTTTTATAACAGATTTAAATAAATTTAATTTTTCTTCTGTTTTTGGCATATGTCTTGAGATGCTTTTATTTTCAGATAAACTTTTAAAAAAGTATTTAACAATTTTATCTTCTAAAGAATGAAATGTTACAACTGCAATAACTCCATCCTTTTTAACAACTTTAGCAGCATTAATTAATCCATAAATTAGTTCACTAATTTCTTTATTTACAAATATTCTTAATGCTTGGAAAATTTTAGTTGCACTATGTGTCTTATAATTTCTTTTTCTTTTCGAAGATTCTATAATCCTAACTAGCTCTTCTGTTGTGATCTCTCTTTTAGATCTGTCTTCAACAATATTGTGTGCTATTCTTTTACTGTCTGCTTCATCCCCAAAATATTTAAATATTTTGGTAAGTTCTTTTTCATCTAATTGATTAATTGCTTCTTTTGCTGAAAATTCATTTATACCCATTTTCATATTAAGTTCACCAATGCTATCGAATGAAAGACCTTTTTTTGGGTCTTTAATCTGGTTCAAGGAATACCCTAAATCAAAAATTACAGCTTTTATATTTTCATGTTTTAACTTTAGATTNTTTAATTGACTGAATTTTATATTTTTAAATAATAGCCTATCCTCAAAACTATTTTGAAGTTCTTGAGCTTTTATAGAGCTCTCAGAATCTCTATCTAATGCAATTACTTTTGTTTCAGGAAAGTTTAATATTCTTTTTGTGTATCCGCCTTGACCAAACGTACAGTCAATAAATGTGCCACCATATTGAGGGGTAATAATGCTAATTATTTCACTTAGCAATACCGGATAATGATTTCTCACATCTGGTATTATGGTGGCTATCATTTATTTTTTTGAAGACCATTAATTCTTTTGTCTTCTTAAAAATGCTGGAATTTCTAGATCATCATCTTCTGAGGTATTTTCCGAAGTTTCAGTTGATAAAAATCCTTCTGTCTCTGAAGTTGCACTATCCGAACTAAATAGATCTGGCGCGTCTTCACCTTCTACACCAAAGTTTTCAAGTCCATTAGAAACATGCTCCTCCTCCATTGGGCTATTTTCTTCAGGCTTTGCAGTTGTAAGTGCCTCCTCTGAAAAAGATTGCTCATAATCATTTGATTGATTGTTTTCAACAATACTTTCAACTTCTTGATTGCTAACAGTTTGCTCATTCATCATTTCTGATGATGTAGTATTTGTAACTGGTTCTGCAATTATTTCATTTTCTAACTTTAATGCATTTGCTCCATGAGAAATAGGGCTAGTCATTGTAGGTGAAAAATTAAACGATTGAGCAGAACTAGCACTGTTAAAATCTGAATAACCAGGATTTCTATTTTGTATTCTGTGAACCATATTGATTACAGATTTACTTTCTGGTTGTTGTCCATCTAGTGCCGTTGCAACTATTGATACTCTAATTTTTCCATCAAGGTCGCCAGATGTAATAGCACCAATAATCACCTCTGCTTCAGGATCTACTTCAGCTCTTATTTTATTAACCACTTCATCAACCTCAAAAAGTTTAAGATCCTTACCACCGGTAATATTTACTAGTAATCCTTTCGCACCTTTTAACGTATAATCATCAATCAATGGGTTGCTAATTGCCATGTCTGCTGCTTTAGCTGCTCTACCTTCTCCTTCAGCTTCACCAGTTCCCATCATTGCTTTACCCATTGAAGCCATTACAGTTTCAACATCAGCAAAATCTAGATTAACTATACCTGGTCTAACCATAAGATCGGTCACACTCTGTACACCTTGCATTAAAACATTATTTGAAAGATTAAAAGATTCTTCAAATGTAGTTTGTTCATTTGCAACCTTAAATAGGTTTTGATTTGGAATTACAATAATTGTATCCACATGTTTTCTTAATTCTTCTAGGCCTACCTGAGCTCTTCTCATTCTTGATGGCCCTTCATATAAAAAAGGAAGTGTTACAACACCTACTGTTAAAATATTTAATTCTTTAGCAGCTCTTGCAATAACGTGTGCAGCACCTGTGCCAGTTCCACCACCCATACCAGCAGTTATAAAAACCATGTTTGCACCCTGAAGAGTATTTACAATTTCATTTAAAGATTCATCTGCAGCTGCTTGACCAATGTCATGTTTTGCTCCAGCACCTAAACCTTTTGTTAAACTTAGGCCAATTTGAATTCTTGCTTTAGCTTTACTTAACTTTAAATCTTGAGCATCTGTATTTACTGCTATGAACTCTACTCCTTGAAGTCCATTATCAATCATTTCATTAAGTGCATTTCCACCTGCTCCGCCAACTCCCACTACTAATAATCTTGGTTGTAATTCTTTTATTTCTGGTGATTTAAAGTTAATTGTCATTTTTATTTCCCCTCATTGTTATTAAAATGTTTTTCCCATTTAAGACTTGCACGATTTAGATTTGCTTTTTTTCTTGCGTTGATCTTAAATTTTTCAAATGCTGCTGGTTCCCATATTTGGAATGTTTGACCTTGACCAACAAACAACATGCTATTTTTTATTTTTGCATGTTTTAATAATTTTGTTGATAATGAAATTCTACCTTCACTATCAAATTGTAAATTCATACTCTCAGATAAAATTGATGTTGCAAAATAATCTCTTTTTTCTTCAAATGGACTTAATGAATCTATACTTGCAGAAAGTTTTTCAATTCTATCTTGTGAGCAAGCTTCTATAGACTGATTATTAAATGAGGGATAACAGATAACACCATTGTATCCTAAGTTAGAAAGGTGAGATCTAAAACTAGCAGGCACAGATACCCTTCCCTTTTTGTCTATTTTGTTCTCGTAAGTAGATAAAAACATATTTTTTATATTTCATAAATTCCATATTTGGGAATATATGGGACAATATGGGTTTTTAAAGATAGAGTCAATATGTTCATTTTAGGCTTATTTGGCAATGATTGTAGATAACTTTTATGTATCTACATAAAGTCAAAAATCAATTTTTAGTTTTAACTCAATACAATTCTAAGACTAAAAATAAGAACAGAAATGATTCAATTATGAATCAAAAGGTGAACATCTAAAGTTAATTAAAATTGAACTGTGGATAAGTTTGCTAGACAAACTATAAGCCGGGTTCTGTCATTTAAACCTATCATTTCTCTAGGCTTAAGATCACTCTTAAGCTCATGCAACTAACCCTGATGACTAGCCAAAGACGGCTTTTAGTTTTGCAACAATGTCATCTCTACTTAGTCTTGCTCCCAGTGGGGTTTTCCAGCGTTCATTGTTACCAATAGAACCGGTGCGCTCTTACCACACCTTTTCACCCTTGCCATGTTATGGCGGT
>JGI26081J50195_1000900_pt1 | contig 12129 bp, 10 predicted proteins | sample SaaInl74LU_5_DNA_FD_50195 | JGI IMG/M metagenome (IMG submission 50195) | reverse complement strand
CTTCTTTTTCAATTTCTTTTCCTCTTTTATTCTTAAACTTAACAATGTAATTATAGGAATAAGAAATATCTCCATCACTATCTGTATGTTTTGTTTCTAAAATTTCAGTTACAGTTGCATTAGCTTTAATGCCTTCTTTTTTAATGCTATAGATTTTGTCAAGTTCTTTTATTGCTTTAAAAATATAATAGAANCCTAAGAATGTAACTACATAAATTATTATGCTTTCCATTTTAAAATAANCTTCTGTCTGGTGGTTTGTTTTTATCCCATTTTAAATCTGCNAGTGTAGAAGATTTTACACCAATAAAAAATGTATATGAAGAGTTTGCACCAAAAGGAACCCAGTTAAANTTAAATTGCCAACTATCTAAATCTCTNGTAAAATTAAATCTTGAGAAAGAAAAAGCTCCGTTTTTGATATCATAACCAGAAGAATAACCAATTTTCCATTTNGGNCTTAATTCAATATTTCCACTAAATCCTAAAGTATGAACTCCTACAGAGCCAGGTTGCAAACCATTATTTGTATAATTTGCTGCGTAAACTAAATTTACAGACCATGGTATTTTTGCTCTATATAAATCGGTTTCAACTGTTCCACCTCCAATATTTGCATTTTGTCTACGTCCATTTCTAGTAGTTGGATCAATTTCTGCACCCATAGTATCTGGAGGATTATTTGCTCCATTACCATTCTTATTCTCATCCTTTTTACCATCATCTTTTTTATTAAAATCTGAACTAGAAATAGAGTAATTTGCAGTAATATTTGCGTTTGTAAGTCTAAAAATACCAGGATTAAATTTATTAATTCTTACAGCATTTCCATTAACTTCAACAACTTGATAAGGATCTAAAGTACCATTTATATTGAGCGCAAGTTTATCTTTAAATAAACGTGTACCAGCATTAAAACTTACATTAGACCAACGTAAACTATCTGCAGCTATATTGTATGATGTATTAAAATTAAGGTTGTTTAGAATCATTATCTTTTCATCATCTTCATCAGAATCTGGATCTTTTGGGGCGACTTTAGCTTCAAGAACGTTATTTAAAGCAATACCTATTGAATTACTAACTCCAGATGAAGGAGCTCCATAAATACCCTGATCAAAAATTGTATACTCTTGTAAATCTAAAGGGTTAGCACTTTGCTGAACTTGTCTTATATGATTGGCTTGAAAATCTGGTCTATAAGAATATGAAATAGAGGGCCTAAATGTATGTCTTAAGGCTTTTAATCTACCTTTCTTAAAATTAAAAGTACCATAAATATTAGTTGATAAACTAACACCAACATTGTATTCTCTATAACTTTTAAATCCTCTTAAAGTATCTGTTACTACTACATTTTGTGTTGCATCATATTCTTTTTGAATATAATCAAACTGCCAAACTTCTTCATAGTTTGCAGTTGGTGATAATGTAAAATATTTAAACGCTTTTATATTGGTATTTGTACTAGTTCTATGCTGTACACCAGATCTTGCAGTTTCAAACATTTTACTCGTAAAAAACTCATCATCTGTTGTGTTTATTAAATACTGACCTTGCATGTTGTAATTAAATCCTAATTTTTGAATTGGATTTTTCTTAACTCCACCTTTTCCAGCAAAAGGATAAATCCTATTCATGTTTAAGGTTAAAGAGGGTAAAGTCATTGTAATACTTTCTGTATTTGTATTTTGTTGATGAGTAGCAGTAACAGCCATATTAAAAGGCGTGCCAACAAAAGTTTTACTATAATTTATAGAAGAATTAAATGTGTTGTTTTGTGATTGGGAAACATTAAATTGATTTAAAGATTGTCTAAAAAACTGGCTACTTCCCAAGTTTACAGATGCTGTAAATCTAGAATTTGGACTTGCTTTTTGATCCTGATTATGGGACCATCTTAAGTTAAAATTACTTGCTTTAGAGAAATCATCAAAACCTCGAATTCCATTTATTATACTCTCAAAGTTTAAGCTAAAATTACCATTAAAACGATATCTTTTATTATAATTTGAATTTATTCTTAACCCCCAACTTCCATTTGAATAAGCGTCACCTGTTAAAGCTAAATCTACATAATCATTAATGGCAAAATAATATCCACCATTTTGTAGTCCTATACCTCTATTACTACTACCAGTATCAAAAGTGGGCATTAAAAAACCAGAAACTGCTCTATCACTCATAGGGAAATAAGCAAAAGGTAAAAATAAAGGAGTAGGTACATCTGCTAATACTAAATTACTAGTACCAACAATAATCTTTTTACCAGGTACTAATTTTGCTTTATTAGTGGTAATATAATAATCAGGATTTTCTTTATCAGAAGTTGTAAACCTAATTTTTCTGATATAAATTGTAGAATCGTTAACACGTTTGGTTTTATTACCATAGGTATACATTTCTCCTTGTTGAGTTTTTAAACCATAAATTAAAGCTCTTTTTGATTTAAAATTATAAATCAAAGAATCTTGTTCAGATTCTTGAGAGCCTTGTTTAAAAACAGGTCTTTGTGTATATCCAGTACTATCAATTATACCTTTTGCAAAAAGTGTATTTTTTTTATAATCAATAATTATAATTCCTGCTTTTAAATCTATGTCTGTATAGGTAATATTTGCTTCGTTATAAAGTGTAACTGTTTTTTCTTTTGCATTTTGAATTGTATAGTCTTTAGCAATATGTACAATAATATCGTCTAATATTTCTTTAGGTTTTAAAGAATCTTTAGTAGTAGTATCTATCTTTTTTGCTAAAAGACTATCTCTTTTTATGTTTGGTAAAGTATCTAATTTCTTTTTTAAAATAGTATCTTTCTTAGGTAGAGGTACTATGGTTTTCTCTTTTGATTTTATATCTTGAGAAAATCCAATTTCTATGAAAAAGAAACAGCAAAATAAAAGTATGTAGGATAGATTTGATTGCAATGCTATAAATACTATTTTTGTGTAAAAGTAAAAGTATGGCTCAATAATTGAAGCACCAAATTAAAGTTGCCAAAATTAGTTAATTTTTATTGATGAATTTTTTAAAAAAATATAAATTTTATTTTCAATTAAAAAACGTGTATAAACTAGCAATTGTTGTGTTTATGTGCTTCTTTTCGATTTCATTTTTTGGTCAAGATAATTATACAATTGTTTTAGATGCTGGTCATGGAGGTAAAGATCCTGGAAATCTAGGAAATGGCTACAAAGAAAAAAATATTGCTCTAAAAGTAGCTTTAGAAGTTGGTGAACAGCTTAAAAAAAATAAAGATATTAAGGTGCTTTTTACTAGAAAAAAAGATGTTTTTATAGATTTATGGAGAAGAGGTGAAATTGCTAATAAAGCAAAAGCAACTTTATTTGTTTCTATACATTGCGATTCTCATACTTCAAATGCTTATGGAGCAGGTACATTTGTTTTAGGTTTAAGAGGAAATAAAAAGAACTTAGAAATCGCAAAAAGAGAGAATGCTGTTATTCTTTTAGAAGATAATTACGAAAAAAGATATGAGGGTTTTGACCCAAATTCTGCAGAATCTGTTATTGGATTATCATTATTGCAAGAAGAAAATTTAGATAAGAGCTTAGAAATTGCGAGTATTATACAAAACAATTTTGCTTTTAAACTTAAGAGAAATAATAGAAAAGTAAAACAAGATAATTTTCAAGTTTTAAGAGAAACTATTATGCCAAGCGTTTTAGTTGAACTAGGTTTTTTAACTAATAAAAAAGAAGGAAAATACTTAAGTTCTAAAAGAGGACAACAACAAATGGGTAAAGCTATTGCAGATGCTATTGTAGATTATATTAATCATTTAAAATTAAATACAATAAACGAAGTTAAGATAGAGACACCAAAAAAATCTTTAGAATATAAAGTACAAATAGCTTCTGGCAAAAATAAAATAGCAACAAAATCATATAATTTTAAAGGTTTAAAAAATATACAAAGGGTAAAAGTGGGTAATTATTATAAGTACTATTTTGGTATAACTAACTCATATAAAGAATCTTTAAAAAAATTAACTATAGCTAAGTCTAAAGGTTATAAATCTGCTTTTTTAGTAGCTTTTTATAATGGAGAAAAGGTAAGTATAAATGAGGCTAAGAAATTACAAAACTGATTATATACTCCCAAAAATTATTAGTAATATTGTTATAAATTTCTATTTATGTCTAAAGAGTTAAAAACGGGGTTAATTTCTGTTCTAATTATTATCCTATTTATTTGGGGTTTTAATTTTCTTAAAGGTCAAGATATTCTTCAACCCAATAATAGAAAATTTAAAGTTGAATATAAAAATGTTGGAGGATTAACTGAAGCTAGTTTTGTGACTATTAATGGTTTAAAGGTTGGTCAAGTAAGTAATATAGACTTTAATAAAAACCCTGAAAAAAGAGGGACTTTAATCGTAGATTTTTTTGTAGACAAAGATTTTGAGTTTTCAAAAAATAGTGTGGTAAAAATCTATTCTCCAAATCCACTTGCAGGTTCAAGTTTAGCAATAATACCTGATTATAATGGAGAAATTGCAGAGTCTGGAGATTTTTTAAAGGGTGAAATAGAACCTGGTTTACTTTCATCTATTGGTGAACGCTTAGACCCAATTCAAACTAAATTAGAACATGTTTTAGTGAGCGCAGATACTCTATTTCAAAATATAAATCATATTTTAAATGAGGATACTGCATTAAGTATAAAAAAATCCATTAAAAATTTAGAATACACAATTGCTGATGTTAGAAAAACACTTAGCTCTCTTAATGGTATTTTAGATTCTAATAGTGTAGGATTAAAAGAAACATTAGATAATTCTAAAATTATAACTCAGAATTTAATTAGAGTTTCAGATACATTAGCTAATGCTAATTTTGGTGAAATTGTAAGAAAAACTGAAACCACTTTAAACTCTGTTAATACTATTTTAAATGGTTTAATTAGAGGAGAAGGTACAGCAGGTAAACTTTTAAAGGACGAACAACTTTATACGAATTTAACGAATATGTCTAAGGAATTACAAGAGTTGTTAAAAGATATGAAACTAAACCCAAAACGTTTTGTTCATTTTTCTTTATTTGGAAAAAAACCAAAGCCTTATACACCTGAAAAAGAAAAAAACAACAATAAATAAAAAATAGAATTTATAAACTAGTATGGAATATTTACCAAATATCATTTTTGCTTTAGCACTTTTTGCTGGAATTGGATTTTTTGTGAACAATATTAAAAAGCTTTCTAGAAATATTAAGTTAGGCAAAGATGTAGATAGAAACGACAATAAATCAGAACGTTTCAAAAACATGGCTAAGATTGCTTTAGGACAATCTAAAATGGTGAAAAGGCCATTATCTGGTTTTTTACATATTATTGTTTACGTTGGTTTTATAATCATTAATATAGAGGTTCTCGAAATCGTTTTAGATGGATTATTAGGCACACATAGACTTTTTCAACCTATTCTAGGTGAAGCTTTTTATGGTTTCTTAATAGGTACTTTCGAAATTTTAGCAGTTTTAGTTTTATTAGCTGTAATTGTTTTTTGGTTAAGAAGAAATGTATCTAATATAAAAAGATTTTTAAGTGCAGAAATGAAAGGTTGGCCAAAAAATGATGGTAACTACATTTTATATTTTGAAGTTGTTTTAATGACATTATTTTTAACTATGAATGCTACTGACACTTCTTTTCAAGAAGCAGGAGTAGGTAATGTAATAAGTCAATATTTAGTACCTTTATTTGATGGGTTCTCAGCTGAAACTATTCATACTATAGAAAGAACTGCTTGGTGGATTCATATTTTAGGAATTTTAGTATTCTTAAATTATCTATACTATTCTAAGCATCTACATATTTTATTAGCTTTTCCTAACACTTATTTTGCAAACTTAAAACCAAAAGGTCAATTCAATAATTTAGCATCAGTAACTAATGAAGTTAAGTTAATGATGGATCCAGATGCAGATCCTTATGCCATGCCAGAAGAAGGTGCAGAAGAAACTACACCAGAAAAATTTGGAGCAAGTGATGTAACAGATTTAAACTGGGTACAATTATTAAATGCTTACACATGTACAGAATGTGGTAGATGTACATCATCTTGCCCTGCAAACTTAACAGGTAAAAAATTGTCTCCTCGTAAAATAATGATGGATACTAGAGATCGTTTAGAAGAGGTAGGTAGAAATATCGACGCTAATAAAGGTGAATTTAAAGATGATGGAAAGCAATTATTAAATGATTATATAACTCCAGAAGAACTTTGGGCTTGTACAAGTTGTAATGCTTGTGTAGAAGAATGCCCTGTTAATATAGATCCTTTATCTATTATAATGGATATGCGTAGATATTTAGTAATGGAAGAAAGTGCTGCACCACAAGAATTAAATATGATGATGACCAATGTAGAAAATAATGGTGCAATGTGGCAATATAGCCAACAAGATCGTTTAAATTGGGCTAAAGAAGATTAAAAAATAGAGGTATGACAGTAAAAACAATGGCAGATTATTTTGCAGAAGGTAAACAACCAGAAGTTTTATTTTGGGTGGGTTCTGCAGGAAGTTATGATGATAGAGCTAAAAAAATAACAAAAGCTTTTGTAAAAATCTTAAATAAAGCAAATGTAGAGTTTGCTGTTTTAGGTACAGAGGAATCTTCTACAGGAGATGCAGCAAAAAGAGCAGGAAATGAATTTTTATTTCAAATGCAAGCCATGATGAATATCGAGGTTTTAAATGGTTATGAAGTAAAAAAAATAGTGACTTGTGATCCTCATTCATTTAATACGTTAAAAAATGAATACCCCAATTTAGGAGGTAATTATGAAGTTTTTCATCATACTCAATTTATTCAAAATCTAATTAATGAAGGACGTTTAGAAATAAACGACACTACTTTAAAAGGAAAAAGAATTACGTTTCATGACCCTTGTTATTTAGGTAGAGCAAACGAAGTTTATGAATCTCCAAGAGATTTAATAAGAAGACTTGGTGTAGATTTAAAAGAAATGAAACGTAATAAATCTTCAGCATTATGTTGTGGAGCAGGTGGAGCCCAAATGTTTAAAGAGCCAGAAAAAGGTGATATGGATATAAACATTTTAAGAACCAAAGATGCTTTAGAAACTAATCCAAATATAATAGCAACAGGTTGTCCTTATTGTAATACTATGATGACAGATGGTATTAAATTTAATGAAAAAGAAGATCAAGTATTGGTTAAAGATATAGCAGAATTAATTGCTGAAGCAAACAACTTATAATAGAAATGGATACATTTAAAAATGATGAGGTTTTAGATTATCCAAATATTTCAAAAATAAACTTTATAAAAATTAATAAGAAGTATTTTAAAGTACTTCTTATTAATTTTTTTTTATTTTTTGTTCCTTTATTAGTTACACTTATTCTTTTAGATTTATTTGCTTTTAATGAGTCTGTTTTAAAATACAGAATCATTATTTACAGTTCTTTTTTTACTTTTTTTGTTTTTATCTTTTTATACATCAATTTCAGTTTTCCATTAAGAAGATATACTGTTAGAGAGAAAGATATTACTTATAAATCTGGATTGTTTATAAGAAAGATGACTACTGTACCTTTTTCTAGAATTCAACATGTAGAAATTGATGAAAGTGTATTTTCTAGGTTATTCAAGTTAGCTAGTATTAGTGTTTTTACAGCTGGTGATTCAAGTGACGATCTAGTAATCAAAGGATTGTCAAAAGAAAAAGCTTTACAAATAAAAGAATTTATTAGTACTAAAGTAAATGACTAATTTTTCTGAATTTTCTAAACAATCACCAAAAGGAATTATAGTTCTTTACTTTAAACAGATATATACTACATTAAAGCTTTTTTGGATTTTACTTTTTTTTGCAATAAAAGATTTTTCAAAATTCTCTAAAATTGGAGAAAATTATATCTATTTANGTATTTTAGTTGTGTTGCTATTTTTCTTAATTAGAGCTTTTTTAATTTACAAAAACTTTCTTTTTAAGATAGATAATAATCACTTTATATTACAGCAAGGTATTATATCTAAAACAAACACATCTATACCATTTCATAGAATTCAAAATATAAATTTTAAGCAAAATTTAGTCCAGCAAATAATTAACGTTTACGAAGTAAGTATAGAAACTGCAGGCTCAACAGATACTGAAATAGCTATAAAAGCTCTTAATTTTGAAGATGCAAACAATTTAAAATCAGTAATTTTAGATAGTAAAGAAATAAATGAATCAGTANTAAAACAAAGTACAGAAAAACCATTTCTTAAAATTTCTATACTTGAACTATTTAAAGTTAGTTTAACAGAAAATCACCTTAGAAATCTCTTTTTATTTTTTGCAATTCTTTTAGGTTTTTTTCAACAAATACAGCAAATTGCAGATAGTTTTGGTGAAACTGAAACCTTAGATGGTTTTATAAAAGATAGCACAAATGCTGTTTCTACAAGTTTTATTTTAGTATTTTCATTGTTAGTGTTCTTAACAATAACCGCATTTATAACTTCATTTGTTAGAATATTTTTGGTTCACTTTAATTTATCTGCTTATCTAAAAAAGGATGCTTTTGAAATAAATCAAGGCTTGTTTACTAAAAAATCTATAATCTTAAAAAAACAAAAAATACAGAACATTACTGTTTCCACAAATCCTTTAAAAAGACTAATAGGTATTTCTTATATTACTTTTAAACAAGCTGTAAGCGGAAAAATAAATCAAAANAACGAAAAGGTTATTAAAATTGTTGGCTGTAAAAAAAATCAAGTTGATGATGTGAAAACAAATCTATATGATTTTAAAGATATAGAAGCACAAGTTAAAATGTATCCAGATACTTATTATAAAAAACGAGTTTACTTTTTTAATTTACTTTTTTTAGTAATTATCTATGTATCTATTTATATTTTTACAGAACCATTTTTTTTATATTCCTTAGTATTAATTTTACCTATTTATGGTTTTTTGATTCAAAAAAAGATTAAGAAAAGATTTTACAAGTTAAATGATGAAATGATAGTAGTTGGAAATGGAATGATAGAAACGCATCACACTTATTTAGAGTTATTTAAAGTGCAAAATATTAAATTAAAGCAAACTATTTTTCAGCAAAGAAGTAATGTCACAGATCTTATATTGCAAACAGCTTCTGGTAAAATTACAGTTCCTTGTCTATCTTATAGTAAAGCTATAGAAATGTACAATCATATTTTATATAAAGTAGAAACTAGTCATAAATCATGGATGTAAAAAGTTTTATTAAAGCTGCACGTTTACGAACATTGCCTTTGTCTATTTCTGGTATTATTGTTGGAAGTTATTTGGGTGTAGAGCATTTAAATTCAATGCTAACTACTAATAGTATTAAAGTTGTGTTATGGATAACTCCAACTTTTTGGCTAGCCATATTAACCACAATAGGTTTTCAAGTATTATCAAATTTTGCGAATGATTATGGAGATGGAATAAAAGGTTCTGATAAAAATAGAACTGGAGAGGCTAGAATGGTTTCTTCTGGCGCAATTACTCCTAAACAAATGAAAAATGCAATGATTATAACAACAATCATTACATTAATTATAGCTATACTTTTAATTTACGTTGCTTTTGGTCGTGAAAATTTTGGGTATTCCTTGCTGTTTTTTGTGTTAGGTATAGCTTCTATAGCTGCAGCTATAAAATACACAGTAGGTAACTCTGCATATGGATATTCTGGTTTTGGTGATGTTTTTGTTTTTCTTTTTTTTGGTTTGCTAAGTGTTGTAGGTAGTTATTTTTTATTTACAAAAGAGATTAATTTACCAATATTTTTACCTGCAATAGCTATTGGTTTTTTAAGTACAGCTGTTTTAAATTTAAACAATTTAAGAGATAGAGATGAAGATAAAAAGAATAAAAAAAATACCTTAGTTGTAAAATTAGGAGCTTCAAAAGCAAAAAAATATCATTACTTTTTAATCTTTGGCGCACTTATTGTTTCTTTAGTTTACAGTTTTATCAATTATAAATCGCCAATTCAATTTATATTTATTGTCGCATTTATTCCTTTGATCATAAATGTAATAACAGTAGCTAAAAATAGAGTTCCTGCTGATTTAGATAAAGAACTTAAAAAAGTAGCTTTAAGTACTTTTTTGTTTGCTATTTTATTTTCGGTAGGCCAAATTTTATAAATCAATCAATATGAAAACAGTACTTAAAATATTTATTATTTCTTTATTTATCTATGCTTGTAATGATTCTAAAAATATAGGTTTAAAGGCTTTTGATGATTCTAATACTGTAATAAATGGACTAGTTTCTAGCTCAGAAAATGTAGATGAAGTTGTTGTAACAGGTTCTGCAATAAAATCAAAATCAGCATCTTTTAAAACGGAAAAGAAATTAATAAAAAACGGAAATATTTCTTTTGAAACTGAAGATCTAGAAAAAACGAAAGCAAATATTACTGCTTTAATAAATAAATATGGAGGCTATATTTCTTCTGATAGTCAAAATTTTTACGGAAATACAAAATCTATTAATCTAAGTGTAAGAATACCTGCTCAACATTTTGATAGTATTTTATCTGGTATTTCTAAAAATGTAACAAATTTTGATAATAAAGATATTAGAATTTCTGATGTAACTGAGCAATTTTTAGATCTTGAAACAAGATTAACAAATAAAAAAGAGTTAGAAAAAAAGTATTTAGATATTCTAAAAAAAGCAAAATCTGTTAAAGATATTTTAGATGTAGAAAGAGAGTTGGGTAAGCTAAGAGAAGATATAGAATCTGCAGAAGGTAGATTAAAGTATTTGCAAAATCAGGTTTCGTTTTCAACTTTAAACATCAACTTTTACAAAAGTGATTCAAATACAGTTGGTTTTGGTAGTAAAATAAAGGATGGTTTTGCTAATGGATTCGAAAATTTAAAATCATTTTTTATAGGTTTAATTAATGTTTGGCCTTTTGTAATTATCTTTATTGTTTTATTAATATTTATCAGAAAAAGATTAAAAAAGAATACATAAATTCATGAAAAGAATAAAAATAATTTTAGGTATTATATCAGTACTTGTAGTCATTTTTTTTGCAACAGGTTCTTTTATTAAAGAAACCAGTTATACTGCTTCTATTAAAATAAATAAGCCTTTAGAGAGTGTTTTTAAAGAATTTAATGATATGGAAAACACTAAAAAATGGATTCCAGAAATTAAATCTATAGATACCATTTCATCAAATTACGCAATTACTGGTAGTGTTTTTAAAATTGCAATTGATAATCAAGGAGAAACTATAAACATGACAGAAAAAGTTGTGGCTTATATACCTAATGAAAAAGTTACTTTGTTTTATGATGCAGAGAATATGTTAAAAACAAACGATTATATTTTTTCTGAAGAAAATGGTGTAACAAACATTGTTTTAAACGCAACTTGTTCAAGTGATTCTTATATTCTTTCTTGTTTATTTCCTTATTTTAAAGGTACTTTTAGAAACCAAGATCAACAGTATTTAACAAACTTTAAAGAGTTTTTAGAAAATGGTTCTGTAAAGTGATAAAGGCTTCCTATAAAAAATATACGCTTAACTTTAAAAATCCTAGTGGCACTTCACGTGGCATTTTAAGAACCAAAGAAACATGGTTTATCATTTTAAAAAAAGATGATAAAATTGGAATTGGAGAAACAGGGTTATTTAGAGGTTTAAGTATTGATGATGTTGATGATTATGAAGACAAACTAAAATGGGCTTGTAAAAACATCAATTTAGGATTAACCCAATTACTTTCTCATTTTGTAAACTATCCATCAATTCAATTTGGATTAGAACAAGCTTTTTTATCATTAGAATCTTCAAATCCTTATACTTTATTTTCATCAAAATTTACAGAAAGTAAAGATTCAATATCCATAAATGGACTTATTTGGATGGGAGAAAAAGATTTTATGAAAAAGCAAATCAAAGAAAAATTAGCAGCTGGTTTTTCTTGTATAAAAATGAAAATTGGGGCAATAGATTTTGATTCAGAGATAGAGTTACTTACATCTATTAGAAAAGAGTTTTCTTCAAAAGAAATAGAGTTAAGAGTTGACGCAAATGGTGCTTTTAATCCAAATAATGCTTTAGAGAAATTACATAGATTATCTGA
>JGI26081J50195_1000894_pt1 | contig 12188 bp, 9 predicted proteins | sample SaaInl74LU_5_DNA_FD_50195 | JGI IMG/M metagenome (IMG submission 50195) | reverse complement strand
AAATTAGTGCATTTTATAGGAAAAGATAATATTGTCTTTCATTGTATTATTTTCCCAAGCATGTTAAAAGCTCATGGAGATTATATTTTACCAGATAATGTGCCTGCAAATGAGTTTTTAAATTTAGAAGGCAATAAATTATCAACTTCTAAAAATTGGGCAGTTTGGTTACATGAATATTTAGAAGATTTTCCAAATCAGCAAGATGTGTTAAGATATACATTAACTGCAAATGCTCCAGAAAGTAAAGACAACGATTTTACATGGAAAGATTTTCAAGCAAAAAACAACAATGAGTTGGTTGCCATTTTTGGAAACTTCATAAACAGAGTTTTAGTGTTAACTCATAAATATTATGATGGAATTATACCAGCACCTAATGAGTTTACAGAAATAGATGAAGATGTTTTAGCGGCTTTAAAAGATTATCCTGCAATTATTGGAAAATCAATAGAGCGTTATCGCTTTAGAGAAGCGAGTCAAGAGTTAATGAATTTAGCTAGATTAGGAAATAAATATTTAGCTGATGAAGAACCTTGGAAAAAAATTAAAACAGATGAAGAACGTGTAAAAACAATAATGTATGTAGCCTTACAAATCGCTGCAGGTTTAGCTGTTGTTTCAGAGCCATTTTTACCTTTTACTTCTGCCAAATTAAAAAACATGTTAAACATAGTTTTTTGTAGAAAAGAAAAAGGGTTGTGTTGGTCAGACATTTCTACAAAAGACGTTTTACTAAGGGCTGGTCATCAAATTAATAAATCTGAACTATTATTTTCAAAAATAGAAGATAAAACTATAGATGCTCAACTTGAAAAATTAGAAGCTACTAAACTAGCAAACGAACAAGAAAACAAATCTGTTGAACCTCAAAAAGAAACTATTGAGTTTGATGATTTTACAAAACTAGACATCAGAATTGGTACTATTTTAGAGGCTGAAAAAGTGGCTAAAACTAAAAAACTTTTAAAACTAAAGGTTGATGTGGGTATTGATACTAGAACTATTGTTTCTGGTATTGCAGAGAGTTTTTCTCCAGAAGACATTATTGGGCAACAAGTTTCTGTGTTAGTAAACTTAGCTCCAAGAAAAATTAGAGGAGTAGAAAGTCAAGGTATGATTTTAATGACTGATACTCCAGATGGAAAATTAGCTTTTGTAGAACCAGAAAAGACAGTAAAAAACGGACAACAAGTAAGTTAATTTTAAACTTTATTTACATTTTCTACATTCAAGTTATTTTTTACTACTTTTCGTGGTTTAAAAAATAATTATGTCTAAAAAAATAGCATTTATTGCATTCGTAGTTTCTCTTGGAGGATTTTTATTTGGTTTTGATGCAGGTATTATCTCTGGTGTGATGTCTTATGCTAGTCCAGAATTTAATTTAGATGACATTCAATCTGGTTGGGTAGTAAGTTCACCTTCCTTTGCAGCAATGATTGCAATGCTATTTTCTGGTAGATTAAGTGATAAAATAGGACGCAAAAAAATTTTAATTATTGTAGCATTTTTATATGCAATCTCTGCACTACTATCTGCAATAGCTACTTCATACGAAATGCTTTATATAGCAAGAATGATTGGTGGATTAGCTTTTGGAGCAGCATTAGTATTAGCACCAATGTATATTGCAGAAGTTTCTACAGCTAAAAACAGAGGAAAGCTTGTTGCTATTCAGCAATTAAATATTGTACTTGGGTTTTTTGCTGCGTTTTTAAGTAATTACTTTTTTAATAAATACAATACTCCAGAAAGTACGTTTCTTACAGATACAAATGTTTGGAGATGGATGCTAGGTGTAGAACTAATTCCTGCTTTATTCTATTTTATTGCATTATTTTTTGTTCCTAGAAGTCCTAGATGGTTGTTCTTAAAAGAAAAACTAGAGGAAGCTAAAAGAGTTTTACAAAATATTCATGGAAATTTAGTTGCTAAATCTGAAATGGATGCTATCGTAAAAAATGCTGAAAAAGAAGAACAAATAAAATCAAGAGTAAATATTACAGACTTAATTAAACCTGGTTTACGCTTTATTTTTGTAATAGGATTAGTTATTGGTATTTTACAACAAATTACGGGTATAAATGCTGTTTACTTTTATGCAACTTCTATTTTCAAACAAACAGGAATTGGAACAGACGCTGCTTTTTCTTCTGGAATTTTATTAAGTTCAATAACAGTAATTTTTACCTTAATTTCTATGTATTTAATTGATAGAGCAGGTAGAAGACCTTTGTTATTAGTAGGTACTTTTGGTATTGCTTTTAGCCTATTATTATGTGCTTATGGTTTTAAACAAGCTACTTATCAACTTACTTCAGAAAAAATTGAAGCCTTAAGTTTTAGTGGTTCAGAAAAATTACAAACTATTGCCAATAAACAATATAGTTTTGATGTTGATTTTAAAAATGAATTAAAATCGATTTTAGGAAATAAATTATATGCTAAAAATGATGGTGAAATTTTAGAAGCAGCAACAACTATAAATGCAAATTTAGTTTTAATTGGTATTCTTGGTTTTATTGCTTGTTTTGCCTTTTCTTTAGGCCCTGTAATGTGGGTGTTATTATCAGAGTTATATCCTTTAAAATATAGAGGTTTAGCAATAGGAATTATTGCCTTTGTAAACTCTTTAGTAAGCTCTATTATTCAACTTATTTTCCCTTGGGAATTATCTAATTTAGGAAACGCTATGTCGTTTTTCTTATTTGGTATTATTGCGTTAATTGGCTTTTTTATCATGCTTAAAATAGTCCCTGAAACCAAAGGAAAATCTTTGGAAGAAATTGAAAAGGAATTTGTGAATGCGTAAATTTGCATATGCTTAAAATTGCACATCATGTAATTTATAACCATCCTTTAAAAGAAGGGCATCGTTTTCCTATGGAAAAGTATGATTTGTTACCTCAACAACTTATTTATGAAGGCACTTGTGCTGAAGATAATTTTTTTGAGCCTGAAATACCCAATAACAAACACTTTTTTACAGTTCATGAACCCGAATATTTTTTCGATTTATTAAATATTACTTTAGACCAAAAAGCAGCCAGAAGAATAGGGTTTCCACTATCTGAAGTCTTAATTGAACGTGAAATGATTATTGCAGATGGCACCATGAAAGCTTCAGAATTTGCCTTACAACATGGTATTGCCATGAATATTGCTGGAGGCACACATCATGCATTTACTAATAAAGGTGAAGCTTTTTGCATGCTAAATGACCAAGCTATAGGTGCTAAATATTTACAAAATAAAGGTTTAGTTAAGAAAGTGCTTATTGTAGATTTAGATGTACATCAAGGAAATGGAACTGCAGAAATTTTTAAGAATGATAATTCTGTTTTTACCTTTTCTATGCATGGTAAAAGTAATTATCCTTTTGTAAAAGAACAATCAGATTTAGATATTGCTTTAGAAAATGAAACAAAAGACGATGAATATTTAACCATCTTAAAAGAAACATTACCAAAACTCATCAATCAAGAAAAACCAGATTTTATTTATTATTTGTGTGGTGTAGATGTTGTTGAAACAGATAAATTAGGGAAACTCTCTTTAACTATAAAGGGTTGTGCAGCAAGAGATCTATTTGTGCTACAAACTTGTTTTGATGAAAAAATTCCTGTGATGTGTTCTATGGGTGGTGGTTATTCTAAAGATGTAAACATTGTTGTAGAAGCCCATGCAAATACATTTCGATTAGCTCAAGAAATATATTTTTAAGAAAACAATCTGTTTTTTAAATTTTATTTAGTTTTTGGAATGATTATTGTTAAATTTTACATAAAAATCAAACTAACTATGAAAATAATTAAAATTACCCAATTTACTAAATTCACTTTTTTATCTCTTTTTTTTTCAATTATTACTGTTTTTGGACAACAATCCTTCAAAAACTTAGAAATTGAATCTGAATTTAAAAACTACACTCAACCTTATGAAGAAGTAATGTATGCCCATATTAACAAAGCAAAATTTATTAAAGGCGAAACTATAGGGTTTACTGTATATGCTTTTAATAAAAAAAACAAATTACTTTCTTCAGTTACCTCTAACATATATTGTGTTATTACAGATAAAGATAATAATGTAATTAAAGAGCAAATGGTAAGAGCAAAAGACGGAATTGCAAATGGCTCTTTTACTGTTAATAATAAATTTAAAGACGGTAATTATAATTTTAAGGTATTTACAAATTGGATGATGAATTTTTCTCCTCAAAATATATTTGTAGAAAACTTTGAGGTTTTAAGTACAAAATCTAATCAAACTAGAAACAAGTTAGATAGATCTAAAAAAATAGACTTACAGTTTTTACCAGAAAGTGGACATCTTTTAAGAGATGTATTAAATACAGTAGGTGTAATTGCAAAAGATTCTTTAGGATTTGGCATTTCTAATTTAGAAGGTAAAATTGTTGATTCTAAAAATAAAGAAATCACCAATTTTAAATTAAACAAAATGGGAATTGGACGTGTTTCGTTTATTCCTAAATATTTAGAAAGGTATAATGCTGTTATAGATTATAAAGGTAAAAAACAAACCGTTTTATTAAATAACAAGGTTGAAAATAAAGGTGTAATTTTAAAAATTTCTTCTAATAAAGATCATGCAATATTATCGATTTTAGGTAATAAATACACAAAGGCATTTATTAAGAATAATAAGTATACACTTATTTTACATGATGGTAAAAACATTGAAGAAATACCTATAAATTTTGAAGATAAACTTACAATTTCTTTAAAAATACCATTAGAAAAATTATCAAAAGGTATTAACGTTTTTACATTATTTAATGAAGATAATATTCCTGTTTCAGAAAGGTTATTCTTCAACTTTAAAGGATTAAATCTAAAAGAAAGTAAATTAATTTCATCAAATACAAACAATGGTAAAACAAGTGTAAATTTTCAATTTAACAATATAAACAACACTAATTACAATAATGTAAGTGTTTCTGTTTTACCAAAAGGCACTAAATCTTACAGAAAAAGTAATAATATGATTTCTCAAGTTCTGCTAAAACCCTACATAAATGGTTTTGTAGAAAATGCGAATTATTATTTTTCTGACATCAACCAGCAAAAAAAACATGAACTAGATAATTTATTAATTACTCAAGGATGGAGTAGCTATGATTGGATGACTATTTTTAACAATAAAAATAAATTCAACTACACTTTTGATGAGGGTATTACTATAAAGTTTAATGTACCAACAAAGAAAAAAGAGAGTAATTTTTTAATACATCCATTAAAAGAAAATGAACCAAAACTTATCTCTTTTGACGATAAGATAAAATCTTTTACAGCTTATAAGTACTTTCCTGAAGATGATGAAAAATTGTACTTATCTAAAATTAGCAAGAGTGGTAAAGTAGAAAATGTGCCAGTTTATGCTCAATTATTTCCAAATGTAATACCAAGTTTAAAAAATAAAGTTTCTTTTTTAAAAACTAAACCTACTTACTACACATTTGAGAATTTAGTTGACATCAACAACTTTATCAATTTAAACAATTCAGAAGTTTTAGATGAAATTCAAATAAAAGCAAAAACTGAAAGAGATCGTATAGAAAAAATAAGAAATAGTGCTTTTGGTAGAGTGCAGTTTTTAAGAGATAATGATAGAAATAATACTTTAGCAATTTACTTAAATGCACAAGCAGGAATTTCTGCTAGAGACAATTTTCAAACAGGAAGGTTTGAAGTATACAATAGATCTGCTGGTGGTGTACCTGCTCTATATTTAAATGATTTTTTTACTTTGGATTATAGTTTCTATTTTAATTATTACTTAGACTATGTAGAATATATCGAAATAAATTCTGTTGGTATTGGACCAATGNCATTTGGACCTGGAGGTACTATTAAAATCTATGAAAATTATAAAAAATTTAAAAATTACAGACCTACTTTGTCTAAAATTGACTTTCCTGTAACATTTACAAAACCTAAAAAATTCTATATTCCAGAATATGCTAATTATAAAAATAATTTCTTTAAAAATTATGGTGTTTTAGATTGGTTACCTAAAAATAAAATAAGTGAATCTGGTAATTTAAATTTATCTTTTAACANTAAAAATACTAAAGAAGTTGTTTTGTTTATTGAAGGTATAACCGAAAATGGAGATTTTATATTAGATGAAAAAATTATAAAAATTGATTAATTGTTATTATAAAAACATAATCTAATGTTTATATTTTTAAACTAAGTTAAAGTATGAAACATATTACTTTATTAGTATTTTTCTTTTCTATCGTAATTTTTTCTCAAATCAAAGAAAAAAATATAGACTCATTATTTTTAAATTATACTAAAGAATACGAAGAAGTAACTTATGCACATTTAAATAAATCTATTTTCATCCAAGGAGAAGCTGTTGGTTTTACTATTTATGTATTTCATAAACACAAAAAACAACTTTCTAAGAAAACGAAAAACGTATATGTTAACATATACAATAATGAAAACCAAATAGTATCAAAACAACTTTTAAAAGTAACTAATGGTATTGCAAATGGTACAATATCACTAAATAAAGAGTTTAAAAAAGGTAATTATACGTTTCTTGTTTTTACCAATTGGATGTTAAACTTTAATAAACAAAACATTTTTAGAACATCTTTTAAAGTTTTAGATACAGACAATAATTCCATTATAAATTTAAATAATAAAAAAGCAAAAAGTTTAGATATTCAATTATTACCAGAAAGTGGTCATTTTTTAGATAAAACAATTAATTCTGTTGGAGTAGTTGTTAAAGATTCTTTAGGTTTTGGTGTTCCTAATTTAGAAGGCACAATATTAAGTAATAAAGATACTATAACCCATATTAAACTAAACAATTTAGGAATTACAAGATTTTCATTTTTTGCTGAGAGTAAAAAAGATTACAAACTAATTTTTACAATTAATAATAAAAAAATAGAAAAGAATTTTGCAAAAAATATAGCAAATAAAGGAGTTTTATTAAGTGTTAAAGAAGTTAATGAATTATGTTTCATTTCTTTAAAAACAAATAATGAAACATTAAAAAGTATAAAAACAAAACCTCTTTTACTCACTTTTCATGATGGAAAAGTATTAAATAAAATTTCTGTAAAATTTAATAATAAAACTACAATTACAAAAAAATACCTTTATCAAAATTGTCATCAGGTATTACAATATTTACAGTTTTTAATGAAAAAGACAAGCCAATTAGCGAACGATTATTTTTTAATTACAATAACATTTCTGTTTTAAAAAGCAACATACAAAATGTTCGTAAAAACGACTCTTTAGCTTCTATTGTTTTAAACTATAAAAACACAAAATCTATTAATAGTTTTTCTAATGTAAGTGTTTCTGTTTTACCAAAAAACACAAAATCTTATTTACATAATAATACCATGCTATCTCAAGTTTTCTTAAAACCTTATGTTAAGGGAATTATAGAAAATGGCAGTTATTATTTTAAAAATGTAACTAATAAAACAAAATACGATTTAGACAATTTATTAATAACTCAAGGTTGGAGTTCTTTCGATTGGACAAGTATTTTTTCTTCGACCTTAGATAATAAAAAACATGTTTTTGAAGATGGTTTAACTTTAAACTTTAAGATTCCAGAAAAAGAAAAACTTCAAAAATTGTTTATACATGGTACAAAATACAATCCTCCAAAAATTATAGACGTTTATAAAAATACTAAAGAATTTCCATTATCAGATTTTTTTCTTTTTGAAGAAGAAAAACTAAATATTTCTAAAGTAGATTTTAAAGGAAAACTAAGTAAAACTAATTTAAAAATAGANTTTTANCCAAAAGAAATTCCTGATATAAACATAAAGAATTTAAAGACTTTACCCATTGTTGAATTTTACACTTATGAGAATACTGTTGCTGTAAATAACTTTTCTAAATTAAATAATTTTGAAATTCTAGATGGTATTTCTTTAACTACAAATCTTGAGAAAATAAGGCGTCAAAAAATAAAAAGTGAAGCTTTTGGTAGAGTATTTTTCATAGATAAACTAGAAAGAAAGCAATCTTTAGTTAATTTCTTAAATGCAAAACCAGGTATTATAGCTTTTGATGATTATACAAAAGCGCAAATTGTAGTTAAAAATAAAAGGTCAAAAGAAAATTTAAGGTTGGTTTTAAATGGTCTTCAAGTTTCTGAGTATTTACTTTTTAATTACTGGATAGATGTTGTGGATTATATAGAAATTGATACAAGACTCCTCTATTTTCTATAAAAAATCATGCAGGAGGAACAGTAAATATAAAAACCAAGTCAAATGCATTTAGTAAAAGAGATGTTTCTATATCTACTTATAAAGCACCTCTTACATTTATTAAAAAAAAGAAGTTTTACATCCCAAAATATACAAACTATAAAGATGTTTTTTTTAAAAACTATGGTGTTTTAGATTGGTTACCTAAGAATAAAATAAGCGAATCTGGTAATTTAAATTTATCTTTTAACACTAAAAATACTAAAGAAGTTGTTTTGTTTATTGAAGGTATAACCGAAAATGGAGATTTTATATTAGATGAAAAAATTATAAAAATTGATTAATTGTTATTACAAAAATTGAAATAATATGCTATTAATAAAAAATCCGCTAATAAGCGGATTTTTTATTTTAAAATAATTTTACAGTTTTACCTGCATCTTCTGGTTTTATTTTTACTAATAATTTCCTTAAACCTAATTTATTTACTTTGTAAACTTTTGTACCTACAGACCAATTTTCTTTTCTTGTAGAAAATGGCATCATTGGAAAACCATATCCAAATTTACTTCCATCAGATTTTGGTCCTACTACTTCAAAATGATTTCTATTACTAGAATTGTTTTTAATTTTAAAACGTATCCAACTTACTTTTGTGTTTTCTACTTTCTTTGTCTTAGCTATAGCTTTTTTTGTATCTCCTTTTAAAGATTTTGGTGTATTCACTAATATCAGTCTTCCATCATTTTTAATGATAGAATTAATTTCATTTTCTGCAAATACTTTAGCTTTTCCATAACCCCAAATATTAGCTCTAACATTCTCTGCTTTTAGTTTAGAAGCATCTATTTCTCCATTTTCTAAACCTATATTAAACTGTGCTACTTTACCAGAAACAATAACATTGCCTATTGGTGCCATTACATTTAAATAATCAGAATCTATATTAATGATTTGCAATGTTTCATGTGTACCTGTTTTTACTCTTCTTAAATTTGGTGCTCCAATTTTAATGCTTATTTTTTGTGAAGCTTGAATCCATTTTAGTTGATCTAAATGTAGTTTACCTTCTATTACCTCAGTATCAATTTTATCAAAAAGATTGCTGTCTGTTGTAATTGTCATCAATTCTTTAGCAGCATAATCAATAGTAATTTTTAGCGTATAAATTAATTTTTATTTCCTCTACATTTTCTATTGAAAAAGTTCTAGTTTCTATTTTTTTATTGCCTTTTATTTGAGCATTTATAGATGTAGTAATCAATAATGCTATGATGATTATTTTTTTCATGATTGTTTTTTTTTCTAGTGATTTCTGAATGTTCTTTATTAAATGTAGTTTTGTAGATAATGGTTTCTGCTTTATATTCAAAAACAATTTCTCTATTGTCACTTCCTTTTAATTCGTAATCATTTCCGTTTTTAACAAACTTAAAATTAATGCCATAAACAGCTGTTTTTTCATTAAAAGTAGCTTCATAAATTCCGTCTTTATTCTCATCTGTTAAAGGGTAAGACTCTCTCCATTGATTAGGTAAAAAGTTGCCTCTAATTCCTATAGATTTGATGTTTTCTAATCCATTTGTGTCTACTAAAAAAGTAACTTTTTTATCAAATTCTTCTTGAACACAACTTGTAAATATTATAGTTGTTATGGTTAAAAGTGTCATTAATTTTTTCATTTTTATAAATTTTAGTTGTAGTTATTATTTTGTCTTTGAAAGAAGTTTCTTTGAGATTAAGTAGTCGATTCCAAATCGTCCAGATCCTAAATACAAATGATAGATTGAAACCCATAAAAAACCTATTGCTGGTAACATTGCCCAAGTTCCTTGACCCCATTTTTGAAGAAAAATAGCCACTAACATTGTACACATAATTAAGAAAGAAGCTATTCTTGTTTTAAAGCCTAGTGCAAGAAATAAACCACCAACTGCTTCAGCAAATGCACCCATCCAAGCAAAAAATACAGGAAATAATGCAAAAATACCTCCATATTCTGCAACGTCTTTTGGAAACCAGGCTACAACTTCAAAAAAACCAAGATTAGCAGTATTAGACCAGGGTAAGCCAAATTTATCTGATCCAAAACTTAAGGTTAATAACATACCACATACAAATCTTGGAATTGTAAAAAGTAAATCTGCAAACCAATGTTTTTGAATTACAGGTGTAATAATTGTTTTTGATAATTTTAAAAAGTGTGTTTTCATAATAGATAAGTTTGTTCCATTTTTTTGATGGTACAAAGTTGCTATTTATCTATGCTATGAAAGACTTACAACGTATTTATAAGACTTAAATACGATTTGAGACGTCTTATTTTGTGATAGAATTTAAAAATTCTGTTGGAGAAATTTGTGTTATTTTCTTAAAAACACGATTAAAAGTAGCTTTGCTATTAAAGCCACAATCGTAAGCTATACCTAGTAAAGAAAGCTGTTTGTGCTCACCTAAATTTAGCTTTTCTTTAAATGTATTTACACGATATTCATTAATAAAGTCATTAAAATTTTTATTGAATCCTGAATTTATAATTTTACTTAATTCAGCACGATTAATTTGCAATTCATCAGATAAATCAGATAAATTTAAATCTGGATTTAGATATGGTTTTTCTAATTCCATATGACTTTTAAGCTTCTCTATATCTTCTGCTGAAACTTTTTCTTCTTCCTTTTTAACTTGTGGAATACTTTCTGGATTAGGAGAAAAACTAAAAGATAATTTGTTAAGTTTGGTTGTATCTGTGAAATATCCTTTAATACCTACAAACAAAACAACAATTGCCATAAAAATATTTAACCACCAACGTTGTTCATAGTTTAATTCTATAATTAAACTACCTATGATATCTTGTAGTGAACTGTATAAAAATAAAGCCGTAAAAGCAATTAAAAAACTTAAAATCCAATTAAGTTCTAGCTTATAAGTGTTAGAAAAGTAGGCTTTAATACGTTTTCTGTAATTATANAATAATTGAAATGTAAACGCTAAATACAATAACATTTGTGCAAAACTAACAAAAACCAAAAGGGGTAAAACTATGGGTTCATCTACAGAAAGTTTTAGTATACCATTTTGAGTATCATTAAAACCAGGTTGTAAACTATCATAAAAATAAATGCTAAATCTGTATAAGATTAAAGTTATTGCTGGAATAAAATGTATAAAATNTTTCTTTTTAAATGTAAAATTAGATGTTGTAATCGCTTTTACATAAAAATAAATAAGTGGAGCAATTGCTATNCCTAAAGGAATTAAAAAGTAATTGATTTTAGTATTTCTAAATACATTATACCAACCCATAAAACCAACTGTATAACAGGTTTGTTGGTAACAAACAATTAATAAAATTAAAGCTAAAAAAAGGTCAGATATATTTTTCTTTTTAATATATCTAGCAAATAANAAGCCTACAAAAACTAACCCTTGAACAACTAAAATAAGTAAAGGTGTACTGTAAATATTAAAGTCTGGAAAAGAGAGAAACATGGTTTTTTATCCTAAAACGTTACTCTTTTTCAGTTGATTTACAAAAGGTTGACTATACAAGCGTTGACCTAAAGCATTATGAATTGCATTAGCAACAGCACCTCCTGCTGGAGGTAAACCAGGTTCTCCTAAACCTGTTGGAGATTTATCATTTTGTACAAAATGAACATCAACTTGTGGAGTTTCTTGCATTCTTATTAGTCTATATTTATCAAAGTTTTGAAATTCTGGTTTGCCATCTTTAAAAGAGAAATCGCCATACATNGCATGTCCAATNCCGTCAATTACACCACCTTGAACTTGATTTACAGCTCCTGTTGGGTTTACAACTATACCACAATCTACAGCAGCAGTAACTTTTTGTACAACTGGGTAACCATCTTTTAAAACAACCTCAGCAACTTCTGCAACATGAGTATTATGGCTATAATATGCAGCAAAACCTTGGTATACTCCTTCTTCT
>JGI26081J50195_1000889_pt1 | contig 12237 bp, 12 predicted proteins | sample SaaInl74LU_5_DNA_FD_50195 | JGI IMG/M metagenome (IMG submission 50195) | reverse complement strand
TGCCCTATTGGCTTCGGAGAGCACAATTCCGCCGCCCGTGGCTATCACGCCGCCGGTTTCAAGCGCTTGCTCCAAGGCAGCTGATTCCAACTGCCTGAAATGAGCTTCGCCCTTATCGGTGAATATGTCTGGAATCGAGCCGTGTTTGCGGCTAATCAGCTTGTCTGTGTCAGTGAAAGCCAGCTTGAGGGTCTTGGCTAGACGCTTGCCAAGAGTCGTCTTTCCTGCACCCATTGGACCGATAAGAACAATGGACTCGGACATTAGTTTCTTACGATTCGCGTCTTGAGCGTCTCCGGAATACTCTCAAGGTAGGCATCCATGTTTCGCTTGGTCTCTTGAACTGAGTCGCCACCAAACTTTTCCAAAACTGAGTTCGCAATCACCAGAGCAACCATTGCTTCGACAACGATTCCGGATGCTGGCACTGCGCAAACGTCACTTCGTTGATGGTGAGCTGTTGTTGCCTCACCAGAGCCAGTGTCGATGGTTTGGAGCGCTTTCGGCACGGTGCTGATCGGCTTCATGCCAGCTCTGACTCGAACTATCTCGCCGTTGGTCATTCCGCCTTCGATGCCACCTGCTCGGTCCGTAAGCCTCTTTACTCCAGCCTCTGAGTTCACGATCTCGTCGTGCGCGACGCTACCGCGACGACGGGTTGTTTCTAGCCCGTCACCAATCTCCACCGACTTCATTGCCTGGATACCCATCACGGCGGCAGCCAGCTGCGAATCTAGTCGACGGTCGGCGTGAACATAGCTTCCCAGCCCTGGGGGGCAACCATAGACCAACGTCTCACAGACGCCGCCGATGGTGTCGCCGGTTGAATGACAATCATCAATCTCAGCAACCATTGCCTCGCTGGCTTCCTTGTCGAAACAACGAACTGGATTTTCATCCAGTGCTGCAACGTCCTTTGGTCCAGGAAGCTCGGTGGAGCTGTTCAATGCAGTGCCGATGGCAACTGTGTGAGTGACCAGTCTGATACCAAGCTCTTCGAGAAATTTCTGCGCCACCGCCCCTAGTGCAACCCGGGTGGCAGTTTCACGGGCGCTAGCGCGCTCAAGGACCGGGCGAGCCTCATAAAATCCATACTTTTGCATGCCGGTGAAGTCAGCGTGACCGGGGCGCGGTTTTGTCAGTGGCGCAGCTCTTGCTCCAGTCAGCTGATCTTCAGCTACCGGAGCAGCGCTCATAACGGTCTCCCATTTTGGCCACTCGGTGTTAGCGATGCGGATCGCCACGGGGCCACCCTGGCTCACCCCAAAGCGCACTCCCGCCGAAATGTTGATTAGGTCTTGCTCGAATTTCATGCGAGCGCCACGGCCATAACCCAACCGGCGACGAGCAAGAGCCGATTGCAGATCAGCCTCCAGGATTTCAACGCCTGCTGGCAGACCCTCGATGACACCTATTAGTTCTGGGCCGTGTGACTCTCCGGCAGTAATCCAACGCAACATGGGTCTATTTTGTCATGNCCAGGGTCGCCCTGATGGTTTCTACCAATTTTGCNTCGTCTTCAAGAGGGGTTTCTGGTCCCTCACCATTGAAAATTCGTTGCTGGCCAACCGCCTGCCAGATCAGCATGTCGAGGCCTGAGATTGATTCCGCGAAGTGCTCAGTGCCAAGCTTGTTGCTGTAGGCAACATCCAACAAAGTGCCTGAAAAGCTTGGCTGCCCAACCAGAATCTCACTTAGGGCACCGGTCGGTAGTGTGCTTATCACCAGATCGCAGGAGAGCACTTCCTGAAGGCTCGCCAGCGACGCATCGAAGTTCTCTGCCAAGGGCACAGCAGCCTCACTTCGTCTCCCCCAAAGCTTTAGCGGAGCGTTCCTGAATGCCATTACGGCGCTTCTAGCCGTTGCTCCGGTACCGAGCACCCCCACTGATTTTGGTTGCAGGTGCGCAGCTGCCTGCTGGAGTCCAAAGATGTCGGTGTTGTCTGCACACCAAACACCATCGGACAAATACAGGGTATTAGCGGCAGATGCCTCGAGGGCCAAATCAGAAACCTTGCCGGCGACAATTAGCGCCTGAACCTTCAGTGGCATGGTCAAGCTGAGCCCTAGAAATTCACTGTGGGACTCTAAGAAGCTTTCGAGATCTGTTACTTCGAATTTTAGGTATTCGTTATCAAGCCCAAGGTGATCGAGAATCACCCGATGAATCACCGGTGACTTGCTGTGCGCTATCGGCGACCCCAGCACCGCATACTTATCAGCAGACATCATTTGGATTGTCCCTGCACCATTGTCGATAAATGTCGGCAGCCTTTTCGTGTTCGGCAAGAGTCTCAGAAAAGATCGTCTCCCCGGTGTTCAGGTTGATTGCCACGAAATACAGCCACTTACCCGCGACGGGTCTTAGAGCGGCCTCAATCGTTAGTGCACCCGGATTAGTGATCGGGCCAATTGGCAGACCTGGATTTGAAAAAGTGTTGAACGGATTCGCGGTGTCCCTAAGGCCTTCCTGGAAAGAGTCCAGGTTGCCTTCATATCGGTATTTGACGGTCTGGTCAGATTGCAGTGGCATACCGACATCCAGACGATTCAGGAACACTCGAGAGATTTTGTAGAAGTCCTCAGTGAGGCGCCCCTCGGATTGAATAATCGAAGCAAGGGTCACAATCTCAAGGGAGTCTTTCAGTGAAATCTCGTAACCTGCCAGCTCTTGTTCCATTCGATCGACCATTGCGGTGATCACTTGATCTGCAGTGACTCCCGGGTCAAACGAGTAGGTCGCCGGGAACAGGTAACCTTCGATGCTAGGAGCATTGTCAGGAAGTCTTTCCAGTTGTGTTTCTATTGCCGCTTCGATGGAGGCGATTGAGACGTCTAGGTCCTCGGCCAGCCTTGGAATTGTCTGGGCAACAGTCAATCCCTCCGGAATAGTTGTTGTCACCAGAACCCTGTTCTCACCGGTCATCAACAGTGTGAGTGCCGCGCTGCCAGAAAGCTTGGTCGGGAATTCATAGCTTCCCGGAAAAATAACCAGATCAACGTTCAGCATGTCACGGTAGATCGCATCAAAGCTCTTGATGATGTCGGCCTCAACCATTTTTCTTGCCACATCTTCGCCGTTGTCTCCAGCCTCGATAACCAAAATCGTCGAGGGGCCAGGCTCTCCCTGATAGTCCTCAACTTGAAACCTGCTTAGGAAATCCTGAACGCTCGAACCTGCAAGCGACAGACCGCCCGCAACCAGCCCGACCACCACCGCTATCGAAATCAGTCCGGCAAGCCATGACTTATAGGAGCGCTTCTTCACTGGAGTCGCTTCAAGGTCTTCAATCATGAACTTCCTCCAAGGTTTTGCCTGCAAGCTGACCTGAGATCTCCGAACTCAGTGCGAAGTCCAAGATTACAGCTGCAGCACTGGCGTCAATGATTCCCTTTTGCTGCTTTGAATTCTTGCCCGCTTGTCGAAGGTTTCCGGCTGCCTGTCGACTAGTGAGTCGTTCGTCAATAAGACGCACTTCAAGACCGCAGGCCTCAAGCTGGCTCGCGAAATCAATCGCCATTTGGGTGCTTGCGGTCTTCGATCCGGAAAGCGAGATTGGCAAGCCAACATAGCAACAGACAGCGTTTGCTTCCTCGTAGAGGGAGCTGATCGCAGTTATTGCCGCTGCGTCGTTTGGAACAGTTGAGTGCGGGATTGCGAGTGTGTCAACAGACAGAGCGACACCAATTCTTGCAAGACCAATGTCAAGGCCCAGCTTCTTCATTAGATCGAAGCTGCCGCTGCGCTCAGTGCCTGGGTTAGCTTGTCGCTGTCCGAGCCGCCACCCTGTGCCATGTCTGGCTTTCCGCCGCCGCCACCACCCAAGATCTTTGAGGCTACCGAAACAAGCTGTCCCGCCTTTGCTCCAGCTGCAACAGCATCCTTGCCCGCCACAGCAACCACTACCGCCGAACCACTGGCTTTACTGCCCAGGATCACAACCGAGTTTTCACCAAGTTCTGATCTAAGCGCCATGGCAAGGCTACGCAGCATGTCTGAAGACTCGATTGAAACCTCGAGGCTCAGTAGGTTGTAGCTACCAACAGCTTTGGCTTGCTTAGCAAGCTCGGGAACCTTTGACAGCACTTGGCCAGCCTCTAGCTCCTGTAGCTTCTTTTCAGCTACCTTCAGGTCAGATAGTGCCTGAGTAACTTTTGACTCCAACTCTTCTGGAGAAGATTTCAGTTCCGCCGATAGCCGCTTCACAATGTCGCGGTCAGCATGCAGAGCATGAAGACCCGGCTGGCCAACTAGAGCTTCGATTCTTCTTGATCCGGAACCAACAGATGACTCGGTGGTGACGCTAACCAAACCAATTTGGGAAGAGCGAGAAACGTGAGTTCCACCACAGAGCTCTCTAGACCATGGTCCGCCGACCTGCACCACGCGCACTTGCTCGTCGTATGTTTCACCGAACAGCGCAATAGCGCCAAAGTCCTTGGCTTCACCAACGGTCATAAATTGAGCGCTGACAGCCAAGTCTGCTGAGATTGCCAGATTGGAAACTTCTTCAATCTCGCTCTTTGTTTCTTCACTAAGTGCTTGACTCCACGAGAAGTCCAGTCGCATGTATCCCGGCCTATTAAACGAGCCTGACTGAAGCGCCTGTGGTCCAAGTACTTGCCTGATTGCTGCATGGACTACGTGAGTTGCGCTGTGAGCCTGACAGGCCCCAAGTCGCCAGGTGGCATCAACGATTGTGTTCGCAGATTCGCCAACCGTCACTTGTCCTGAAACCACTCGAACCTTATGAGCAAATAGCCCCTTAACCGGCTTCTGGACATCGAGGACCTCAAGTACGAAACCAGCTCCGACAATTTTTCCGGCATCAGCGGCCTGACCACCAGATTCTCCGTAGAGAGAGGTTCGGTTCAGGAAAACTTCGCCGATTTCGCCTGCTGCTAGCGCAGGAGTAACCTGCCCATCTCTAACAAGCCCGATGATCTCAGCCTCCGCTTCGAGCTGCTCGTAGCCGACAAACTCGGTCGCACCAACNGATCGCACTTCGCTGTAAACCTGCAGCGATCCACCGCCGAGCTTTTTGTCTTTGGCGTCCTGCTTGGCGCGATCTTTTTGGTCTTGCATTAGTTGATTGAAGCCATCGCGGTTCACGGTCAACCCGTGCTCTTCGGCAATTTCAACTGTCAGGTCGATTGGAAAGCCATAGGTGTCGTGGAGCAGGAAGGCCACTTCACCTGGGAGGATGCCGCTAGCTTTAGCGATTGCCTGTTCAAGCGCGACGGTTCCAGTCTCAAGGGTGCGCGCAAAGCCCGCCTCCTCGGCAAGCGCAATGCGCAAGATTCTTGAAAAGTTCTCCTCAAGTTCTGGGTAGGCCTCGACCATTGCATCTTTGCTAGCTGTGAAAAGTGCCTCGAAGCTAGGTTTGGTGACCCCGAGAAGGCGAAGCGCGCGAACCGAACGGCGCAAGAGTCGTCTGAGCACGTAACCGCGACCTTCGTTGGCAGGAGTGACGCCATCAGAGATGAGCATCAGCGAAGACCTAATGTGGTCTGCTATCACACGCATCCGGACGTCGTCTACCTCTGTAGCTCCGTAGGATTTGCCGCTTAGGTCACTGGCTAGGTCAATCAGTGGTCGAATTTGATCGATCTCATAAATGTTTTCGACATCCTGGAGAATGAAAGCTACTCGCTCAAGACCCATTCCAGTGTCGATGTTTTGCTTGGGTAGATCCCCGATGATTTCAAAGTGGTCTTTGGTTCCACCATCTGCGCGCTCATACTGCATGAAGACCAGGTTCCAGATCTCTATGTAGCGATCCTCATCAACCTCTGGCCCACCTTCCAGACCGTATTCAGGCCCGCGGTCATAGTAGATTTCTGAACAAGGACCGGCTGGACCGCGCTGCCCGGTTGACCAATAGTTGTCGGCCATTCCGCGCTTTTGGATCCGCTCTTTCGGGATGCTGGTTTGCGTTAGCCAATATTCAATCGACTCATCATCGTCCTGGTAAACAGTCGCCCAAAGTCTTTCTGGGTCAATGCCATAGCCGCCGTCCTCCAGTGAGGAGGTCAACAGCTCCCAGGCATAGGCAATCGCTTCCTTTTTGAAGTAGTCGCCGAAACTGAAGTTTCCATTCATCTGGAAGAAAGTGCCGTGNCGGGTNGTCTTCCCAACCTCGTCGATGTCCAAGGTCCTCACGCACTTCTGCACCGAGGTTGCTCGTTGGTAGGGAGCTGGCAGAACGCCAGTCATAAAAGGAATGAACGGGACCATTCCGGCCACCACGAACATCAGCGTTGGGTCTTGGCTAATTAGAGGGGCGCTTGGTACAACCGTGTGATCTTTTCCCTCGAAGAAGGAAAGCCACCGCCGCTTGATTTCGGCAGTCTTCATCGCTACTTCTTAGGCTTGTTGGCTTTGGCAATCTCAGCTTGACGCTCTTGATAGCCGTCAGCGATTGAGCTTGAAAAATCCTTAGCAGCCGTACGAATTTCATCCACTGCCTCTTGGGCACGTGGGTTATCGCGAATCTGAACCAGCGCAAGTGCACCAAGGCCAATCCCCGCTACAAACCAACCAAATTTGGACATAATTACCTCCGCTTGCCGAACACTTTTAGCGCGCCTTGCAAAATGCCGGCGACCTTTGTAAGTGGTGCCCCTACTGATGCCGTAAACACGGCAACCATGGAGCTGATGTTTGTAGTGACTTGCTCGACATCTTCTGTGATCTTGTCCACTCGCTTCAGCTGCTTATTAGCCTCAGCCAGTGTGATTTTTGCTTCACTCAAAATAGGTTCGAACTCATTGTTGAAGGTTCGAACAGTCGATGCGCTCTCGTCGAGCAGCTTGCCAAGTTTCACCAATGGGACACCTAGCAGAATGACAAACAGGGCGACGCTGGCAGCAAGAATGATGCCAACAATCTCCCCGCTTGTCATTATCAAACTACCTAGCTGCGTAGTACTCAACCACTAGCTGAACTTCACAGGTCACTGGAACNTCATCGCGCTTAGGGCGACGAACAAGTGTTACCTGCAGTTTGTCTAGATCAGCTGAAAGATACTCAGGAGTCTTAGCCAGTACGTCAGAGTTGCCACCAGCAGCCGCAACCTGGAAAGGCTCGGTGCGCTCAGACTTCTCGTGAACGTGAATCATCTGACCAGGCTTCACGCGGAATGAAGGGCGGTCAACGCGCTCTCCGTCAACAAGAATGTGACGGTGAACAACCATCTGACGAGCCTGCGCAATCGTGCGAGCGATTCCAGAGCGAAGCACNAGTGCGTCAAGACGCATCTCCAGCAACTCAACTAGGTTCTCACCTGTTAGACCACTGGTGCGCTTTGCCTCCTGGAAGGTCTTACGAAGCTGAGCTTCGCGAATTCCATACTGAGCGCGAAGACGCTGCTTCTCACGCAGACGAACTGCGTAGTCAGAGTCACTCTTGCGCTTGGTGCGGCCGTGCTGACCCGGTCCGTAGGGTCGTTTTTCCATATACTTCGCAGCTTTAGGTGTCAANGCGATACCAAGAGCACGTGATAGACGTGTCTTACTGCGGGTTCTAGTTGTCTTAGACAAAAAGGTACCTTTCAAACTTTCAAATTGGATTTTTACATGCTCCGGATTCCAGCCGCAGAATCCAGATAACCCAGAAATACTACCAGAGCAAGGCCGACAGTGTCACTACCTGAACAGTATTTTGTTAATCAGCTCTAGCCGTTTGGCCAGTTCGGCCTCCTGGCCGTGGTTTGTGGGCGTGAAGTATTTTGCATTGCCGGGCCAATACTCCTGCGTAATCACACCAATTTCACTGTCATGGGGGTATTTGTAACCAACGGCTCCGGTTGAGCGCAGGTGGGAAGGAATAGCTGGCACTTCACCCGCCTCTACGTCCGCAATTGCTTTGTTGATCGCCAGGTATGCGGAATTTGATTTCGGTGCTAGAGCTAAGTAGATGGTTGCCTCGGCAAGCGGGATCCGCCCCTCAGGCATTCCGATGTGCTCAACAGTCCTAGCGGCGGCCTCAGCCAGCACTAGCGCCTGCGGATCGGCAAGCCCAATGTCTTCAGCCGCAAGAATTAGCAGGCGCCTTGCGATGAACCTCGGATCCTCTCCCCCGACAATCATTCGCGCGAGATAGTGCAGGGCGCTGTTGACGTCGGAACCGCGGACAGACTTGATAAAAGCGCTAATCGTGTCGTAGTGATTATCTCCGGCCTGATCGTAGGCAATTGTTGCCTTTGCCGCGTTCTCAGCGTCTTCCAGGGTTACTCGGGACAAGCCAGCGGCAGCTGTTTCCATCAAAGTCAGTGCTCGTCTGGCATCTCCCATGGCGATCTTGGCCAGGTATTCGAGTGCCTCCGGTTCAAACTTCACCCCGGGCAGGCCGTCATCGGATGATATTGCGCGTTGCATGATCGCCATCAAGGACTCGGCACTGAGTGGTTCGAGCTTTATGACCAGTGACCGTGAAATAAGCGGTGTGACCACACTGAAAGAGGGGTTCTCGGTTGTGGCGGCGATAAGTGTTAGCAGCCCCGATTCCACAGCGCCAAGCAAAGAATCCTGTTGAGTTTTGGTGAAGCGGTGAATCTCATCCAGAAAAAGAATCGTTTGCTTGCCGTAGATCTCTCTGAGCTCCTTGGCTTTGGCTATCAACTCTCTGACCTGAGAGACCGAGGCACTGATCGCACTGAGCTCAGAGAAGCTGGCGCCATTATTTGCCCCAATAATTCGGGCGATCGTCGTCTTACCGCTTCCGGGCGGACCCCAAAGAATGATGGAGGCCCAACTAGATGACTTGTCGCCAGTGGTAAGTCGATGGAGTGGGCCATTTGCGCTAAGCGCTGCAGACTGCCCGATCAACTCAGACAATGATTCTGGGCGCACTCTGGCTGCCAATGGAATATCAACCACACGCGAAGTCTAAGCAACACCTAGAATTACCAAGTTAGAAAATGGGTGATTTATGAAACACGACAGCAAACTAGAGAACTACCAGGCGAAGCAAGAATTGCTTGCGGCACGGCCCGCTCGAGCAAAGCGCGACAACAAGTTGTTCGTCGCCGTTGCAGCAGGCTTCGTCGCCCTGGCTGTCGTGGGTCAGTTGGCATATTTTGGTTTCGGTCCAGGCCAGGCTGTTGACGAAGTAGTAGCAGAGGAAACAACCGCAGCCACCGAGGCTCCGCAGGCAGCCGAGACTGACTCTCAAGTTCCCGACGTAAGCATTGCCGAGAATCGCAGCTGGACAGGCTCAATGGACCTGAACGGCCAGAGCGTTGGAATCGAACTCGCAGGTGACCTAGCTCCTCAGGCTGTAGCGAACTTCGTCTCACTGGCCAGAGATGGCTATTTTGAAGGCATCAACTGTCACCGGCTAGTGACAGCTGGAATTTACGTGCTCCAGTGTGGAGATCCATCAGGAAACGGAACTGGTGGGCCTGGCTACAACTGGGGCCCAATCGAGAACGCGCCAGAGGCCGACCTCTATCAAGAAGGCGTACTAGCAATGGCACGCCGAGGTGGCGACGGTGAGTCGATGGGTTCTCAGTTCTTCATCGTCTACCAGGATTCAACAATCCCGTCAGATCAAGCGGGCGGTTATACAGTCTTCGGCAAGGTTACTTCCGGCCTTGACGTCGTAAAAGACATCGCGGCTATCGGAACGCTTGATGGGTCCAGTGACGCATCTCCCCTTGAAGAGGTATTGATAACCGCAGTTTCGGTAGAGTAAGACCCAAACCACTAGGAGCAGCAAGTGACCAGCAACGACTTTGGCCGTGTAGACGATGCCAACAACGTCTTCGTGAAAGACGGCCCAACCGAGCGTATCGTCGGCCAGTACCCAGATGTCTCACAGGATGAAGCGCTTGCTTACTTCACCAGAAAATTTGATGACCTAGAGGCTCAAGTCCGGACCCTAGAGCAGCGCCTAGCCGCTGGTATCACCGACGCCAAGAGCCTGAAGACCACTCGAGAGCACCTCAAGGCGGAGCTTGTCGAGCCAAAGGTTGTCGGGAACATTCAAGGTCTGCGCGACAGGATTGAAGCCGTCTCGGCCGACATTGACAAGACCGCTGAAAAGGCCGCAGCTGAGCGAGCTGAAGCCGTGGATAAAGCAATGGCTGACAAGGAACAAATTGCAGCTCGCGCAGAAGCTATGGTCGCAAACCTGGGCGGAATCAATTGGAAGAAGTCTTCAGTTGAGATGACAGAGCTCTTCGAGAAGTGGCAGAAACTTCAAAAAGAGGGACCAAAGATTCCTAAGGCTAAGACTGATCCAATTTGGAAGCGCTTCTCACAGGCACGCGCGAAGTTCGAAACCGGTCGCAGGGCATTCTTTGCAAACCTTGACGGGTCCTTCAAGGAGGCCAAGGCGGCAAAGGTTGCGCTGGTTGCAAGCGCTGAGGCATTGGTTGCCAAGGGCTCAGAAGCCGCTGACGCCTACAAAAAGCTTCAGAACGATTGGAAGCTAGCTGGCAAGGCTGGCAAGGCAGAGGATGCGCTTTGGAAGCAGTTCCGTGCAGCAGGTGACGCCATCTTCGCTGCCAAGAAGGAAAAGGACGCCGAAGTAGCCGTATCGCAGCAAGCCAATCTTGAGGCAAAACTAGCCCTAGCCAAAGAGGTAGAGGCGATCAAGCTTGACGACCTCGATGAGGCAAAGACGGCCCTGGGTAACATTCAGGCCAAGTGGGAAAAGATTGGCCACGTTCCTCGCGATCAGGTCCGCAAGATTGAAGAGCCACTTCGCAAGGTTGAGAAGAAGATTGCAGAAATGCAAGCAGACGCTTGGCGTCGTTCCGATCCAGCCGCAAAGGCAAGGTCAAATTCACTTGTTACTCAACTAGAGCAGGCGATTTCGGAGCTAGAAGCCGAGCTTGCAGCTGCCAAGGATGACAAAAAGAAGGCCATCGAAGAGCAGATCACCTCTCGTAAAGCATGGTTGCTAGCTGCTCAGCAAGCAGTCGACTAAAAACTAACTCGATTTCACTCGGTAGACGTCGTAGACCGCCTCAATTTTGCGCACCTGGTTTAGCAGGTGATCCAGGTGAGATGGGTCTGCCATTTCAAAAACAAATTTGCTGATCGCCACCCGGTCTCTGCCGGTTGAGACAGATGCATTCAGGATGTTGACGTGATTCTCGGTAAGGATTCTGGTTACGTCGCTGAGCAGCCCAGACCGGTCCAGTGCTTCAATCTGAATTTGAACCATGAACACTCCGCGAGCCTCATCCGCCCACCCGACTTCTACCAAGCGCTCCTTGTTAAGGCTCTTTACGTTCTTGCAGTCCTGTCTATGGACCGAAACGCCCTCGCCTCTAGTGATGAATCCTGTGATCCCGTCGCCCGGCACCGGCGTGCAGCACCTGGCCATCTTGGACATAACATCAGGATCACCCTTTACTAGAACACCCTGAGACAAGTTCCTGCGGCTTCGAAGTGACTTCGGCTCCTGGATTGGAAGTTCCTCGGTGCTAGCCTCTGGAGCCAGCCCCTCTAGCTGCTTCAGTCGCTCAATTACAGTTGCAACCGAAAGCTGACCCTGGCCAATTGCGTTGTAAAGGGCCGGAATGTCAACCAGCCCGTGCTCATCGGAAATCTTCTGGAGCGAGTCTGAGCCGACCAAGGACTGAACTGGGAGCCCCTTACGTCTAAGCCCCCTTGCCAGTGCCTCCTTGCCGTCCTCTGTGGCAATTTCCTTGCGTTCCTGGGTAAACCAGTGCTTTATCTTCGCCCTCGCTCTTGGCGAGGCCACGAAGTTGAGCCAGTCTTTGCTCGGGCCTGCAGTCGGAGATTTTGAAGTCAGCACCTCGACGGCGTCTCCGGCCTGCAATTTACTCTCTAGCGGAACTAGTCGCCCATTGACCTTGGCCCCAATTGTTTTATGGCCAACCTCGGTGTGGACAGCATAGGCGAAGTCAATTGGGGTCGAATCCGCTGCCAGCCCAACCACTTTCCCCTTCGGAGTGAACACGTACAGCTCCTTGGCGCCAATTTCGAACCGAAGATTGTCCAGGAACTCCCCCGGATCAGCGGTCTCCTCCTGCCAGTCAGAGCTGCTTTAGCCAAGCAAAGTCAACTTCCTTGTCGGATTTGCCGGCCTGAGCCTTGTATTTCCAGTGAGCGGCAACTCCGAACTCAGCCCGCTGATGCATCTCCAGGGTCCTGATTTGAATTTCTACCGCTCTGCCCTCAGGCCCAATCACCGTGGTGTGAAGGGATTGATACAGGTTGAACTTAGGCATGGCAATGTAGTCCTTGAAGCGGCCAGGC
>JGI26081J50195_1000878_pt1 | contig 12310 bp, 8 predicted proteins | sample SaaInl74LU_5_DNA_FD_50195 | JGI IMG/M metagenome (IMG submission 50195) | reverse complement strand
TTACGTGCCGCTGCGATCGGCTGATTCATGAAGGCGAAGTGTTCACCCCCGCCGGTCCACGGTTGGAAGTTAGGATCAAACTGTTCACAGAAACCAAATGGGCCATAATCGAGGGTAAAGCCTCCCGCAGCACAGTTATCACTGTTGAAGTTACCCTGGCAGTACCCGACGCGAATCCAGTTAGCCACTAGCGAAGTGAGACGCGCACGAAACAGTTCGGCCAGTTTCAGCAGTTTCTCGGTGAGAGGCAGTTGTGAATCGATCATTCCCGCGTATTCGCGGTCAATTAGATGCAGTACCAGCATCTCTAGCTCATTCATCGCCTCCGGATGCTCGCCTTTGCGCGCTCGGCGCCCAAAAAGCTCTAACTGCCCAACGCGGATGAACGATGGGGCAACGCGCGTTGAAATGGCCACAGTCTCCAATCCCATGCGGTCTGGGTCATAGGAGAAAGAGCCCTCTGAGTACCAAGGGCGCTGCACAGTCTCATCTCGGGAAGCATAGAGACTCAGTGATCTTGAGGTNGGAANGCCAAGCGCATGCATATGCTCCTGAGCCAAAAATTCCCGCACACTCGAACGTAATACAGCGCGTCCATCTCCACCACGGCAGTAAGGCGTACGCCCGCCTCCTTTGAGCTGCATCTCCCAGCGCTGACCTAAAAAAACGCCCTCTAATACGGAGATGGCACGCCCATCCCCATAACCGTTGCCGGTCTGAAAGGGGCATTGCTGGTAATATTCGCGGCCAAAGATGGAGAGCGCATAGCCTGTCGCCCAACCGGTATTACGCATAGGCCCAGGCGCACTAGATAAGTCGCCGGAGAAGATCTTGATGAATTCTGGGGTATCAGCGAGACCATCATCTAGGCCTAACTGAGCAAACAGACTCTGGCTATGCGCCACGTATTCAGGCTCGCTAATGGGCGTTGGGGTAACAGTTACAAAGTGCCCCGAAAAGACCTGCCTTGGATCATGATCTTGCCCGTCCTCGCGCGCCTGAGGATCGGCACGAAGCGATTCCACAAAGGAGTAGTCAGCGCATTTTGCTAGCTCATTGAGCGAGCCAACACATTTACTAGAGATAGTTGAAACGGAATCCGACATTATCGCTCTCGCATGTTATGGGCTGATGCCAATCCTATGAGCCCGTAGGCACTTGACCCAGATAATTACGGCTGAACTGTCAGACAGTTCAATTTGAACCTTATATTACACTGCTGTGTGATTCGTTCTAACCGTTATTCTTTCATGTAAAANATGGATTCCGGCTTCGCAACACTGGGCTTCTGCCATGAGNACTGCACGCAAAGCTTGTTGAGAGTCCTTTATAATCAAAGTTTGTCGCGTCATTCGGCGGCGCCGAATAAACCTCCCACAAAAACACTGTAAGAGGCTTGTGAGGCAAAGCCGAACGAGGCGATCAGATGTCAGCAAAGGATCGAGATCAGCAGCAAAATTGACTCCTAGGCGGCGTGCCTAAAGGGCACAAAAAAGGGAGCCGAAGCTCCCTTTTTAACGTCAACTATTGATTAGTTATCAACAGTCTCATCCTCTTCCATGTCTTTCATCGACAGTTTGATACGGCCGCGCATATCCACGTCCAGTACCTTAACTTTAACGATGTCATCCATGTTGATGTAGTCAGTTACTTTGTTCACGCGCTCATTGGCGATCTGGGAAATGTGAACCAGACCATCTTTACCTGGCAGGATGTTAACGAATGCACCGAAGTCTTCGATGCGAACAACCTTACCTTCGTAGATCTTACCAACTTCAGCTTCAGCAGTGATTGCAGTTACGCGGTCAACAGCAGCCTTAGAAGCCTCTTTGTTGTCAGCGTAGATGCGAACTGTGCCGTCGTCGTCCAGATCGATAGATGCGCCAGTCTCTTCAGTGATTGAACGGATAACAGCACCGCCCTTACCGATAACGTCGCGAATCTTCTCTGGATTGATCTTAAGCTGAACCATTGCTGGAGCGTGGTCTGCCAGTTCTGGACGAGCGTAGCCGATAACCTTAGCCATCTCACGCAGGATGTGTTTACGTGCATCGTGCGCCTGCTCCAGAGCGATCTCCATGATCTCTTCAGTGATACCGGTGATCTTGATGTCCATCTGCAGTGCAGTAACACCCGCTTCAGTACCCGCTACTTTGAAGTCCATGTCGCCAAGGTGATCTTCGTCACCGAGGATGTCAGTCAGGACTGCAAAGCGATCATCCTCTTTCACCAANCCCATTGCGATACCCGCAACAGCAGCCGATACAGGAACACCTGCATCCATCATCGCCAGTGAAGAACCACAGACAGAAGCCATTGAAGATGAACCGTTAGATTCAGTGATTTCAGACACCAGACGCATGGTGTATGGGAAAGCTTCCTGAGTAGGAAGAACCGCAGCAACACCGCGGCGAGCCAGACGACCGTGACCGATTTCACGACGACCAGCACCACCCATACGACCCGCTTCACCTACAGAGTACGGAGGGAAGTTGTAGTGCAGCATGAATGGGTCACGACGCTCGCCTTCCAGTGCGTCGATGATCTGTACGTCACGGCTAGTACCCAGAGTACAAGCTACGATCGCCTGAGTTTCACCACGAGTGAAGATAGCTGAACCGTGAACACCTTTCAGAGTGCCAACTTCAACATTGATTGGACGAACAGTCTTAGTGTCACGGCCATCGATACGTGGCTGACCGCTGAGGATACGCTCACGTACAGTTGCTTTCTCGATAGAAGCGAAGACTTTAGAGACTTCACCAGCGCCTGGTGCGCCCTCTTCGCCAGTGGCGAACTGAGCAACAACCTGGTCACGCAGAGCGCGCAGTGTATCCTGACGCTGCATTTTGTCAGCAACCTGGAATGCAGCATCAATCTGCGCACCGAAAGCAGCGTTGATAGCGTCAGTCAGCGCAACGTTCTTAGCAGCTGGCTGCCAGTCCCACTTAGGCTTAGCCGCTTCAGCAGCGAACTCGTTGATTGCGTTGATAGCAACCTGCATCTCCTGATGAGCAAACAGAACTGCGCCAAGCATCTCATCTTCAGAGAGCTCTTTCGCTTCTGACTCAACCATCAGAACCGCGTCGCTAGTACCTGCTACAACCATGTCCAGCTCAGAGCCAGCCAGTTGAGCGTAAGTTGGGTTGAGGATGTATCCTTCATCTTCGGTGAAACCAACGCGCGCAGCGCCGATTGGGCCGAGGAATGGGATACCAGAGATAGTCAGTGCCGCAGAGGTACCGATCATCGCTGCCATATCTGGATCGATGTTCTTATCAGAAGACATCACCGTACACACAACTTGTACTTCGTTCATGAAGCCTTTAGGGAAGAGTGGACGAATAGGACGGTCGATCAGACGTGATGTTAGGGTCTCTTTCTCAGTAGGGCGGGCTTCGCGCTTGAAGAAACCACCTGGGATACGGCCTACAGCGTAGTACTTCTCCTGGTAGTGAACCGACAGAGGGAAGAAATCCTGACCCTCTTTAGCTTCTTTAGCACCAACAACGGTACACAGAACCTGAGTCTTTTCGTTAACAGTAACCATAACTGCACCAGTTGCCTGGCGAGCCACCTTACCGGTTTCGATCGTTACAGTGTCGTTACCGAACTGGAACGTCTTAGTAATCGCATTAAACATCGATTAGCTCCGTTTTAAGTTAAAGATCTCTGCTGATCGCGAAACTTACATCTTTTAGAGCCAGTACTCAGTTGAGCTCTCTATATGGGGTAGAAAATCCAATTGAGTACAGGCTTGAGTAACGTGATTTTGCAGAGNTTGATAATGAAAAGGGCCATANAGTGTATGGCCCCCTAGGGTCTGGTCTTAGCGACGCAGGCCCAGACGCTTGATCAGCTCAAGGTAACGATCTGCATCTTTACCTTTGAGGTAGTCCAGCAGCTTACGACGCTGGTTTACCATGCGAATCAGACCGCGACGTGAGTGGTGNTCCTGCTTGTTNGCTTTGAAGTGACCCTGCAGGCCTTCAATGTTAGCAGTCAGCAGTGCAACCTGTACTTCTGGTGAACCAGTGTCGTTCTGGCCGCGACCAAATTCAGCTACGATTTCAGCTTTTTTCTCAACAGACAGTGCCATTGATATTCTCCTACTTACGATATGCACAGGGCCCTACACACAGCAGTTCCCCGGGGTTAAGTCGCGCTGTACCGAGCATATCTTCAGTTCAGCGTCATACCTCAGTTGAGGTAAATCTAAATCTGCTCTTGTTCAGAGCGACTGTTCTCTGCGGTACCTATAAAGAGGTATCTAACAGGCGTTTCGCTCGCAAGCGACCGGTCTCATCAACCTCGCCAAGCCCCAGAAAACGGGAATTCTCAAACAGTCTTACCAAGCCACGCTGTTCAAAACGCTCGCCCAATTTCTGACCTTGGAGTAGTCTAGCTGCCAAAATTTCGCTCAATTCCAGCGATGGCAAGCTCTCTACGGCACTCCAGGGCGGTAATAATACAGCATCCAAACGCGTTTGTATGCACTCTTGCGTCTCGTCCTCGGTCGCTGGCCGAGCCAAAGATTCGAGCTGCTCAAGGGTCAGCATCTGCGCTGATTCGTAATTCGAAACTGCGGTGCGTCGCAACATACTTACGTGTGCGCCACAGCCAAGCTCAAAGCCAAGATCCTCAACAATAGAGCGGATGTAAGTACCCTTAGAACAGTGCACCTCCAGATCAATCTCATCTGCTCGCAGATCAACGAGCTTGATCTCAAAGATGGTCACTTGACGCGGTTTTACCTCGATCTTTTCACCCTTACGTGCAAGCTTGTAGAGCGGCTGACCGTTGTGCTTTAACGCTGAGAACATCGACGGGACTTGTTCAATCTCACCAAGGAAACGGCGCTCAAGCAGAGCCTCAAGCTCAGCACGATCAATCGCAGGTACAGGCTTAGTCTCCACAACCTCGCCATCAGCATCACTCGAGTCTGTGCGTACACCCAGCTTAGCTGTCGTAATGTAGCGTTTGTCTGAGTCGAGCAGGAACTGTGAAAACTTAGTCGCTTCGCCCAAGCAGATCGGTAAGAGACCCGTTGCTAGCGGATCAAGCGCACCGGTGTGGCCGGCTTTGGCAGCATCATAGATACGCTTAACACGCTGCAACGCGTGGTTAGAGCTGCAACCTTGGGGCTTATCAAGCAAAAAGACGCCGTCAATGCGGCGCCCTTTCTTACGTCGTGCCATCGGTTATTCGTCTTCCATGCGACGCGCTTTTTCGATCAAGCTCGCCAGATGGCGGCCGCGCTCGACGCTCTCGTCAAAGTGAAAACGTAGGTTAGGCATCACGCGCAATTTGATCTGACGTGAGAGTTCAGCGCGCAGGAAACCTGCGGCATTCTTCAATACAGCCAGACTATTTGCAGTCGCTTCAGCTTCATCCATCCCGTTTAGCGGTAGTACCGTGATGTATACATCAGCGTAGCCAAGATCCTTGGCAACTTTAACGTGGTTGATTGTCACCATGCCAAGGCGTGGGTCTTTAATCTCACGGTGAATGAGCTGGGCCAGATCACGCTGGATCTGGTCACCAACTCGGTCNGTACGTTTAAAATCNCGTGCCATATGTANTAGATGACCTCGGATTAAAGNGTACGCTGAACTTCAATGGTGTCGTAAACCTCAATCTGGTCTCCGACTTTAACATCGTTGTAGTTCTTCACACCGATACCACACTCCATACCGTTTCGCACTTCGTTGACGGTATCTTTGAAGCGGCGCAGTGACTCCAGCTCGCCTTCGTAGATTACGACGTTATCACGCAGTACACGGATGCGTTTGTTACGGTAAACCGTACCTTCGATGACCATACAACCAGCGATTGCACCGATCTTAGGCGCTTTGAAGACGTCACGCACTTCAGCGATACCAACGATCTCTTCACGGAACTCTGGCGAGAGCAGACCGCCCATCGCAGCTTTCACGTCATCGATGATGTCGTAGATTACGGAGTAGTAACGCAGCTCCATCTCTTCGCGTTCAACAATCGCACGCGCCTGTGCATCAGCACGAACGTTAAAGCCGATCAAAATCGCGGAAGAGGCCAGCGCCAAGTTAGCATCGGTCTCACCGATACCGCCCACACCGCCAGAGACGATGTTCACTTTAACCTCATCAGTAGAGAGATCTTCCAGTGAGTGCGTCAGTGCTTCCAGTGAACCACGTACGTCGGTCTTGATAACGATATTGAGGGACTTAACATCGCCCGCCTGCATGTTGTTGAAGAGGTTCTCCAACTTAGACTGCTGCTGACGCGCCAGTTTAACTTCGCGGAATTTACCCTGACGGAACAGAGCAACTTCGCGCGCCTTTTTCTCACTAGAGACAACAGTGAACTCGTCACCGGCATCCGGTGTGCCGTCCAAACCTTGGATCTCCACTGGAATAGCAGGACCCGCAGACTCTAGCGGAGCACCGTTTTCATCGAGCATAGCTCGGACACGGCCAAAGTTCATGCCAGCCAGTACGATGTCGCCCTTCTTCAGCGTACCATTCTGGATCAGCAGCGTAGCAACTGGACCACGACCCTTATCAAGGCGTGATTCAACCACGACACCCTGGCCAGGAGCATCTTGAACCGCTGTCAGCTCAAGCAGTTCAGCCTGCAGCAGGATAGACTCGAGCAGGTTGTCGATACCTTCACCGCTTTTAGCTGAGACGTTACAGAACTGTACGTCGCCGCCCCAATCCTCTGGAATAACATCACGCTGTGCCAGCTCGTTCTTAACGCGATCTGGATCCGCTTCTGGCTTATCGATTTTGTTCACTGCGACAACAAGAGGTACACCCGCCGCTTTCGCGTGCTGTACTGCCTCTTCAGTCTGCGGCATTACACCGTCATCCGCAGCGACTACCAGAACAACGATATCAGTCAGCGATGCACCACGTGCACGCATTGCGGTAAACGCTGCGTGTCCAGGAGTATCCAGGAAGGTGACCATGCCGTTATCAGTCTCAACGTGGTAAGCACCGATGTGCTGAGTAATACCACCTGACTCGCCCGCTGCTACGCGTGTAGTTCGGATGTAATCGAGCAGAGAGGTCTTACCGTGGTCAACGTGACCCATAACGGTAACAACTGGCGCACGGCCTGTTGCTTCACCTTCGTGCGCTGCAACGCTCTCTAGCAGAGCATCCTCTACCGCATTTTCCTGCATCGGCTTAGCGACGTGACCCATCTCTTCGACAACCAGAGTCGCTGTATCCTGATCGATCGGCTGGTTGATGGTTGCCATAGCACCCATCTTAAACATCACTTTGATTACTTCAGCGGCCTTCACCGACATCTTCTTCGCCAGTTCAGCGACAGTGATGCTCTCAGGAATGCTCACTTCATGCACGATTGCCGCAGTTGGCTTCTCAAAACCGTGCTGGTTTGGCGTGTTACGGCCAGTATGTCTAGCGGCACGCAGTGGCTTTTGAGCAGGACGGTTGTTACCACCCTTACCACGACGTGATTCACCNCGCTCAGCACGCTCGTTACGACGGTTATCGCGCTCTTTCTTCTTCTTGCGTGGATCTTCAGCAGCTGGTTCGGTCGGCTTACTCGGCGCAGGCTCAGCAGCTTTTGGCTTTTCCACGACTGGCTCTGGCTTAATCTCTGGCGCTGGAGCTTCCTCAGCAACTGGAGCCGCTGGTGCTTCTGCCGGTGCTTCCGCTACTGGCTCAGCTTTCGCTTCAACCACTGGCTCAGGCGCTTTCTCTACCGCTGGAGCCTCAACCGGTGCAGCAACTGCCTCTTCAACCGGAGTCTCTTCCACCTCTTCACGCTTAACGTAGGTACGCTTCTTGCGGACCTCTACGTTTACGGTCTTGCGGCTCGCACCGCCACCGACTTTGAGTGTCGATGTGGTTTTACGTTTAAGTGTGATCTTCTTCGGCTCACCCACTTCTGCATCTTCGCCGTGGCTGCGCTTCAGAAAGGCCAGCAGCTGCTGACGCTCTTCGTCTGTCACTGTGGATTCGGTGTCTTTACCTTTGACGCCCGCTTCCTGCATCTGTGTTACCAAACGCTCAACGGACACACCAACCACATCGGCAAGCTGTTTAATCGTTACTTCTGCCATCTGGGGGTTACTCCCTCTCCGTTGTCTCTAATTACTGCTCTTCGAACCAAGGTGCGCGGGCTGTCATGATCAGCTCACCTGCGCGCTCTTCGGTCATATCTTCAATTTCGAGCAGCTCTTCAATTGACTGCTCCGCAAGATCTTCCATGGTGACAATGCCGCGTGACGCCATTACAAACGCCANGTGCTTATCCATACCATCCATGTTCAGAAGATCATCTGCTGGCTCTTGTGCACCAAGCTGCTCTTCGTTGGCAATCGCTAGGTTCAGAAGTGCATCTTTAGCACGCTGACGCAGCGCTTCAACGATCTCTTCGTCGAACTCTTCGATCTCAAGCATCTCGTTAACTGGGACGTAAGCCACCTCTTCCAGAGAGGTAAAGCCCTCAGCCACCAGCAGCTCAGCTAGATCGTCATCAACGTCAAGGTGGTGCATGAACAGATCAACAGTTTTACCTGTCTCTGACTCGCTCTTAGCTGCGGCTTCCTCTTCGCTCATCACGTTGAGTTCCCAGCCAGTCAGCTCAGCCGCCAGGCGCACGTTTTGGCCGTTACGACCAATCGCCATTGCCAGCGCTTCCTCAGCAACAGCAACATCCATTGAGTGGGTATCTTCGTCGATTACGATCGAAGCGACTTCAGCCGGTGCCATCGCGTTGATAACCAGTTGCGCTGGGTTATCGTCCCAAAGCACGATATCGACACGCTCATCACCCAGCTCGCCAGATACTGCCTGCACGCGCGAACCGCGCATACCTACACAAGCACCGACTGGATCTAGACGACCATCATTGGTTTTAACTGCAATCTTCGCGCGCGCACCTGGATCACGAGAAGCGGCGCGGATCTCGATCATCTCTTCCGCAACTTCTGGCACTTCGATACGGAACAGCTCGATCAGCATCTCATTAGAGGTACGGCTGAGGATCAGCTGAGGGCCACGGCCTTCAGAGCGAACTTCCTGCAGTACTGCACGCACACGCTCGCCCATACGGAATACTTCGCGTGGAAGTAGATTCTCGCGTGGCAGCAACGCTTCTGCATTGTTACCCAGATCAACGATAACGTTGTCACGGGTCACTTTCTTTACCGTACCGGCGATCAGCTCACCGAGACGGTCAGAGTAGAGCTCAACGACCTTAGCGCGCTCAGCTTCACGAACCTTCTGTACGATGACTTGCTTCGCGGTCTGGGCCGCGATACGACCAAACTTAACCGACTCAACCTGCTCTTCGTGGATGTCACCAGGCTGCAGGTTAGTATCAATCTCTGCTGCCTCTTCCATAGTCAGCTCAGTACCGAGCGCTGGAACAGCGTCATTGTCTACAACCAACCAACGACGGAATGTTTCGTAGTCGCCTGTCGCACGATCGATGACAACACGGATATCCGCCTCTTCGTCGTAGCGCTTTTTAGTCGCAGTCGCCAGAGCCACTTCGATCGCTTCAAAGATCACACCCTTAGGTACATCCTTCTCATTAGAAACCGCTTCGGCTACCAACAGGATCTCTTTGTTCATAATTCTTTCTCGCTCCTAGATTCAAAAGCGTTATTCAAAAGTTGGAATCACGTTGGCACGCTCGATTAGATCGTGCGGCAACAAGTATTCTGTTTGATCAACGACCAGCAGGACTTCATCGCCCTCAATGCCGTTAAGAATTCCTTTAAATTTGCGACGCCCTTCAAATGGCATACGCAGGCGCAACTGCACCATGTGACCGGCATAGGCCTCGAACTGCTCTAGCGTGTAGAGAGGACGATCCATGCCCGGTGATGAAACCTCGAGGGTGTAGTTTTCAGTGATTGGATCTTCAACATCCATCACACCGCTCACCTGGTGGCTAACACGTGCACAATCATCGACGCTGACGCCATTAGGGCCATCGATATAGATGCGCAGAACCGTGTCCTTTCCGGCCGACCTGAAGTCGATACCCCAGAGTTGCAGGTCCAGACCCTGGACAACCGGTTCAATTAACTCTTGTAACAGCTTTAACTTCGCTGACAATTTACTTACCTATAAAACTGATTTACGGCTTCTGGCACTCACGCCAGAAATAAAAAAAGGTCCCATTGGACCCATTTCTGAAAATCTACCACTCCGTATGGGAAGGCAGATTGACTGTCTCCTGCGGCAACCTTGCGGTCTCGCTGCGACCCAAATCCTTGGAAGCGCCTACGAAAAAGCCCCTTAAAGGGGCTTCTACCAAAAAGTGGTAGCGGGGGCCGGATTTGAACCAACGACCTTCGGGTTATGAGCCCGACGAGCTACCAGACTGCTCCACCCCGCATCAGAAACAGGTCAAAATACTACGCTTAACCTGTCATTTTTACAAATATGGTGCCCAGAGCCGGACTCGAACCGGCACGTCCTAGGGACACTACCCCCTCAAGATAGCGTGTCTACCAATTCCACCACCTGGGCTAAAACTTTACTTATCTCCAACAGTTGGGATGTCTGATGTCCCAGCTGCAGAACTGTCGGCTGCTGGAAGCTCCTGCATAGGTGCTCGTTCGGCCGCAGCCTCGATCACCTCAGCAGCAGGGATACCTGCATCACCAACACTTGCCGCTTTGTTCTTGGCAAAAACCGCCAGTACGAAGCTCGTTGCGAATACGCCAGCCGCAAGAATCGCAGTAACACGACCCAATACGCTGCCGCTACCCTGGCTACCGAAAACCGTCTGAGATGCACCGCCACCGAAGCTAGCACCAGCTTCCGCACCCTTACCCTGCTGAAGCAGTACAAGTGCGATGATGCCTGCTGCAAGCAGAACATGAATGATCAGTACGATTGTTTCCATAGCTTTAAGATAACAACTCTTAGCAAGTTTTCGTCGATCACAACGCTTGAGGAACAGCGACCGACTTCAAAAGAGGCGCGAATATTACCCTAGCAAAAATCAACTTACAAGCGGCTTCAGCGCTTTTTCTACTTTATCCGCAACATCCTGACAGACCTGTCCGACCAGTTGCTCATCGACACCCTCTACCATCACGCGCACAACAGGCTCAGTGCCCGAAGGACGCAGCAAAATGCGACCATCCTCACCCAGGAGTTGCTCAGCTTCAGCAACAGCTTGCTCGATAGGTGCAACACCCTCAATCGATACGCGCTTCTCAAGACGCACATTGATCATCTGCTGCGGCAGCTTGGTCATCCCTTGCTTCAGCTCGTGCAGGCTAGAACCGCTCTCTACCATCGCTTTGAGCACTTGTACGGCCGCAATAGTACCATCGCCCGTTGGCAGCAAGTCACGTACAACGATATGGCCAGAACCCTCACCACCTAGCACCCAGTTATTCAGATGCAACTGTTCCATCACGTAACGGTCACCGACCTTGGCACGGATAAATGGGATATCGATCTGTTTCAGTGCCTGCTCCATGCCGAGATTAGTCATCAGCGTACCAACAACACCACCTTCGAGCTCACCGGCCAAATGCAGAGACTTAGCGATTATTAGCAGAATCTCATCGCCATCAACGGTCTCACCGGTATGGTCAACTAAGATCAATCGATCACCATCACCATCCAGCGCAATGCCTATATCTGCACCGATCTCCAATACCTTTTCCGTCAAGGCTGCAGGCGACGTCGCACCGCAGTTGAGGTTGATATTCATACCGTCGGGCTGAGTGCCAATCTCTGTTACCTTAGCACCGAGCTCTGCAAACACTTTGGGCGCCACGTGGTACCCAGCACCGTTGGCGCAATCGACCACAATGTTGAGCCCTTCAAGACTGAAGTGGTGGCCACCGCTGGCTTTACAGAATTCGATGTAGCGACCCGCTGCATCATTAATACGGCGCACCTTACCCAGCTCGGCCGAGCATACTGTCGTCATAGCTAGATCAAGCTGAGCTTCGATCTTCTCCTCAACCTCGTCAGGCAGTTTTGTACCCTCCGAACTGAAGAATTTAATACCGTTATCATCGAAAGGGTTGTGCGATGCGCTGATGACGATGCCCGCATTTGCACGGAAGGTGCGCGTCAGATAAGCGATTGCAGGGGTCGGCATGGGCCCGAGAAGCAAAACATCAACACCGGCAGCAGTTAAACCCGCTTCGAGTGCAGATTCGAACATATAGCCCGAGATACGGGTATCCTTACCGATGACCACCTTCGATTGGCCATCACGTGCTAGAACACGACCTACAGCCCAACCCAACTTCAACACAAAGTCCGGCGTAATTGGAAACTCACCTACGCGACCACGAATACCATCGGTA
>JGI26081J50195_1000875_pt1 | contig 12327 bp, 27 predicted proteins | sample SaaInl74LU_5_DNA_FD_50195 | JGI IMG/M metagenome (IMG submission 50195) | reverse complement strand
CATTACAGGCGGGACAGTTGCCACGGTGTGTGTCTCCGTCACCTAGTGCTAGACCCTCAACGTAATCACGAATGTTCATCGTCATCGTTTCCTCTAGCTGCTAGTGCCTTCGATGCACCACTGAATGTGTTGACCATGTAAGGTTTGATTGATCCAATGTTCTTGTGACCCGTCACCTGCATGATACCTGCTAAGTCTACCCCACCCTCCATCATCTCTGTCACTGCTGTACGGCGCAAGTCCATGGCAGTCAGGGTGGAAGGTAGGTTAGCTTCTTCTAGTACCTCATTGATAAGATAGCTTATTTCTATTTTATCATAGGGTGAGTATGCACCTGCTCGTGGTTTGACACGGGGTGCTACATAATCCTGGAACCCAAAGTCTTCCTTTTGCTGGCGCAGCATACCGCACAACCCTGCTGAGATGGGGAGGTGTATCTCTGCGTTGCGCTTGCTCTGCGTCAAGTCCATGCGACACTGGGTTAAGTCTAGCTTATCCCACTGTAGAAGGCGCATGTCACCAACACGCTGCCCCCAATCGTATGCCATGTGGACGATCAGACCAATGCTGCGCCAGCGGAAGTCGCCATAAGCTGTACCAAGAAAGGTTTGCACCTGATCTCTTGACCACAGTGTCCGTCTAGGTTGACCAGACCTAGCTTTCACCAGTGATACAGGATCGTGCGTCATAACATCGTGTCTCATTGCATGTTTCCACGCTGCTGAAAGCACTGCCTTACGATAGTTTGCTGTCCGTATACCTACAGACAACCACTCATCATAAGCCTGAGTTAAGTGACGCACTTTGATANACTTATGGCGATAAGCCCCAAGTGCCTTGCCTTCAACNACAGTCTTGCATACCGCAGCAAGATGAGTGTCATAGTCTTTCTGTGTAGAACCTGCCAGACGACCAAATNCAGCAGATTTACTATAAAAGTCAATGACTTCCTGTAGTGTGGCAGAAGCCTTGGGGATCTTCATGTTAGTCTCCTTTTGCGTTACGATACCAGAGGTATATGAAGCCGCACAAATAAGCAAGTGCTACGGCTAAGGGAAGTATGTGCATTAAAAGTTTGGATACCATGCTTCCCCCGTGTCTACATATTGTTTAACATCCTGTGCGATAAGCTCTAGACTGTCAACCTTTTTGCCAGACCAGAGTGCATCATCAATCTCACGCATCAGTTGGTTGTAGTAACCTGTGGCAGGCATGAGATTGGTTGTGTTGAAAGGGTATACTGTCATAGCTTTGACACCCTGTCATTACTAAAGGAAAGCTCTTCACCTGTCGGTGTCTTGAATGTGACACGGCGTACACCTGTGCGCTTGAACAGTTTGATACGAGCTTGGTTTGCATCATGAGGGGTGAAGACTGTGGTGACATACTCACCATCAGGCTGACCTGCACTGGCGTAGACCTTGATAGCTTTACTTGGAATCATAGTTCTCTCTCTCTTTCATGTATTGAATTACGATGTTCTTATCAGAGGATATGATGACAACTCTCCCATCATCATCATACCCTATGTATTTACCCTTATGCTCCGCTAGTTTCATCAATCAACACATAGCGTGTGTACTGTTGACCAGTCACAGGGTGCTTACCCTTCACGCCATCAATACGATACCCAGCCTTGCGTAGCTCAGAGATACGCTTAGTGAACGACTGGATGCTGTAGTCCAGCATAGCTTCACGCAGGGTCAGACCCTTGGTTGCACGAAGGTGAGCCAGGATCTTAGTGTTTTGTGAGTTAGTCATGTCTGTTTCTCCTTTGTTAGACACTTATAGATTAGTCATTGTAATTAGCTGCGTCAATGTTACCATTTTGTCACGTTGTAATCCTGCAACACTTCCACCTTGATGCCATCCATGCGGCTGTAAGTGGCAGCATATCTGTCTGCTTCATCCAAGCGATTGACTGTGTGGTAGCAGATCATCTTGTTTGTCTTCTTGCTGGTCAATATGATGCGTATCATTGTGTAGTCTCCTTTATATAGCAGTCTTTCATCTCACTGACAGCCATTGCTCCACCGAAACCATTAGCAGTGCATGTTATTGTGATTGCGGGGCCATCAGGTAGGTTTTCCCACTTAACATGGTAGCCATCATGGCCCCAGCGCACATCACTCCCACTGGCTAACGCTTGTGTCAACTCTCTTAGTTTCATGATCCGATTAACTCATTTACTTTGACCAATACCTTGGCACGATCAAGGTAATACTGCATGAGGCTTACATCATCATATTCAACCTCACCCCATGATGTCTGTTCCATGTCACCCTCAAGTAAATCCTTGAGCATCAACAGTTCACTCGTGTACAGTTCTAGCTTATCCATTTGTTTTCTCTCCTGTTCTTACCGTTACTAGTATAGGGAATCATTGGTGGGCTGCTGCCTCATTCTGGATCTCTCGAAAGATGCGAGACAACCTGTCCACACTTGCCTTGGGTAGGTCAATGCAGTCACTCTCTTGCAAGTCACCCTGCACTCGCATTGTGCCATCACTGTACAGTGTACCTGTCCAGCCATAACCTAAGTCTGTGATCTTCTCTATTGTCTTAGTCATTACGCCATCTCCTCTTCTACTATTACATTGGTGAACCTGATGTATACGCCACCCTCACCATCATCGTCAAGTAATTCTTGATAGTCTACGTCTGTATCCTTGACCATCTGCCATAGGGCGTTAAAGAACTCTTCTCGTGTCATTACGCCATCTCCTCTACTGTCTGGCTGTTAAACTCATATACTGCGGTAGCAAAGCCACGGGGTGTGGCAGAGCGTATATCTTTGGTGCGCTGTGACTTACCGCCCAGCTTTTTGTGTTGCCTGCTGTGTCCATCCTCAGGTTGTACTGGATCAGTCCACGGCATCACAAAGCCATTGCCTGTCCACAAGCATGTCTTTTTAGGGTAGGCATCCTTGGCTGCAATGTACTCAGGCCAGCGTGGATGCTCTGCCTGATCGTCATGGATGTATCCGCCATACTCATAAGGGTGGAAGCTATGGTCAGGCTTGCGCCACTTTGTAGCCAACACACTGACAGGGTTCTCCACAAAGAAGGGAACGTGTAGGCTGTTGAACAGTCTGGCACACCATACGGCATAGCTCACAGCCTCATCTTGGAATGATGGGTTAGCCTCTGCCTTGCGCTTGAAGTGTGCCGCACCTGATACAGCCATGTCAGTGCAGACAGGGAAGGCCATGCCAAATACCACGGGCTTGTCTGCAAACTCAGAATGGATGGCGTTCAACCAGTTGTGGTCATGAAGGTCAGCAAAGTTGTAGGTTATACTACCTCCACCATCAAAGGCCTGCACCTCTGGCTCCAAGAGAGAGTGTTGTATATCAAAGGCATGACAGGTATATCCTGCCTCTGCCCATGGTTTAAGTGCCTCGCCTGTGAAGTCATACAGGCTGATAACGATACCTTTGGTCATGGTTTTACCTTCTCTGTCAGATAGATTATGAGCTTGTCCACATTGTCAAAGCCCTCTTGCAGGACAAGATACCCTTCCCGATCCTCTACAGTATAGGCCAGCAANGCCCAGCTTGGATCTTCTCGCATGTCAGGNTTCAAGTAGTCCACAAAGATCCTGCACACATTGCCGTGCCGTTCCTCTTTCTGGAGTGATGGGCAGGTGTCNTTNTTCCANGTGCTATTCTCCCAGCCATGAGGTGACAATGCGTGAAACAGTTTATTGAGCATGTCATAATTGTCATAGTCTTCGTGTGGTACATCAGCTATTGCGTAAATCATTGGCTTACCTCCACTAATTTACAAACCCTCAATGTGCCATGCCCACCTTCTGAGCGATGTTCTTCCAGCATAGAGTAACTCTCTGCGGCATCTTCTGTGCCTATCTGATCCACATACTTAGTATCATCACCATCTATATAGGTGAGTGTGATAACTTGTACTAGCATTTTAGTCTCTCCTAGATATTGTGGATACGTTTCCATGTAGTCCAAGTGATAGCCTGTAGCACATGAGGCTTGACCCTCACACGCTTGGCAGCTTTGACATACGCCACTTGTAACTCACGGTATTGACGCTTGCCCATGTTAGTCTTGTCACTAGTCAAGCCCTCGCGTTGACCACGAGCAATATTAAGAGCGTGACCATCAATAGTCACTTCATCAAGTCCACGGATGTTAGAGTAGAAAGAGCGTATCTTCTGCCCATTCAAGCGTGTCAGAATGTCATCATCATCAATCAAGTCATCCTGTAATATAGACCACGCTTTTTGTTTCATGGTGTTGTAGCAGGACACCTTAAAGTCATCCAGACTGTCGCCACTCTGCCATGCAGCGCACATGGTGTCAGTGTCTTTACAGTTACGTTCCCACCTATTGTTAGGCGATAGCGCGGCCATGACACCGATCACAGTGTTGACGGGTAGCTTGTGAGTGTCAGCTATTTGTACCGCCACACGTTCTGCCCTAGCGTACCATTCAACGCCATTGATTGTGTCATCGTTAGACGCTTGGCGGTATAGTTTTAGAATGTTGCGAACATATTGGGTCATCGGTCAATCCTTCTGTGTTAAACTATCCAGAGAGTAGGCACCTTAGCGCCTACCTGTCAAGAAAGTTTTTATACTGTGCGCCATACTGAGATGCAGTTGTTGATTTTGTCAGTGCGTGTGATGAAACGCATACTGTTATTCACACGTTTATGCTGTGCCCAGACGGCCTGCACTACACGGCTTCGAACTCGCATATAACCTAGGGCTGTCGCGGGATCAACAGGAACGCTGAACATGTCACCCACTTCCATCCGGAAGAAAGGGTATTTATGCTGTGCCGCACCATTGCGTGTGATAGGCTTGATAGGTACATTCTTTTGAATCTTATACATTTTGGTCGTCCTTTTATGATGTTACATTGGTCACGGTGATTGGTTAGATACACCACGAGATAGGCACAATCCTGGCGTACCTATCCTAGCTATATCTGTTAGACACACTAGCTCAGACCTTTGACGGGCTGATTCAAGTCACCGTTCTACCGCCCCGTATCTTGGACGCTGTCCTTAAGCTAGTCTATGTGTCGTTATTCTTGCTATTCAGTCTGCATATTCGGTTTTGTTAGTCAAGTTTTTTATTCGGTCTGCATATTCGGTCTTCATATTCTGTGCGGGTCTTCTATCCGGCTTGATCGTCTAGGCCGCTGATTCGGTTGTAGAGCTACGCTGCTAGCGGTTGAACCTTGGCGCTTTCGATGTAACAACATTGGCACGAAATGTTTTCGAATGTCCATAACTTTTTTATGATTTACCCTAATTATTTTATAAGTCTGTGTTTTCGTTGGATAATGTTGTGACATTTGTGGGCTATGGCTTAAATCGCTGTCTCGCGTATGTAATACTACACGCGCGTTTCTTTCCCTTATGGCAATCGTGCACAGCTTTGAGGGGGTAGGCTATTTGTGATCACAAAAGAGGGGGTGTGCTTTTGTGTTTTGTGCATCCCTCTTCTGTTTGTGATCACGTTTTCAAAACCCACTGATTTAACACGCTTTTCTGTAAAAGAGTGAAGAACTATCAGTTAATAAAGCTAGTCTTTTCAATGATTTACTCTTGATAGCACAGCCATTCTGCCATATAGCACCTCAAAAGGGGGCGGGGCGTGGGCCATGGGGGGTGTCCTGGGTGTACGTATATGTACAATTACACACACGGGGTTTTTAGCTTCCCAGTATTCGCCCCTATGTACAGCCAGGGTGTTACATTTATATCACATAGTATTACAAAGCTGTAACATTTAGTAACAATACAGAAAGATTATACATTTTAGGGATTGACAGGGGTGTTTGGCCCAGTATAACTACGTAGTAGTAGTAGACATAGTTAAACTTTTTAAGTTTTACTTAATACAAGTAATAAATAATAAATAGTTTAACTATATAAAAAGTGTGTTAATAAAGTTACTGGACATAGGAAGAGTTTAACTTAGATAGTTTAACTATAGTGTTGACACTACTTTCTTTATGTATTAACATTATTACAAGTAACACACATAAACTTGTATAAACTATAAGTGTTACTCTATTGGTACGTGTTACAGACTATATGTGTACACTCTCCTCATGTCTCCTCTCTCCTTACACGTAGTTTGCGACACGTACCACTCTTTTACTAAATAAAAGTATTGACAATGTCTCGTAAAACCGTACAACTATACTCATCTGATAACATACTTGAAGAGTTTTACTCTGCTTTAGCTGATAATAGCTCTCACAAGTTACACCGTATTCATATCCCTCGTAGTGACGTATTCTATGTCCGTGCTGCTATAGAGGCTGACACTGGTGTTAAATACTCTCTGGATCACATTGAGAGAGCTATGTACTTAGAGGGCATGTTATCTCGTAACGATGTGTTAGACCCTGATAGGAAAAGACCTTATGGCGATTGAATATAGAGGTGAGACCTTTGAAGGTTACAACAAACCCAAGCGTACCCCTAAGCANCCNACTAAATCCCACGCCGTACTTGCCAAAGAAGGTGATACCATTAAGCTCATCCGCTTNGGTGAACAGGGAGCATCCACAGCAGGTAAGCCTAAAGCGGGTGAATCTGATCGCATGAAGAAGAAACGTGCATCCTTCAAAGCTAGACATGCTANGAATATCAAGAAGGGTAAGNTCTCAGCTGCATACTGGGCAGATAAAGTAAAATGGTAGGTACTCTTGGTGTAATCATGGTGTGTATGTCTGCCTTAGCTGAACATTGTCAGGTACTGACTAGCCCTTTTATATTCAGTACTGTAGAGGAGTGTCAGGCTTCTACTGTAGCTGAGGCACGTAATATTAAAGAGATGTATAGCCACGCAGCGATTACACCTAACTGTGTCGAGTTGATGTATAATGGGGAGCCAGCGTAATGGCAGCACCTAAGCCAACTAACCCTAAGCTGTATGCTAAAGTAAAAGCAGAAGCTAAGAAGAAGTTTGACGTATGGCCCAGCGCTTATGCGTCTGCCTGGCTTACTAAGACATACAAAGCACGTGGAGGTAAGTACAGTGGCACAACGAAGAACAAAGTCTCGTAGTCAACACGTACTTCCAAGCGCTAGGGGTTACTCTGCTGGTGGATTAGGTAAGTGGTTTGGTGAAGAGTGGACGGACGTTAAGACAGGTAAGCCTTGTGGTAGACAGGCAGGTGACGGTAGGGACTACCCCGCTTGTAGGCCAAAGGCAGTAGCCTCTAAGATAAGTAAGCAAGAAGCAGCAAAGAAAACAGGGCCAAAGCAAGTTAAGTGGTCTACAACCGCATCAGGGAAGAAACGAACATGATGATGAACAAGAAAAGTAAAGACACACACACTATGCCTGACGGTACTGTAATGAAGGGTGCTAAGCACGGTTACATGGGTGGCGGTATGGCTAAGAAGAAGAAGCCTATGGGTTATGCTCATGGCGGTATGGCTTGTGGTGCAGATGTAAAACCAGCACGTCCCATGAAGAAGGGCAAGTAATGAAGTATTATCACAAATACCAAGAAGCACTGGAAGCTAAGGGNTANCGTGTAGATGAGCATGGCTACGTGTGGGACTCNATGGGTAACCAGTCTGCTGGTGAAGACAACTATGGCAACGTACAGAGCAAAGACCCTAACGTCAATGCTATCTGTGAGGCAGCTGACATTGCTGATGTTAAGCCTAAGAAGGCTGCTGCACCTAAGGGTAAGAAACGTGCTCGTACAGCTAAAGGTCACTACGTTAAGGATGACCCTAACACGCCAGAGAATGAAGCGTGGGTTGACGANTAATGGCTATTACCTCGTATCCTAACGTAATGACTATGGGCGGTGGCGTTGGCGACTACCCTTATTACATGCAGGTTGCACGAGGACTTGTAGATGGACACAAACGTTTATTTAAGTTTGGGTTTAATAGTGATGTAAACGATAGCACTGAAGACTGTTGGGATGTAGGTGGAGTATATACATATCAAACTAGTGCTCTTGCTATGACCGTTACAAGTGATGCAGGTGCTACAGATAATGCTGTCCAAGTTACGGTGCAAGGATTAGATGCAAGTTATAATGAGGTAAGTGAAGCCGTTACATTAGCAGGTTCGGGTACTGCTACAACGACACAGACGTATTTAAGAGTGTTTCGTGCTTTCGTATCAGGCTCTCAAGAACCTACAAATAATATAAACGTTACTAATGGTGGTACTACATATGCTCGTATTTCTACTGGGGAAAACCAAACCTTAATGGCACTATGGACTGTACCTGCAGGTTATACAGCCTATCTTTTACAGACCGATGTAACAGCATTTACAGAGCAAAACAATAAGTTTGCCACTGTACAAATACAAACACGAGAGTTAAATGGTGTGTTTAGAACGGCCGATAAGTTTGCAATCGTGGAAAACACACACCATCAGCAATATGACGCACCTCTTCCTATTTTAGAAAAGACAGACATTAGAGTACGTGCAATAGCATCTAGCTCAAATGCACACCTTGAGATTTCTGCAGGCTAGATATTATTTACATAGAGAACACTGCGCCATGATAAGTAAAAACCGCACAATAGGCAAGCTTCTGACTACATCTAACGTAGACTTATATACTGTTCCTAATAGGTTTGACAGTAATATTAAGGCTATATACGTTAATAATAGTTCTAGCAGTTCGGTTACATTTAGCCTAGACTGGTATGAATTAAAAAGTACTACCTATATAACTTTAGCTGAGTCTGTTAAGATGCCACCAAACTCACTTCTGCAGATTACGGATAACTTATACTTAAATCTAGGTGATAAGTTACGTGGTCTAGCTAGTGCTTCAAACGCAGTGACTATTACTTTTAATGTTGAAGAGTTCTTCCAAGGCAGTCAAAACATCGCATANCGGGTATGCAAACTTAGTAGAGGTAACCGTCTGACATTTGTGTATAACTATGTACGTCCCTAGCAATGGCGCTGGGCTTAACATAGGAAACACTACAATGATCGCACTTATCATCAAAACATTCACAGACTTCTTGGCAAGCTTACAAAAAGCACAACAAGCCCGTGCTGACTACTGGATCTTAACCAACATGTCAGACAAAGAGTTACATGACATTGGCATTGCACGTGGAGAGATCCGCAATGTCGTGGCAGAAAGTTTCAAATAGTTAGGAGAGCTATTATGGAAAACGTTAAGATACCCCTAGCACTTGTAGCCGCTATGGCTGTACAGCTTGCTGGTGGAGTGTGGTGGGTATCTCAACAAGCCTCCACGATAGCAAGCCTAGAAGAAACAGTAAGCCAGTTAGGCTCACGTATGGCTATTGAGGATAACATTAACCTTAAGCGTGACGTTGAAGGTAATGGCGTAGAAATACAGTACGTATGGAATGATGTAGAAGATCTGTGGGATGAGTTAGACGCCTTAACTCGTACTATCTCAAGGATCACTGAACTACAGCAGCGTGTAGCTATTATAGAGAACGATCTAAAGTATATAGGTCGTGACCATACAGATCTTATGGTTGAGTAGTTTTGCTTTGTGTACTAGCCTTCATTTCATTCAATCACGCATGGACTGAGGGTGGTAACAGATTATTTCAGTATTGTTACTACGACTGTGGCTTACCTAAGAATGGCCTCTGGTATGACAGAGTGTACAGAGTAAGTTATAACTACGTATGCCCTATAGAGGTTAAGTTCAAATGATTGATCCTTTTACAGCCTTTGCTGCGGCACAGACAGCCGTATCAGCTATCAAGAAGGGCATTCAGCTTGGTAAGGACATAGGTGGTATCTCCAATGACTTAGCTAAGTTTGCTGGAGCTATATCTGACATTAACTTTGCGCACAAGCAATCAGAAGACCCGCCTTGGTATGCTGTGTTGTTCGGTGGTAATGGGCCAAGCGCAATGGACATCTTCGCTAAGAAGAAACAAGCGGAGGCTCTACGTGCTGAAATTAAACAGTATATACAGTTTGGGTATGGTCAAAGTGCTTGGGACGAGCTTCTCCATATTGAGGCGGAGGTTCGCAAGGAACGTCAGAAAACTATGTATCGCAAAGCAGAGATTAAACAGACTATTATTGAGTGGAGTCTTGGTATCTTGGTTGTGGTATCGGGAGTTGGTATTCTTGGCGTGGGGCTTTATTTGCTTGGAAAGCAGCAGAATAAGTGGTAAAGATAAGAAGTAACGGTAACTAAGGGACTTAACATGGCTAGAGTACTAACAGAAAAGCAACAACGCTTCCTAGAAGTCTTATTTGATGAGGCTAATGGAGATGCAGTTGAAGCTAAGAAACTTGCAGGTTATGACCCTACATCTAGCACTTCTGCTATTGTAGAGACCCTTAAGGATGAGATTGGTGAAAAGACTCGTTCTTACTTTGCACGTATGGCACCTAAAGCTGCTATGTCTATGGTAGGCGCTTTGTATGACCCTACAGAATTAGGCATTAAAGAGAAGATGGTTGCAGCTAAGGACTTGCTAGATCGTGCAGGACTTGGTAAGGTAGACAAAGTAGACGTAACATCTGGCGGAGGCGTTTTCTATCTGCCACCTAAAGAAGGTTCAAACGAATAATACCTGAGAGAGACCTAGGTTATTGGCAGCTACCGTTACCTCCCAAGAACCACACAAAAGAATGGCACCCTATAGTTAGGATTACAAAGATAATACCCTTTGGTTACAGGGTAGATCCTGATAACGACAGACTTCTTTTACCTATAGAATCAGAGCTTGAAGCTTTAGAGCTTGCAAAGCGTCATCTTAAGCAGTATAGTTATCGTGTGGTAGCAGCCTGGCTAACTAAAGAGACAGGTAGAACTATGACGTATACAGGTCTAAAGAAGAGAATAGATGTCGAGCAAAAACGTAGAAAAGCACTTACAATTAAGCGCAAGCTTGCCAAGTGGCTCCAAGAAACGCTTGACCAAATCGAAAAGCTCGAAAAGAAAGGTGCAGGAGCCTACACCGATTCCAGCGGAAACGATTAAAGTAGAGGATAAACAGACTGTACCTGCTCAAGTGAAGGCAGCTGAGTACGATGTAGAAGAGGCTCAGAACATTGTGTTCAAGCCTAACCCTGGCCCACAGACATTCTTTCTTAGTGCGTCAGAGCGTGAGGTTCTATATGGTGGAGCAGCGGGTGGCGGTAAGAGCTACGCCATGTTGGCTGACCCTCTACACGGTTTGAATGACCCACACTTCTCAGGGTTGTTAGTACGACATACTACAGAAGAACTAAGAGAACTTATACAAAAGAGTCAGGAGTTATACCCTCGTGCAATACCTGGTATTAAGTGGTCAGAACGTAAATCGCAATGGACTTCTCCTCAGGGCGGCAGACTTTGGATGTCTTATCTTGATAAAGACACGGATGTCACACGCTATCAAGGTCAGGCTTTTAACTGGATTGGATTCGATGAGCTTACGCAATGGAATAGCCCTTACGCTTGGGATTATATGAGGTCTCGCTTGAGATCTGCACATGCGTCAGATCTTGGGCTATACATGAGAGCAACAACAAACCCTGGAGGAAACGGCCATGCTTGGGTTAAAAAGATGTTTATTGACCCTTCAACCGCTGGTAGTGCGTTCTGGGCAACTAATATCGAAACAGGTGACACGATTACTTTCCCTAAAGGGCATAGTAAAGAAGGTGAGCCTCTATTTAAAAGACGCTTTATTCCGGCCTCTCTATTCGACAATCCGTACTTGGCTGAGGCTGGCGACTATGAAGCAATGCTTCTCTCGCTTCCAGACCATCAGCGTAAGCAGTTACTCGAAGGTAACTGGGACATTAATGAGGGTGCCGCTTTTCCAGAGTTTGACCGAAAGATACATGTCGTGGACTCATTCGAGATCCCTGACTCTTGGGCAAAGTTTAGGGCTTGCGATTACGGTTATGGTAGTTACACTGGTGTTCTGTGGTTTGCTGTAGCACCTGATGAGCAACTAATTGTGTACCGTGAGATGTATGTCTCTAAAGTTACAGCTTCTGACTTAGCAGATTTAATACTTGAAGCAGAAGCAAGAGATGGTACAATAAGATACGGGGTGCTGGATAGTTCTTTATGGCACAACCGTGGAGACACTGGGCCTAGCTTGGCAGAGCAGATGAATCACAAAGGCTGTCGCTGGCGTCCATCTGACAGGTCAAGAGGCTCACGTGTCTCAGGTAAGAACGAAATACATAGGCGTTTACAGGTAGATGAGTTTACTGAAAAGCCTCGCCTAGTGTTTATGGATAACTGCACTAACACTATTGCACAGATTCCAAGTATTCCTCTGGACAAGCGAAACCCAGAAGATGTTGATACTCACGCAGAGGATCACTTATATGACGCTCTAAG
>JGI26081J50195_1000871_pt1 | contig 12340 bp, 10 predicted proteins | sample SaaInl74LU_5_DNA_FD_50195 | JGI IMG/M metagenome (IMG submission 50195) | reverse complement strand
GATGCCGCATTGGCCTTGGGACTCATGAATGAGTTGATAGCGAACGACTGGTTGGATCATGACTACATCGAACAACATACCAGTGGTTGGAACGCGCTGAAAGCGAGAGCCTTGGCGTGGCCTGTTGAGCGCGCCGCCAAGGTGTGTGGCATTANCCCAGAAGAAATTACCGGTTTGGCCTACGACTACGCGCACAGCGAAGCGCCGGCGATTCGTCTGAACTATGGCATGCAGCGCACGCGTGGCGGCGGTAATGCGGTGCGTGCGGTGGCGTGTTTGCCTGCGCTTGTGGGCGCTTGGCGCCACGCCAGTGGGGGCCTGTTGTTGTCCAGCGCCGGTTATTTTCCCACCCAGAAAAAGGCACTTGAGCGCCCGGATTTACTCGCCAAAGGTTTGCCGGGACGCACGCCGCGCGTCATCAATATGACGACCATTGGGGCAGACCTGAATCGCGATAGCGATGCCGCTTTTGGCCCCAAGGTGCAGGCACTCATTGTCTACAACAGCAACCCCGTAGCGATCGCGCCCGATTCGCCGCAAGTGGTGAAGGGCTTTGCGCGTGACGATTTATTTACGGTCGTGTTGGAGCATTTCAAAACCGATACGGCCGACTATGCCGACTACGTCTTGCCCGCCACCACACAGTTNGAGCATTGGGACATACATGCCAGCTACGGCCACACCGATGTGTTGCTAAACCGGCCNGCNATCGCACCGCACGGTGAGGCGCGGACCAATACCGACGTCTTCCGCGCCTTGGCGCAGCGCATGGGTTTCGATGAGCCCTGTTTTAGTGATACCGATGAAGACCTATGCACCCAGGCGTTTGACCCTGCCGTGGTGTCATGGTCGTTGTTGTGTGCACAAGGGTTTGCGCCTTTGCCGTTGTCAGCGGCGCCATTTGCCAATGGTGGATTTCCAACGCCNTCTGGTAANTGCACCTTTGAGAGTCCCGGCTTGGCGGCCATCGGTCAGGACCCCGTGCCAGACTACCTCCCCAATTGGGAGCCGCCCAATGTCGATGCGCGCTATCCCTTGGCCATGATCTCGCCGCCGGCTCGAAACTTCCTCAANTCCACGTTCGCAAACGTTAAAAGCTTGCGCGATATCGAGGGNGAGGCGCTGGTCGAAATCTCGTCTGTCGATGCGCAAGCGCGNGGCATCAACGACGGTGACGAGGTGGCTGTATTTAACGACCGTGGGCGTTATGTGTGCGTGGCGCGCGTGAGTAAGCGTGCCCGCGTGGGCGTGGTCAACGGTNTGGGTATTTGGTGGCGCAAGTTAGGGCTGCGCGGCACCAATGTCAACGAGGTGACGTCGCAGGCGCTAACCGATTTGGGACGCGCCCCCACGTTTTACGATTGCGCCGTTGAGGTGGCGCGGGTGGCTTAGTCTTTGAGGTCTTCCACCAAATCGACATAGGCTTGTTGGGCTTCTGCGTTGGTCATGCCCTTGACCTTGTTCCAAGCAGACCATTTTGCAAAGCCCACCATGTCGGTCATGCTGGGCTTGTCGCCGGTGACGTCGCCGATGCTGCCCTGCTTGTAAAGCGCGTACATGCGCAGTAAGGTCTGGTTGTCTGGACGCGAGGCGAGTTGCTGGGCGTCTTGGCTGGCTTGTTCGAATGCGTTGGCTAAATCTGACATGGCTTTGAATCCGGGAGTATGGGGTTGGTGAATGGAAATTACGGCACAATTCTGAACTATAAATAACCGAGCCGTTTGCGCTGAACGCAAAACCGCAAGGCATTCCACACCATACGCTACATCACCACCGGCTCTTCAAGCACGCTCTATGACCACCACACCGCCCAACGAACCCCGCGCCCCTGTCTCGACCATCGATCAGGCCGACGTATTGGCCAAGGCCCTGCCGTACATTCGTAAATTTCATGGCAAAACCATGGTCATCAAGTACGGTGGCAACGCAATGACCGACCCCGCACTGCAAGCGGCGTTCGCAGCGGATGTGGTGTTGCTGAAGTTGGTGGGAATCAACCCGGTCGTTGTCCACGGGGGTGGGCCTCAGATTGAGTCCCTGCTGCAACGGTTGGGTAAGAAGGGCGAATTTATCCACGGCATGCGCGTGACTGACGCCGAGACCATGCAAGTTGTTGAGTGGGTATTGGCGGGCGAGGTGCAACAAGATATCGTCGGCTTGATCAACCAAGCGGGTGGCAAGGCCGTGGGTTTGACCGGNCGCGATGGGGGCCTCATACACGCCCGTAAGCTGCGCCTGACCGACCCGATTGATAAAACAACTGAGCACGANGTGGGGCAAGTNGGNGACATCGTGGGTATCGATCCCGCCGTGGTCAAGGCCTTGCAGGACGACGCGTTTATCCCCGTTGTGAGTCCTTTGGGTTTCGGTGAAAACAACGAAAGCTACAACATCAACGCGGATGTGGTTGCCAGCAAATTAGCCATGGTGTTGTCTGCTGAGAAGCTGCTCTTGCTCACCAACACGGCAGGCGTCTTGGATAAGGCGGGTAACTTGCTGACCGATCTGACCGCGCGTGAGGTGGACGCATTATTCGCCGATGGCACGATATCTGGCGGCATGATGCCCAAGATCAGTGGGGCGCTGGATGCCGCCAAGAGTGGTGTGAATTCGGTGCATGTCATTGATGGCCGCGTGCCACATGCGCTGTTGCTAGAAATCTTGACGGATCAAGCGTTCGGCACCATGATCAGGTCTCATTAACCCACACAGTTGCGGTCGCGTGCGCGTCTCGCTGCTGGTACATCGTTCGCAACGTGATATGACAGACGCTAGCCCCGACGCTATGACAGACCCCACAAGCGCGCCCGTTGGCAAGGGCAAACCCAAGCCTGGCCAGCGCCGCATGGAGATTCTGCAAGCCTTTGCGGCCATGCTCGAACAACCCATGGCCGAACGGGTGACCACGGCGGCGCTGGCTAAGCGCTTGGGCGTGAGTGAGGCCGCACTCTACAGGCAGTTTGCCAGCAAGTCGCAAATGCTGGATGCCCTAATTACCTTCACCGAGGACAGTCTGTTGGGGCTGGCAACCAAGGTAAATAGTGATCCCGACAAGTTGGTAGACGGCCGCGCGGCGTGTGGGCAAGTGGTGTGGTTGGCCTTGCAATTCGCGCAGGCCAATCCGGGTATGGTGNGGGTGTTGGTGGGCGATGCGCTGATTTACGAACAGCCACGTCTGATGGCACGCGTGAGCCTGCTGTTTGATAAGTTGGAGTCCATCTTGCGTGCGCATTGGCGCTCGTCGGCACTGGCGGCCAACGAGGGGGCTCCGACGGCGGAGGCCCAGATGCGCGCGGGGCTCTTGTTAATGTGCCTGCGCGGACGCTTGCATGCCTTCGTGCGCAGTGACTGGAAGCAGCGCCCCACCGATGGTGCGTCAGAAGAGTTGGCCTTTCTGATCGCCTAGCCGTTGTCTTAGGGTGCTCCCAGCGCCGCCTCAGCTGATCGCGTACAAAAACACGAAAGGTGTTCAAAAATAAGTGGATTTAGTGCAGAATAGAACGAACGTTCGTTTTATTATCAAGTCTATGCCTGCTCTGTCCATCGTGAAAAACACCGCGCCTGAAGACGTCGCCTTCAAGCGCCGACCNAAAAACTCGGTCAAAGGTCAACAAACCAAAGCGGCCATTGTGGACGCCGCTNTNGGTCTGGCGACCCATATCGGCTTAGAGGGTCTGAGCATTGGCGTACTCGCNGAACGCATGCAAATGAGCAAGTCCGGGGTGTTCGCGCATTTTGGTTCGCGAGAAGAGCTGCAGGTGTCGGTGGTGCGCGAGTACCACGCTCGCTTCGAGGACGAGGTCTTCCAACCCGCGATGCAGGCACCGCGTGGGCTGCCACGCCTACGGGCGCTGTTCAATAACTGGATGGAGCGCACGGCNATTGAAATTGACCAAGGCTGTATTTACATCAGCGGTGCCATCGAGTTTGAAGACCGAGAAGGCCCCGTACGAGAGGCCTTGGTCACGTCCATGACGCTGTGGCTGACCGCGCTCAACCGCGCGGTGGTGCAAGCCCTAGAAACGGGCGATCTGCGCCCAGATACAGACGCCTCTCAGGTCACGTTTGAAATGCATGGCCTTATTTTGACCTTGCACTATCAGGCGCGTTTCATGCGCAGCGCTGACGCCATGACCCGTGGGCGTACCAGCTTTGAACACTTGTTGGCGCGCTGCTTGCCTTAGCGGCTGCGCATCGATTCATCCACACCCATTTTTATTTATCTGTTCAGGAGTTCCCATGGCCCAGTACACACCACCGCTTCGTGATATGCAATTCTTGTTGCATGAGGTGTTCGACGTGTCGCGTGAGTTTGCCGCGATGCCCAAGCATGCCGATGTTGACGCGGAAACGATTAACGCGATCTTGGAGGAGGGCGGTAAGTTCGCCTCTGAGGTGCTGTTTCCCCTCAACCGCTCAGGCGATGAGCAAGGGTGCAAGCTAGACCAGCAGACCCACGTGGTCACCACCCCCACCGGTTTCCAAGATGCCTACACGCAGTACGTCGCTGGCGGCTGGCCTGCGCTGAGTTGCGATCCCGCCTTCGGTGGGCAAGGTCTACCAATTGTGGTGAACCAGTGTTTTTATGAAATGCTCAACAGTGCCAATCAAGCGTGGACCATGTACCCTGGCCTGACTCACGGCGCTTATGAGGCCTTGCATGCACACGGCACGCCCGAGCAACAACAGACCTACTTGCCCAAGATGGTTAGCGGTGAGTGGACAGGAACCATGTGCCTAACAGAGCCGCACTGCGGCACCGACCTCGGGTTGTTGCGAGCCAAGGCCGAGCCCCAAGCGGATGGCACCTACCGCATCACGGGACAAAAGATTTTCATCAGTTCGGGTGAACACGATATGGCGGGCAACATCATTCACTTGGTGTTGGCGCGTCTACCGGACGCACCCGTTGGTAGCAAGGGCATCAGTTTGTTTGTGGTGCCAAAGTTTTTGGTTGGTGCCGACGGCGCACTGGGCGCACGCAACCCCATCATCTGCACGGGGCTGGAACATAAAATGGGTATTCATGGCAACGCAACGTGTCAAATGACCTTGGACGGTGCCGTGGGTAGCTTGGTCGGCAAGCCCAACAAGGGCTTGTCTGCCATGTTTGTCATGATGAATGCGGCGCGCATCGGTGTGGGCATGCAGTCACTGGGCCTCACCGAGGTGGCGTATCAAAACGCCTTGGCTTATGCCAAAGACCGCTTGCAATCACGCAGCCTGACTGGGGTGAAGGCCAAGGACCAGCCCGCCGATCCCATTTTGGTTCACCCCGACGTGCGCAAGATGTTGTTAACGGCTAAGGCGTACGCCGAAGGCGGTCGTGCGTTGGCGTTGCACTGCGCGTTACTCATTGATCAAGAGCTCAGTCACCCCGACGAGGCCGTGCGCAAAGAGTCAGCCGAGATTGTGGCGTTGCTCACACCCATCGTGAAAGCCTTTACAACCGATAACGCGTGGACCGCGACCTCCGCCTGTCTGCAGGTGTTTGGCGGCCACGGCTACATCAAAGAGTGGGGGATGGAGCAATACGTGCGCGACGCACGGATCAACATGATCTACGAGGGGACCAACACCATTCAAAGTTTGGACCTACTGGGGCGCAAGGTCTTGGGCAATCAGGGCGCGACCCTGAAGAAGTTTGGCAAGCAAGTGGAAGCCCTCATTCGCGAAGAGGGTGTCAACGAAGCCATGGCGCCCTTCATTAACCCGCTCGCTGTTTTAGCGGACAAGATGACCAAGTTCACCACCGAAATCGGCTTCAAGGCATTCCAAAACCCCGATGTCGTTGGCTCCGCAGCGGTTGATTATTTGCGGGTAGCAGGCCACCTCGTGCTGGGCTACTTCTGGGCGCGAATGGCACAGGTTGCGTTGCGAGAAATTGCGGCGGGAAATACCGATCCGTTTTATCAAGCCAAGCTGCAAACAGCGCGCTTTTACTTCACCAAGCTGTTGCCAGAGACCGCATCGCTTATGCAAACGGCGCGTGCGGATACCGACGTATTGATGGATACCGACGCCGCATTGGCATGACCTTATACGTACGCTTGTACGTACGCTTAAACGCCGCGAGACGCTTGCGGCAGAGCATAAAACCCAACCAGGAGCACCTGATCATGAATCGTGTATTTGAACAGTCCACCAGCGCATTCCTAAAGAAAAGCCGAGGGTGGCTAGGCGCTGCCTTGCTATTGCCCGCACTGGCCTGGGCGCAAGCCACTCCGGTCGGCCTTTGGAAAACCATAGACGACGAGACNGGACAGGAAAAGTCACTGGTGCGTATTGTGGATGCCAANGGTGTCTTGGCAGGAAAGGTNGAGACCTCGCTGGTGACCGACCCCAACGTCAACAAAATATGTAGCTTGTGTCGGGGTGACCGCAAAGACCAGCTCATTGTGGGCATGGAAATTATCCGAGGCGTCAGCCAAAGCAACTCCAAAGACGGCTTATGGGATGGCGGTGAAATCTTGGACCCACAAAAAGGCAAGACTTATAACGTGATGCTGACCCCTATCGATGGGGGTGCGAANTTAGAAGTGCGCGGCTACGTGGGCCTNCCCTTGTTGGGGCGNACACAGACGTGGCTGCGCGTCGAGTAAAGACCGTTTTACCCGCGGCTTAGCCGCGTTTTGGAGAATTCATGCATTCGTTTCATATCCGCCGCGTTGCGGTGTTGGGCGCCGGCGTTATGGGTGCGCAAATTGCGGCACATTTGGTTAACGCCCGTATCCCGGTCACTCTATTCGACTTACCTACCGAAGAAGGCCACGACCCCTCCGCGATTGCGCGTAAGGCCATTGCGGGGCTCAGCAAAATGAAACCTGCGCCGCTGGGTCGTGCAGCGGATGCCAGCCTGATACAAGCGGCTAATTACAACGATGACTTGGCCGCGTTAGGGGCATGTGATCTGGTGATCGAGGCGATCGCTGAGCGGTTGGACTGGAAACACGGCCTATATGAAAAGATTGCGCCGCATTTGTCGGCCCACGCGATTCTGGCAAGCAACACCTCGGGTCTATCTATCAGCGCATTGGGTGCGCCCTTGCCCGATGAACTGGCATCCCGTTTTTGCGGTGTGCACTTCTTTAACCCACCGCGCTATATGGCGCTGGTGGAGCTCATTGCCACGCCGCGTACCGATCCACGGGTCGTCGACCAGCTAGAGAGTTTCGTCACAACGAGTTTGGGCAAATCTGCGATACGCGCAAAAGACACACCCAACTTCATTGCCAACCGCATTGGCAGTGCGGGCTTGCTGTCGACGTTCGTTGAGGCGGAGCGCTATGGCTTGACCTGCGATGTGGTGGATGACCTAACAGGCAAGTCACTGGGCCGCGCCTCCTCGGGCACTTTCCGAACCGCAGATGTGGTCGGCCTCGACACCCTTGGCCACGTGATCCACACCTTGCAGACGCAGCTAGATGCGTCCAAAGACCCGTTTTACCCCCACTTTGAAACGCCACCTGCTTTAAAGCGGTTGATTGAAAAAGGACATCTGGGTCAAAAGGTAAAAAAGGGCTTTTACAAAAAAGTGGGGCGCGATATTTTGCGCTACGACTTGGCGAGCGATGACTACGTGCCCGGTGGCAACAAGGCCGATGCGGTATACAACCGCATGCTCAAGCGAGCACCGGCTGAGCGACTGCGTTTGCTACGCGAGAGCTCGGGTGCGGAGGGACAGTTTTTGTGGGCGATTTTGCGTAACGGCTTNCATTACGCCGCGTTGCACCTTGCGCAAATAGCGCACACCGCCCGCGACGTCGATGCCTGTATGCGATTGGGCTTCGCGCACAAGCAGGGCCCCTTTGAGCTTTGGCAGTCCGCAGGCTGGCNACAAGTGGCTGAGTGGGTGCAGGCAGACATAGACGCGGGCAAGGCCCTGTGCGGAACGCCGTTGCCCGACTGGGTGTTTAACGGGCCGGTTGCCGATGCGGGGGGCGTGTATACGCCTGAGGGATCATGGAATCCGGAAACCGGTGCATTCGAGCGCCCACACGTCTTGCCTGTGCACGCGCGCCAGCTGTTCCCTGACACGTTCTTTGGTGACGGTGCCACGCCTTACTTGTCGGCAGGGCAAACGGTCTTTGAAGATGAGAGCATTCGCCTGTGGACCCATGACGACCACGCGGAGGTCTTGATCGCAAGCATCAAAACCAAGATGCAGGCCATTAGCCCGCAGGTGGCCGAGGGCTTGCAACGTGGCGTTCAGTTAGCCGAGGCCGCTTACGCCGGCATGGTGATTTGGTCGGGTGGCAAGCTCTTTAGTGCGGGTGCTGATTTGCAGGCGATGTTGCCCGGCTTCATGATCGGTGGGCTTGATGCGATTGACGCGGTCGAGCATGAGTTGCAAAAACTCATGCTGGCGATTCGTTATGCACACGTGCCGGTGGTTAGCGCCGTCAGTGGCCTCACCCTCGGCGGCGGCTGTGAGCTAGCGGTTTATAGCGCCAAGCGCGTCGTGGCCCATGAGAGTTACATCGGTTTGGTCGAGGTGGGCGTGGGTCTGGTGCCGGGCGCAGGCGGCCTGACCTACATCGCCCGGCGTGCGGCTGAAAATGCGCGCTTGGCCACGGGTACCGATTTGCTGCCCTTCCTGACCGAGGGCTTCACCGCCGCGGCCATGGCCAAGGTGGGTACCAGTGCCTTGGAGTCGCGTGACCTCGGTTACGTATTGGACAGCGACCCCATTGTCATGAATGCATCGGAAGTGCTGGGTGTGGCGCTGAACGAGGTCAAGGCAATGTCTGCCGCAGGTTATCGCGCGCCGATGGCGCGTCATTTCAAAGTGGCCGGACGGACGGGGGTTGCCACCATCTTGGGACAGCTCATTAATATGCGTGACGGCGGTTTCATTAGCGAGCACGACTTCCGCATTGGCAAAGAAATTGCGCAAGTGGTGTGTGGTGGCGAGGTTGATGCCAACACAGAGGTTTCTGAGGCCTACCTGATGACCCTTGAGCGCCGTGCCTTTGGGCAGTTATTGGCGTCCGCCAAGACACAAGCCCGGATCATGGGGATGCTCAATACGGGCAAGCCGCTACGCAACTAAATAACGATTGACCATTTATGAAACAAGTTCAAGACGCTTACATCGTGGCCGCGACGCGCACGCCCATCGGGCGCTCGCACAAAGGTTTCTTTAAACATACGCGCCCCGACACCTTGCTCGCACANGCGCTGCGCGCCGTGGTGGCACAGGCTCCGTCCCTAGACCCGGATGCGATCGAAGACGTGGTTGCGGGTTGTGCGATTCCAGAGGCACAGCAGGGCTTAAATGTGGCACGTGTCGCCGCCGTGTTGGCAGGCTTACCCAAGTCTGTCGGCGGGATTACGGTGAACCGCTTTTGTGCCTCAGGCCTGAGCGCTGTGCAAATGGCGGCGGATCGCATCCGTGTGGGCGAGGCCGATGTCATGATCGCCGCAGGTGTGGAGAGCATGAGTATGGTGCCCATGATGGGTAACCATCCGTCTTTATCGCCGGAGATTTTTCGTAACACCGACCAAATTGATGACTACGGCATTGCCTATGGCATGGGCTTAACGGCTGAGAAAGTCGCACAGCAATGGCGGGTGAGTCGCGAAGATCAGGACGCTTTTGCGCTGCAGTCACACCAACGCGCCATGGCCGCCATGGCCGATGGGTCCTTCGTCAATGAAATAACGCCGGTTGATGTGGAGATGCGACACCTAGACTTGCGCACTGAGCAGGTGCGCATGAGCACGCAGGTCGTGAGTTTGGACGAAGGTGCGCGCCCCGATACCAGCTTAGAAGGCTTGGCCAAACTGCGCTGTGTATTTGCGGCACGTGGCTCGGTGACCGCAGGCAACAGTTCGCAAACGTCAGATGGTGCCGGGGCGCTGCTGCTGGTGAGCGAAAGCGCACTGAAGCGTTATGGCCTGACGCCGTTGGCGCGGTTTGTTGGCTACGCCAGTCGCGGGGTGCCGCCACACATCATGGGTATCGGTCCGGTCGCTGCGATTCCAGCAGCCTTAAAAGCGGCTGGCTTGACGCAAGATGCCATGGATTGGATAGAGTTGAACGAGGCGTTTGCCGCCCAGTCCTTGGCGGTCATACGTACCTTAGACCTAGACCCCGCCAAGGTGAACCCTATGGGAGGCGCCATTGCGTTGGGTCACCCACTGGGTGCCACCGGCGCGATACGGGCGGCAACGGTGGTCCATGCGTTGCAGCGTAAGCAGCTGAAATATGGCATGGTGACCATGTGCGTGGGCATGGGGCAAGGCGCGGCGGGTATATTTGAGCGCGTTTAAACGGTCGCAAAAACAGTGACGCACATTTTTTATTTGTAGGAGTACCGACATGTCCGATATCTTGGTTGAAACCTTAGACGGGGTAACCACCCTCACCTTGAACCGCGTGGCCAGAAAAAATGCGATCACCGCCGATATGTATGCGCTGATGGCTGGCGCCTTGGTCGATGCCGCTGCGGACGATGCCTGTCGCGTATTGGTGATTCAGGGGCACGAGACCATCTTTAGTGCAGGCAATGACATTGCCGATTTTTTGAACAACCCCCCAGCGGGTCCGCAAGCACCGGTGTTCCAGTTTTTACACGGCATCGCCGCCTTTCCCAAGCCCGTGTTGGCGTCGGTGTGTGGCCCTGCTGTGGGCATTGGTTCAACCCTGTTGTTGCATTGTGACTTGGTCTATGCCGGTGATAACGCGGTATTCTCCATGCCGTTTGTGAACCTCGGTCTGGTGCCGGAAGCCGCGTCTAGCTACATGTTGCCGCAGCTGATGGGTTATCACCGCGCGGCTGAAGTGTTGTTGATGGGCGAGCCGTTTATGGCCGACACCGCGCTAGAGATTGGTTTTGTTAATCGGGTGCTCGCGCCGACGGAGACCAACGCCTATACCCAGGCACAGGCGGCGAAGATGGCCAAGAAGCCCCTGAGTTCCTTGACTGAATCCAAGCGTCTAATGAAAGCGCCTCAACAGGCCCACGTGCAAGAAGCCATGAAAAACGAGGGGCAGGTGTTTAGCGCGATGCTAACNGCACCNGCGGCCAANGAGGCCTTTGGTGCGTTTGTTGAGAAGCGGCGACCTGACTTTAGCAAGCTGTAATGTGAGGCTGGCGGCGTTGCAGCGTTACAGCGTTACAGCGATGTCGCTAGGTAGGTGATGTAACTGAGATAGGCGACCAGCAGGGTGCCGCCTTCTAGGCGGTTAATCCGCCCCGGTTTGCCGCGAAAGCCAACGCCCCAAATAAACAGCGACAAGCTCATCAGCGCGACCAAGGGCAGGTCGCGTTGCATCAATAGCGGGTCGACGTTGCCCGGCGCAATCAGGCCGGCAATACCCACCACTCCTAAGGTATTGAAGAGGTTGGAGCCTAAGACATTACCCAAGGCGAGGGCGTGTTGCCCTTTTCTGGCGGCGGCCAATGAGGCGGCGAGTTCGGGCACCGAGGTGCCGAAGGCCAAAATGGTTAAGCCAATGAGTAAATCGCTCACGCCCAGCGCGCGGGCGATATGCTCGGCCCCCCAAATCAGGCCTTGCGAGCTGAGCATCATGGCGACCAAACTCAGCACCAAAACCACCCAGGTGTTGCGTATGTTGGGGCGGTGGGCTTCGGCGACCTTCTCCGCCTCTTCCGTGAACGTGTCGGTGCCATCCACACTCGCCATGACTTGTGACTGGCGCCCCGAGGCAATCAGCCAGGCCATGAGCGTGAACAGCAAGCCGACCAACACCACGGCGTCGATTCGGCTCAATACGCCGTCAAATAGCAGCCACATGCTAATAAACGTGACCCCGCAGAGTATGGGCAACTCTTTACGCAAGATCTTGGACTCAAATGGAATGGGGCTAATCAGCGCAGTTAAGCCCAGAATGAGTCCGATGTTGGCAATGTTGGAGCCATAGGCGTTGCCTAAAGCCAAGCCTGGCGTGCCGTTACTGGCCGCAATGGCAGAAACCAGCATCTCTGGTGCCGATGTACCAATACCAATGATCAAGATACCAATGAGCAGCGGTGGAATGCTGTAGCGATGGGCGATGGCCGCAGCCGAGTCCACAAAGCGGTCGGCACTTAAAACCAAAAAAACCAGACCCAATAGCAGGGCAATACAGTAGAGCAACATACAAGGTAGGTGAGAGGCCACAGCGGCAACAACCGACATTGTCCGTGACTTTGTTGCGCGCCGGTGCGGCGTGGCGGGAGTAGACTGTTGGGGCGTCAGGTCATCGCGCTATTTTGCGCCACAATGAGCCGTTTGCGTCCACGCGCTTACCTTTGAAACCACATACAGGGCTTTTAAAATTGACTCCCGATACGCCGGCTCTCCACCCCTTAGCAGACCCTCATGATGCCGA
>JGI26081J50195_1000869_pt1 | contig 12361 bp, 15 predicted proteins | sample SaaInl74LU_5_DNA_FD_50195 | JGI IMG/M metagenome (IMG submission 50195) | reverse complement strand
ATCGGATTGCTGGCGCAGCCTGAATCTATGCGCTCAATAGGTGACGCCACTCGGCGAGAGCAGCGGCACGGGTTAGCTTGAGATTGATGCCTGAGTAGAGATGGCATCCAAACAAAACCCAGCCCAAATGAATCTACAACTCTAATACTAAAGGCCCGTGGTCCGAGACGCGGGGCCTTAAAATAGAGGGGGCCGGTCTTGCAGCCTGCGGCTCAGCTGTAGGAATCAGGCGCAGTAACCCTGCGTAAACTCTGTTTTGATCTGATGTTTCATTGTGGGTACCGTTGTGGGTAGAGATTTAACTTTATATTAAATCATAATAAAATCAAAAATTTAACAGATAGTGGTGGCGGAGACGAAGGGATTCGAACCCTCGAGACCCTTCCGGGCCTACTCCCTTAGCAGGGGAGCGCCTTCGTCCACTCGGCCACGTCTCCGNTGACCCGTTTAGCGGGGAGTTGGCTTGGGGACAAGGAGGATTTAGCTAAGTTTCGCCACATTCTTGAAAAAATTNTGCTTCACCGCCTCGGCTTGCACATCCGTGCAGACATTCACCGNTNGGGCAGTCGAATTGGCCACNGCGATCATTTCGCCGGAGCGGTCTCCGCTCAAGGCTACGCGCAAAGCATGTGGCTCGGTGGTGAACAACTCGGGCGCGATGCAGGCCACCAGCGCCGATGGATCATGCATGCCGCATCCGGCAAATTTGCCAACAGTCTCGTAAAAATCGATGTAAAACTCGGCCATATCGTGCAAAAGCCCGCCCATCTTCGGACTTTCGGACGCCAAGCGCGCAAAGAAGCTGCGCGGGCAGATCACACGGTTGGTCACATCCAGACCCACCAGTGTTATATTGCACCCATGACGCAGCACGAAATCGGCCGCATGGGGGTCATGATAGAAATTGGCCTCGGCCGCCGGGGTGATATTCCCCCCTGCCCGCAGACTGCCACCCATGACAACCATGCCTTTGAGATTCGAGCAAAAAGACGGATCGAGCTCCATGGCCGCAGCAATATTTGTCAAAGGACCAATGGGACAGAGCAGCAGCTCCCCTTGATGCGCCCGTGCCATCCGCACCAGATACTCAGGCGCAGTCTCAACCAGCGCGCGGCGCTGGGGCGTGGGCACGGCGAGCGTTCCAAAGCCCTCCGCCCCATGCACCGCAGAGGTTGGCGGAAAGGGAGGAACTATACGAGGGCGGTGCAGCCCTTCGGCCACAGGGATCTCGATCCCCGCCTGTTCCAGCAAATACAGCGCATTGCGCGTGGCTTTGGGGGTGGTCACATTGCCGAACACCGTCGTCAGGCCCAGAAGATCAATCTCTGGGGCGGCGATGGCATAAAGGATCGCCATGGCATCATCAATGCCGGGGTCTGTATCAATGATGAGTTTGAGCGCCATTGCGCCTCCTCCCCAGCCAAACGGCTGAACCGGTTTGCCAACCCTAGGTGTTGAACAGGAAATGCATCACGTCACCGTCTTGCACCACATAGGATTTCCCCTCTGCGCGCATTTTCCCAGCCTCTTTCGCAGCGGCCTCTCCGCCGAGGGCTGCAAAATCATCGTAGGCGATGGTCTCAGCACGAATGAACCCCCGCTCGAAATCACCATGAATAACGCCCGCGGCCTGGGGTGCAGTTGTGCCCTGTTTGATGGTCCAAGCGCGCGCCTCCTTGGGGCCAACTGTGAAATAAGTCTCCAGCGCCAAAAGCGCGTAGCCCGCGCGAATCAAGCGATCAAGCCCAGCTTCCTCAAGCCCCATTTCGCTCAGGAACATCTCAGCCTCTTCATCGTCCAGCTGGCTAATTTCCTCCTCGATCTGCGCAGAGATGATGACATGGCTGTTGCCCTGCTCTGCGGCCATCTTCGCCACAGCGTCTGAATAGCTGTTGCCAGAGGCCGCATCAGACTCGCCCACGTTGCAGACATAGAGGATCGGCTTTGTGCTGAGCAGTTGTAGCATTTTCCATTGCTTGGCATCTTCTGGGTCAACCTCAACCGTGCGGGCGGGCTTACCTTGTTCCAAAGCGGCCAAAGCGGCCCGCAGCAAGCGCTCTTGCTGCACCGCTTCCTTGTCGCCACCGCGCACTTTGCGCACAATGTTTTGCAGTCTCTTCTCGACGCTTTCCATATCCGCCAGCATAAGCTCTGTGTCGATGGTATCGGCATCTGCAATGGGATCCACGTGATCCGAGACATGCACCACATCACCATCTTCAAAGCAACGTACCACATGGGCAATTGCATCCGTCTCACGGATATTGGCAGAAATTGATTGCCGAGCCCCTCACCTTGGCTTGCGCCTTTAACGAGGCCTGCGATGTCTACGAAGGTCATACGGGCCGGAATGATGCTCGCTGAATTTGCAATCTGTGCCAGATTGGCCAGGCGCGCGTCTGGCACGTTAACCTCGCCAACATTGGGCTCGATGGTACAAAATGGAAAATTCGCCGCCTGCGCGGAGGCGGTTTTGGTCAGCGCGTTAAACAAGGTGGATTTGCCAACATTTGGCAAGCCAACGATACCCATTCGAAAACCCATGATGCACTCCTTCATTTTTCAAACCGCTCATATCTGCGCCCGTCATGCAGAGCAAGCAGAACTGCGCTTTGAGCAGGGCGCGGCAAATGTCACAGAATGCGCGGCGCTGGGTCAAAGCATATTGAACTTGACCCGCCTTTGCGGCATGTCAGGACATAAACAATATGAAGGGCCAGATATGACACGGATCGACGCAAAATTTGCAGACCTCAAAGCCGCCAGAAAAAAGGCTTTTGTGACCTATGTTATGGCTGGAGATCCGAGCTATGACAGCGCTTTGGAAGTGGTGAAGGGCCTGCCGGCTGCTGGGGTTGATATCATTGAATTGGGCCTGCCCTTTACTGATCCAATGGCCGACGGCCCCACCATTCAATTGGCCGGGCAGCGCGCACTTGAAGCCGGAATGACCTTGGAGAAGACCCTGCAAATGGTCAGAGACTTTCGCGAAACCGATGACACGACGCCGATCGTGTTGATGGGCTATTACAACCCGATCTATTCACGCGGGGTGACGCGTTTTCTAGCCGAGGCCAAAGAGGCCGGGATCGATGGGATGATTGTGGTCGATCTGCCGCCTGAAGAGGACAGCGAGTTGTGCATTCCCGCTCAAAAGGCCGGCTGAATTTTATTCGCCTGGCCACACCGACCACAGATGACAAGCGCTTGCCCAAAGTCCTCACCAACACCTCTGGCTTTGTCTACTATGTCTCAATCAATGGCATCACGGGCGCGGCGGCCGCGCAGGCCAGCAATGTGGGACCGGAAGTCGCGCGCATCAAAGCGGCCACAGATTTGCCGATCATTGTTGGCTTTGGCATTCGCACCCCGCAAAATGCGCGAGACATCGCATCGGTGGCCGATGGCGCTGTTGTGGGCTCTGCCATTGTTGATGAAATNGGCGCAGGGAAATCCCCNNNGGANGTCTTGGCCTTTGTTAAATCCCTCGCCGACGGGGCACATTCCGCTTAACGTCAAAGGAGCTCGCATATGNCGCTGAAAATTCGCCCTCTTGTGGCTGAGGACCGGGCCGATTGGGGGCAGATGTGGGGCGATTANCTGTCGTTTTATGACACAGATGTTGCGCCGGAGATCTATGAGACGACCTTCGCACGGCTGATCAATCCGGCCAATCAGGTGCAAAATGCGCTTGTCGCCGAGCGAGATGGTGCGGCCGTGGGCATTGTCCATTACATTTATCACGCACATAATTGGCGCGCAGAAGATGTCTGTTATCTGCAAGATCTTTACGCCAAAGAGGCCGTGCGTGGGCAGGGTATTGGCCGGGCTTTGATCGAGGCGGTCTACGCCGCCGCAGATGCCAATGGCACGCCAAGCGTTTATTGGATGACCCAAGATTTCAACGAAAATGCGCGTTTGCTCTATGACCGGATCGGCACGCTGACACCCTTTATTAAATATTCGAGGTGATATCATGACCATTCATATTGGTGCGCAACCGGGCGAAATTGCGGAAACTGTACTCTTGCCGGGGGATCCTCTGCGCGCAAAATGGGCGGCGGAGACGTTTTTGGACGATGCGAAATGCGTCAACCAAGTGCGCGGCATGTTGGGCTTCACGGGGTTTTGGCGCGGCAACCCTGTCACCATTCAGGGATCTGGCATGGGCATGCCGAGCCTGTCTATCTACGTCAATGAGCTGATCAAAAACTATGATGCCAAAACTTTGATCCGTATCGGCTCGGCCGGTGGCATGAGCCCTAAGGTCAAACTGCGCGATGTGGTGATTGCCATGACCGCCTCCACCCTCTCCACCCCATCCCTTGGCATGTTCAAAGAGATCAACTTTGCACCCTGCGCCGATTATGGCCTGCTGGAGGCAGCTGTGGCCGCTGCCCGCGGGCGCGGCATCGATGCCCATGTGGGCGGAATTTATTCGTCAGATGTGTTTTATGATGAACGCCCAGATCTCAGCGAGCAAATGACCCGCCACGGGATTCTGGCTGTTGAGATGGAAACTGCGGAGCTGTACAATCTGGCGGCGCGCCACAATCGTCGCGCTTTGGCCGTCTGCACCATCTCAGATCATCTGCTCACCCATGAGGCCCTGCCCTCCGAAGATCGGGAACGCAGCTTCGGCGACATGGTAGAGATTGCCCTAGAGGCGGCATTTGCCTAACGGCACTGACCTGCGCGGAAGCAAAGGCCATGCCGGACAATTTGACAGTTCACACTTCAAAGTTCACCCAGGCATGCCCAGCCTAGACCCGGCGTTCGACCATCATTTCTTTGATTGAGGCGATGGATTTGGCTGGATTGAGCCCTTTGGGACAGGTCTTGGTGCAATTCATAATCGTGTGGCAGCGGTAGAGTTTGAACGGGTCTTCAAGATTGTCCAAACGCTCGCCCGTGGCCTCATCGCGGCTGTCAATAATCCAGCGATAGGCGTGCAACAAAGCCGCCGGGCCGAGATAGCGATCCCCATTCCACCAATAGGACGGGCAAGAGGTCGAGCAGCAGGCGCACATCACACATTCATACAGCCCATCAAGCTTTTTGCGATCCTCGATCGACTGCAACCATTCTTTGGCAGGCCGGTTGGTTTTTGTCTCAAGCCAGGGCATGATCGAGGCATGCTGGGCATAGAAATGCGTCAAGTCTGGGATCAGATCCTTTACAACCGGCATATGCGGCAGCGGATAGATCTTCACATCCCCCTTGATCTCATCCATGCCATAGATACAGGCCAGCGTATTCACCCCGTCAACATTCATCGCACAGGAGCCACAAATCCCCTCCCGGCAGGACCGGCGAAAGGTCAAGGTCGGATCAATTTCACTCTTGATCTTGATCAAAGCATCCAAAACCATAGGGCCGCATGTGTCCATATCTACGAAATAGGTATCCACCTGCGGGGTTTTGCCATCATCCGGGTTCCAGCGATAAATCTTGAAAACCCGCAAGTTTTTCGCCCCTTCCGGTTTCGGCCAGACCTTACCGCGGGTGATGCGGGAATTTTTCGGGAGTGTCAGTTGTACCATATTATTTCTCCACAGAGCAGACGCAAACAGCGCCGTGCAGCCTATCAACAAGCGACGTCAACTGTCTCATCGGGTGATATGCCAAAACCCGCATCCCCTAAGACAGCTTTTCAGTCAAACAGCTCAGCACCGCCGGGCGCTGGATAATTTCATTGGCCAGGTCAATAATGACCGGGCTGGGCGCCATGCCAGCAAAAGCGGCGATGCGGGATACTTCCTCCGCCTCGGCGGCCAAAACCATACATTCCGCAAGCGCCTGCCCGTTCTTTCGATCCAACTGTTCTTGCGCCAATGGGGATAGAACCGACAGAGCCGCAAGTTGGGATTGGGACAGCTCAGCCAGAGCGCCCCCGCCCATCAAGGCCATAGCCACCGCCGCACAACACCCCAGCGGCCGCATCAGAAAGTTCTCACTTTCGGTGCAATCTGCGCCAGCGAGATGCCGCCTTCTTCTTCGGTGGTCAGCCTTTCGGTGATCACCGGCCGGTGGCTCAAATCAACCTTTGATCCATCCACCCGAGCGATGGTATGCACGCGCCAATTGTCATCATCACGCTCGGTGAAATCCTCATGCGCATGCGCGCCCCGGCTTTCTTTGCGCGCTTCTGCCCCCACAATGGTCGCCATGGCGTTGGGCATCAAATTGGTGAGCTCCAGGGTTTCCATAAGATCAGAATTCCACACCAGGCTGCGATCCGTGACTTTGATATCGCTCATTTTATCGGCCACAGCAGTCATCTTATCGACCCCCTCTGCCAAGGTTTTCGAGGTCCGGAACACCGCCGCATCCGCCTGCATGGTTTTTTGCATTTCTAACCGCAGCTCTGCGGTGGGCAAATGTCCCGCCGCATGGCGCAGCCCATCAAAGCGGTCAAAGGCTTTGTCCACCGAAGCCATGTTCATCGCCGCCGCTGGCGCGGCCGCATCGACGGTTTTGCCGGCACGGATCGCGGCAGCGCGGCCGAAGACCACCAGATCTATCAGCGAGTTTGAGCCCAAACGGTTGGCCCCATGTACGGAGGCACAGCCCGCCTCGCCCACGGCCATAAGACCGGGCACAGTGGCATTGGGATCTTTGGCCGTTGGGTTCAACACTTCGCCCCAGAAATTCGTTGGAATACCGCCCATATTATAGTGCACCGTCGGAAGAACAGGGATGGGCTCTTTGGTCACGTCAACACCTGCAAAAATCTTGGCAGATTCTGAAATCCCCGGCAGGCGCTCCGCCAGGGCTTCGGGCTGCAGATGACTGAGGTTGAGGTAAATGTGATCCCCCTGCGGCCCCACACCACGCCCTTCGCGAATTTCCATCGTCATACAGCGCGAGACATAATCGCGCGGCGCCAAATCCTTATAGTTCGGCGCATAGCGCTCCATGAAACGCTCATCTTGCGAATTGCTCAGAAATCCGCCCTCGCCGCGCGCGCCTTCGGTGATCAAACAGCCCGAGCCATATATGCCGGTTGGATGGAATTGTACGAACTCCATATCTTGAAGCGGCAAACCCGCCCGCGCGACCATGCCGCCGCCATCTCCGGTGCAGGTATGCGCAGAAGTGGCGCTGAAATAGGCACGCCCGTAGCCGCCTGTGGCCAATACGACCGTTTTGGCGTTGAACACATGCATGGTGCCATCATCAAGCTTCCAGCACACCACCCCTTGGCAAACACCATCGTCGGACATCACCAAGTCAATGGCGAAATATTCGATGTAGAATTCCGCGTTATTCTTCAAAGACTGGCCGTAAAGCGTATGCAAAATCGCATGACCTGTCCGGTCGGCAGCGGCACAGGTGCGCTGCACCGGCGGGCCTTCGCCAAATTCTGTTGTATGGCCACCAAAGGGGCGTTGATAGATTTTTCCAGCCTCAGTGCGCGAAAAAGGCACGCCGTAATGTTCCAGCTCATAGACCGCCTTGGGGGCTTCTCTGGCNAGGTACTCCATGGCATCTGTATCGCCAAGCCAGTCCGAGCCTTTGACCGTGTCATACATNTGCCACTGCCAGCTGTCAGGGCCCATATTGCCCAGACTTGCCGCAATACCGCCCTGGGCGGCCACTGTATGGGACCGGGTCGGGAAAACTTTGGTGACACAGGCCGTNCGCAATCCCTGTTCGGCCATGCCGAGTGTGGCGCGCAATCCAGCGCCTCCCGCCCCAACCACCACAACATCAAAATCATGGGTTTCATATTCATAAGCAGCCATAGGTATGGTCTCCGAAACTTAAAGGGCGAGGCGCGCGATGGCGAAAACAGCCGCAGCAATGGCCGCGTAGGACACACATGTCATGATAATAATCCAGACCTTGCGGGCAAGACCATGCACATAGTCCTCAATCAAAACGGTCACCCCGTTTTTGAAATGCAGCAATGCCACCACAAAGGTCAATAGAGCCACCAATGCGGGGAACGGGCGGGCAAAATAGGCTGTGACCGCCTCATAATCTTGCCCAATCATGGGCCCGACGGTGAAGACAAAAAGCGGCACGAGGATGAGCAGTGCCGCCGAGGAAATGGTCATACCCCAAAAATGCTCTGTGCCGGTTTTTGCGGCGCCAAGGCCGCTTGCACGTTTTCTGTCAGTCAAAAAAGCCATGCTGCGATCTCCTTATAGCCATATTACTGTGAAAGCTGTGAGCAGAAGCGACCCGATGATCATCATCCAGCCCATACGCTCGGCGGTTTTCAACTCCAACCCGCGGCCGGTGTCCCAAATCAAATGGCGCAACCCGCCAAGCATGTGGTACCAAAGCGCCCAGAGGGACAGAAGAAACACCAGATCGCCAAACCAACTTGTGATCACGCACTGCACCCATTCAAAGGCCGCCGCGCTGGTGGATGCCGCCAAGAGCCAAGCGATCAATAATAGCGTCGCGGCCAAAAGCGCGTTGCCAGTGATCCGCACAAATATCGAAGAAATCGAAGTCATTTGAGGACGGTAGATCGTCAGATGAGGAGATAACGGGCGATTGCCGCGATTTACATCAGCCATAATATGTCCTTCTCAGCCTGTCTAAATCATGAATTAGCCCGTTCATGCCATGATCAAGCCCCGAAGGCCACAGTTTTGACGGGCAAATTACCGCAGTCTGGGCGTTAACAGTCGATTTTTTGGCTTTTGTGATCACGAAAAATTTTTGCGGTCACAAAACAGGATCCTCCAAAACGCTTACCGCGGGATAAAGGCCCAATAGTCGAGATCCAGCAACACATCGCTATGATACTTTCCGTCATCCCCGCGCAGATGGGGCGTCGAACCCTTCTGCGCCACCAACCGCAAACGCAACGCACCAACGGAGGGATCACGAGTTTCCGCCTTATCCAGCACCTCACTCCAAGCGCGCAGCGTGTCCCCCGCAAAACATGGATTGGCATGGGCTCCCCCATTGATCGCCGCCAGCATTTGCACATTGCCCAGCCCATTGAACGACAATGCCCGCGCCATGGAGATCACATGCCCGCCGTAAATCAACCGTGCACCATCCGGCCGGGCGGTGGCATCGAAATGGACTTTCGCCGTGTTTTGCCACAAGCGCGTGGCCATCATATGCTCGGCTTCCGACAGGGTGACCCCATCAACGTGGTCGATCACCTCGCCAATATTATAGTCGCTATAGAGATAGGAACTTCCTGCTAAACCAGTATTATACCTGGCAAAGCTCAACCCATTGGGCACGATCAACTCCGATGCTAAGACGGCCTTCTCAAGCTCCGGCACAACGGTTTGTGGTGCAGGGGCCGCTTCGTCCCTCTTGCGCACCATGACCCAACGCACGAAAGACATCACCATCTCATTTGCCTGGTTGAACCCTTCACTGCGCACCCAAACCACGCCGGTTTTGCCGCTTGAATTTTGCTTCAAACCAATCACGGTAGAGCGCGCACGCAGCGTATCGCCGGGATAAACAGGCCGCAGCCAGCGCGCCTCCGCATAGCCCAAATTGGCCACAGCGTTTAANGAGATATCCGGCACCGTTTTGCCAAAAACCACATGAAACGCGATGAGATCATCCAGCGGGCTTTGAGGCAGGCCACAGCTTTGTGCAAAACTATCGGAGGAATAGAGCGCGTGGCGCGCCGGATAAAGCGCATGATAGAGCGCGCGTTCACCGCCCCCCACCGTCCGCGGGACTGCATGATCTATGACCTGTCCGACACAATAATCCTCAAANAANAACCCCGCATTGGTCTTCATTATTGCGCTCCCAGTTTCATCTCAGGGCTATACGCCCCTTCAATCTCCTTCACGACCGCCTGACCGCAGCGCATCACTCCAACAGTTGCATCATGGGCATAGGTCGGATCGCCATAAAGCTCCCATCCTTTGGACAGGGCTTCGGTCACTTTATGGCAAAACTGAGACGAATCGTCGTCGGTCAAAAATCTGTAAATCTTCACGCCTGGCCCTCCAGTGTTGCAATCATTGCAGCCTTGGCCAAAGTGGCCCGGGCCGTTTCAATATGCAAATTCTCCACGATCTTACCATCCACAACCGCAACGCCGAGCCCCTCCGCTGTGGCCGCCTCAAAGGCTGCGATTTGCCGCTCAGACAGATCAATCTCCTCATCCGTGGGCGCAAAGACCCGATTGGNAATGGCCACCTGCGCCGGGTGAATCAAGGTTTTGCCGTCAAATCCCATATTACGCCCTTGAGAGGCCTCAACTTGCAGACCTGCCTCATCCTTAAAGGCATTATAAACCCCGTCCACAATGACAATTCCAGCCGCTTTTGCAGCTAAAACACAGTGGCCTAAAGCGGCAAGCAAAGGCGCGCGCGCCGGATCAAATCTCGTGTTGAGATCCTTGGCCAGATCATTGGTGCCCATCACCATGCCCCCCATCCGCGGCGCATCGGCAATCTCGGCCGCATTCAAGATGCCACGCGGGGTTTCCATCATCGCCCAGATCTGGGTGTTCTCAAAGCCTTCGTGCCGGTCCATCACCGCGCCCAACTCGGCAATCATCAGGGCATTATCAACCTTGGGCAATAACACCGCCTCGGGTCGGACTTCGCCAATCGCCGCGATGTCCTCAGCAGCCCAGGGGGTATCGAGCCCATTAATGCGAATGATTTGGCTGCGGGACCCGTAGCCCCCATCCAACAGATGCGCCACCAAAACTGCCCGAGCGGAGGCTTTTTCTTCCAGCGCCACGGCGTCTTCCAAGTCGAAAATTATCGAATCCACAGGCATGGTTCGCGCTTTGTCGAGCGCACGCGCCCGGCTGCCGGGAATATAGAGAACAGAACGATAGGGACGTAGAGTCATTTTTNGCCTCGCAACAATGTTGCGCATAACTGCCACCAATCGCAGTTAAAATTCAAGTGCATTTTGCCGCATTGCAGCAAAAATGCCCGATCGCCCGAAAGCGAACCCTCGCCACCCTGCAAGTTTACGACGATGTTCCCTTGGCACGCCGCACATTTGGGTGTAACCGATCTTGCAAATTCACATTTGAGGAAGATACCCATGGCACGACCCAAAATTGCTCTCATTGGCTCCGGTATGATCGGTGGCACATTGGCTCATTTGGCCGCCCTAAAAGAACTGGGCGACATTGTGTTGTTCGATATTGCCGAAGGCATGCCCGAGGGCAAAGCCTTGGATATCGCACAATCTGGCCCGTCCGAAGGCTTTGATGCGGCCATGTCAGGCACGCAATCCTATGCCGATATTGCCGGCGCCGATGTCTGCATTGTAACGGCTGGTGTGCCGCGCAAACCTGGTATGAGCCGCGATGACCTTCTCGGGATTAACCTTAAAGTGATGAAATCCGTGGGGGAAGGCATCCGCGATCATGCGCCCAATGCCTTTGTAATCTGCATCACAAACCCGCTCGACGCGATGGTNTGGGCGCTGCGCGAATNCTCTGGCCTGCCGCATAATATGGTCTGCGGCATGGCGGGCGTGCTCGACAGCGCGCGGTTCCGTCACTTCTTGAGCCTTGAGTTTAATGTCTCCATGCGCGACGTCACGGCCTTTGTGCTGGGCGGTCATGGCGACACGATGGTGCCTTTGGCCCGATACTCCACCGTCGGCGGCATCCCCCTGCCCGACCTCGTGCGCATGGGCTGGACCACGCAAGACAAGCTCGACGCAATCATCCAGCGCACCCGTGATGGCGGCGCGGAAATCGTCGGATTGCTCAAAACCGGGTCGGCCTATTACGCACCGGCCACATCAGCGATTGAAATGGCCGAAGCCTATCTGCGCGATCAAAAGCGTGTCCTGCCCTGCGCGGCCTATGTGGATGGCGCCTTGGGCCTAAAGGGCATGTATGTGGGCGTGCCGACCGTCATCGGCGGCGGCGGTGTTGAGCGCGTCATCGACATTCAAATGAACAAAGATGAGCAGGCGATGTTCGACAAATCCGTCGACGCTGTCAAAGGCTTGGTGGCCGCGTGCAAAGCAATCGACGAAAGCCTGACCTAAGAGCTATTACCACCGCAAAGGCGGCGCGCACAAACTTGAAAACTCCTCGCCCCGGCGGGGAGTTTTTGCTTTTCCCCTGACAGCAGCTTCAAACCACTCTCGGCAAGGCTGCGGGTCGATGCCGTGTTTCGTCGCTAAAGACCCCTGCATACCCGAGCCGCCAAGCCAAAAGCATTTTGCCCGGTGGCAACACCGGGCTGCGCCTGCCTGCCCCCCGGCAGGCGCATTCACCATCTGGTTAACTGATAAGTATGGTTATGGCTCAAAATTTGCAGTGATTTCACCACCCGACATATGCGCCCGCCCAGGCCGGCGCAGCCCTCATTGCGTGGTGAAATGGCGTTATGCAGAGGTCTTGCATGTTGCCCATTTTTGATCTTGGTTTTTA
>JGI26081J50195_1000859_pt1 | contig 12442 bp, 10 predicted proteins | sample SaaInl74LU_5_DNA_FD_50195 | JGI IMG/M metagenome (IMG submission 50195) | reverse complement strand
CACTGCTGCAGTCTATTTATTAACAGCAGATAAAGACGTAAAAACGGCTTTGGAATATATGGACACTGCTATGGCACAGATTGAAAAACCTGCTTTTTGGCAATTGAGACAACAGTCTTTGTTATTTGCTAAAGCTGGAATGGTCAAAAAAGCAATTGCAGCAGCTGAAGCTTCTTTGGCTGGAGCCAAAGAAGCCAATAATATGGATTATGTAAAAATGAATACAGATTCATTGGCAGAATGGCGTAACTAAATATTTTAGCGTGCTAAGGTGCTGTTTGTTTTTCCTTTAAAAAAACGGACAGCACATGTGCGCATACTACAACCAAGACACATCCCAATACATTGAGCCACAAATAGGACATGAGGTCTAAATAGAAGCTGAGAATAACCAGTATTTGTGTGATAATTGCCCCGTAGAATACGGCTTTCCCTTTAATGTATTTAAAGAAAAATGCCAACAGAAATATCCCCAAAACGTTTCCGTAAAAGATTGATCCAATGATGTTGACCAATTGAATGAGGTTTTCAAATAGGTTGGCTACACTGGCAATACAAATGGCTATAACACCCCATCCAAAAGTAAACCATTTGGTCATTTTTAAATAGTGGCCTTGGTCCTTAGAAGCTGGTGCAAAGCGTCGGTAAAGATCTATACTCGTAATAGTACCTAAGGCATTTAATTCCGAGGCGGTAGAAGACATGGCTGCAGAGAGTATTACGGCCAATAAAAGTCCAATAAGTCCTTTGGGCAAATAGTGTAATATGTAGTAAATAAACACATAGTCTTTGTCGTTTTCTGCAATAGTGGGATCTGCTTTTTTAAGGAGTGTCTTTGTTTGACTCCTAAGCTCTTTTTCTTGTTTTTGAAAGTCTTTTAAAATCAAATTGGCCTTATTTGCCGCTTCCGTTTTATGGTCCTCCAAAGCATTTAAATAATTTATTTGCCAAGTGGCGCGCTCTGTTTGAATCTTTGAAAGGGATGTTTTCAGAGATTCGTATTGGGCAATGTACTCAGGGGCTTCCATGGCCTTTTGTGCGGCTGGGTTAAAATGTATGGGATTGGCATTAAACTGAAAGAATACAAATACCATTACACCAACACCTAGAATGAAAAATTGCATGGGAATTTTCAAGATTCCATTGAAGACTAGGCCCAATTGGCTTTCCCTTTTAGACTTGCCTGAAAGGTATCTTTGGACCTGACTTTGGTCGGTACCAAAGTAGGAGAGTGCTAAGAAAAAACCGCCTGTAATACCACTCCAAAAAGTATAGCGGTTGTTGGGATCTAGGCTAAAATCTAGGACGTCTAATTTACCAGACTGTTCGGCAATAGTGAGGGCTTTACTGAAATTGACATCGGCCGGTAGGCCAGAAACAATCATGTAAAAAGCCACAAACATACCGCCCATGATCACAAACATTTGCTGCTTTTGGGTGACGTTAACTGCTTTTGTTCCCCCGCTTACGGTATAGACAATCACTAGTCCTCCTATAATAACCACCAAGAGTTTGAGTGGCCAACCCAATACGGCAGAGAGAATTATGGCGGGTGCAAAGATGGTAATTCCTGCGGACAGCCCCCTTTGTACCAAAAACAGTAGTGCGGTGAGCGTTCTGGTTTCTCCATTAAACCGTTTCTCTAAAAATTCATAGGCTGTCTCCACCTGTAACCGATCGTATAATGGAATAAACACCAATATAATAACTAGCATGGCGAGGGGCAATCCAAAATAGAATTGTACAAAACCCATTCCGTCGTGATAGGCCTGACCTGGTGTAGACAGAAAAGTTATGGCAGAGGCTTGAGTGGCCATGACAGATAAGCCTACTGTGGCCCAATTGGCTTCTTTCCCGCCTAGTACATAGTCCCTTACATTTTTACTTCCTTTGGTTTTCCACAGTCCATAACCCACTATGAATAGTAAGGTGAAAACTAGGATACTCCAATCTAGTAGGCTCATATCTAATTTTTAAGGGCTTGTTTTTCTATGTTTTGTGGCATGGAAATCATATTGGTAAACAATCGGTAAGCACCAGGAACGCCAGCAGGCAATTCCCTAAAGAAACTCAGGCCTGTGTATATGAAGTGGCCTTTTCCAAATGGCGCAACTAATAAACTGCCTTGGGTGGGCGCCTCTGTACCATCTTTTATTTCTAGTATTGGGTTGTATGCTTTGTCCCATTTGTTTGGGAAATACAGTCCCCGTTCTTGCACCCATCCCTCAAAGTCTTTGGTGTCTATTTTATTGGGAAAGGATAATATGGGGTGTTTGGGATCTATAAAGCGAACCGGCGCGTTTTCTCTGGTTACCCTATCTCTAGACAGGTAAAGCGGGTAGGGGGCTAGTTTAAATAGGTTGTCTGAATTCCTGGCCGCAGTATTGTATTGGCTAATTAAAACGCCTCCATTTTTTACATATTCTCCAAGAATGTTTTTATTTAATGCCAAACCATCTATGACATTCAAAGCCCTTATTCCTAGTATAATAGATTGGTATTTGGTTAGGTCTAAACTCCCTAAATCATTTGGATTTAATAGGTGAACCACATATCCTATGGCTTCGAGACTTTCTGGGATTTTATCTCCTGCACCCATAATATACCCTATGTGACTGCCTCTTTTTTGTATGTTGAGTCTGACAAATTTCGTGCTTGAAGTTTCAAGCACCACTTGAGAGGGAATGTGGTCATAGCTAATAGTGACCATATTTTTATCAAAGAGACCTTCCTTTGTTGCCACTTTAAATAAACCTTGGGCTTGACTGTCTTTAGTTGGGGGAGTTACCCTAAAAGTAAATAGTGCGCTTGCACCTTTTTCTTTGATATTAAACGAGTGAAATGAAGGGCTTACGCTCCAATCGCTGGGGAGCGATAAAGAGACCTGACCGCTTTGGTTGGCCGCTTTGGCGCTGAGTGTNATTTGAACTTCTTTGGATTCGGTGTCCGGAAATAAAACCACTTCTTGATTGGGTTTTAGGGAGAGTTTTGGGGCTATCTTAAACAGTTCCCAGAGTTCTCCTTTGTCTGGTTCCGCATGCCTGTATACCAAAGGAAGTTCGTAGTCAATGATGCTACCCTCAAAATCTAAGCCTAATTTTATAGTAACTGAGGCTGGAGACTCGGCTTTTCCAATAAGCGTTGGATCTGTCACTTTGTACATCCCTAAAGTGGCGGGTTCATTGAGCCAATAGGGGTTACTATATGGACTGTCTTCTGGTAATTTCATTAAAATGGATTGACTGTATTTTTGATTTTGATCCAAATCTTTTGGGGAGAATACTTCTAGTTTAATAGCGCCTTTTAGGCTTATATTTTGGACACTTATGCCTTTTGCGTTTCTGGCCACCAATGCAACAACAGCTTCCATTTTCTCTCCAGGATTGCTATAGGCTTGAGGGCTTAAAAAAGCCATATGTAGTCCAGAAACATCTGCGATGATTGTTTTTATTTGTGCCGTTTTCTGCTCCTTCCAAAAAGGATCGTTAATCTTTTGTATTAGCTGGTAGGCAGCCAATAGGTCTTTTAAGTGTGTTGCGGGATCGTTGAAATTGAAATTTTCTTGGATGGGTTTTAATAATTTTTGAATTTCAAGGCCTTCGGGGATTCTATTCCAAGTAGTGTCTATTCCGTCAAAAAGAGATGCATTGTTTGGGAAATCTCCTTTTAAAAATTCTAGGTATTCATTTTCTGCCCCCCTTTGATTTANCCTNCCAAAGCCTTGGCATAAATGCTGGCTGCTGGCCAAGGAAGCTATCTCATTGTTGGAGATGCCTAAACTTGGGTAGTAAACGCCTACATCTAAAGTAATTAAACCCTTTTTTGAAGCGGNGCTAAACTTTTCTTCAGATCCGTAAAACCACCAAGAAGTATTGAAAAACACCCTTTTTGGTTGCCATGGGCTTAGGGTGTTTAATTGCGTAGGGTATGCTTTTGTAGCAGCCAAATCAAATGCTTCCATACTCAATAAAGCACTTGAGGTGTGGTGGCCGTGTGTGCTGCCCGGTGTTCTGTGGTCAAATCTATTGATGATAACATCTGGCCTNAGTTGTCTGATGGTTTTTACAACATCTGAAAGTACAGCTTCTTTGTTCCATATTTCTAAGGTCTCGTCTGGGTGTTTGGAAAAACCAAAGTCATTGGCCCGAGTAAAATACTGATTGCCACCGTCTATTTTCCTTGCGGCCAGTAATTCTTGTGTTCTTAGTACGCCCAAAAGTGCCCTAATTTCTGTTCCTATTAAATTTTGCCGTCTCCTCTAGTTAAGGAAAGATAAGAAGTGGTGGCATGACTGTAGTTGGATAAATAAGAGATGAGCCTGGTGTTTTCGTCATCGGGATGGGCTGCTATATAAAGTACGTTTCCTAAAAAATTAAGCTGCTGAATAGATTGGTGTATTGTGGCGCTACTTTTAGGGGTAAAATCTTGTGCTTGTAGGGTAATTAAACCTAAAAACATGGCGCAAAAAGCCTTGGATTTGCTCATTTTCATCTTTTAAAGTTCTTGCTTTTTTAATAAAAGGACGCCTTTTTGCAAGAATAAATTATTTGGATAGGTGACCAAGGTACCTTCATCTGTTTTTAATTCTACGTAAAATGCCCTTACATCTGTGATAATGGCTTCAAGAGGAAAATCGTCGTCCTGAATTTTAATTCTATCCCCAATTTTAAAAGGAAAGGAGAAAAACAATATAATTCCTGCGCTAATATTGCTTAGTATAGACCAGGTAGCGAATAGTGCAACCCCTAATATGGCAAAGAAAGAAGATAGTACTAAGCCCAAATCTTCTAATTTCACCCCCCATATAATCAACAGAGACACCAGGCCAATACTGCTAATCCCTATGCTGCTGTACTTGACAATTAGCTTGGTTCTTGAAGTGTTTAAATCACTTATTTTCCCTACTTTTTTGATCGCTTTTGTACTGATAAATTTAAAAATCAACAAACCAATGAGCAGGGCGATTGTACTGTAAATTTCTTGTAAATGGGACTGAATAAAAGGATTCATTTGTTGGTGTTTTTAGTGTTTTGGCCTAAGGATACTATTATTTTATTTGCAAATTGGTCTTTAATTCTGACGCAGTAGGTCTAAATACACAGGCCTTTAGTGATATTCTGGGTTGCCTAAAAGTGCTTTAAGCGTGGCGTACACTTTTTGAGTTGGCAACCCCACTACATTGTTATAACTGCCGTTAATTTTTGTTATTCCTACAAGTCCCAGCCATTCTTGAATACCATAAGCACCCGCTTTATCATAGGGTTTGTAATGGCCTACATAATATTCAATTTCATTTTGCGACAAAGGGGCAAAAGTAACTTCAGTTGCTTCACTACATTGGATTTTTTTGCCTTTATAAGTAAAATAGACCGCCGTATATACCCAGTGAGTGTCTGCCGAAAGACGGCTTAACATGGCTGTGGCTTCTTTATGGTCTTTTGGTTTTCCAAGGGCCGCTTCTTTATGCCAAACAATGGTGTCTGAAGTAATGAGCACAGAATTTCCCAAACTTTCTTCGGAAAAGGCGCTGGCCTTTAATTCAGCCAAATAAGCAGGTATTTGCTGGGCTACCAATTCAGTAGGGAAAACCTCATCTACTTCCCTTACTTGAATGTCTACGGTAAACCCCATGTCTTCAAAGAATTTTTTTCTTCTGGGAGATCCTGAAGCTAAAATAATTTTATGATCGGGGTATTGAAGGGACATTGTTTTAAAGATTTTAGTTAAAAATATCGGTTTAGTCTGTTTGAGCGTCTGTATTACTCGCCCATTTCCCTTGAACTTTAAGTACTTGCTCTATGACATCTCTAACACAACCTTCTCCGCCATTGAGGTGAGAAATATATTCAGATACCGCTTTAACCTCTGGGACCGCATTTTGCGGGCAAGTAGGAAGTCCTATGAATTGCATGGGTGGAATATCCGGAATGTCGTCACCCATATAAAGGACCTCTTTAGGGTCTATTTTATAGCCGTCTAAATATTCATGTAAAGGCTCCATTTTATGGTGGGCTCCCATGTATATGTCTTTAACTCCCAGCGCTTTAAAGCGGTCTCTGACCCCTTCATTGGTTCCTCCGGAGATGAGGCAAACCCTAAAACCTTTATCTAAAGCCGTTTTTACTGCATAACCATCTTTTACGCTTACTTTCCTAAGTAGTTCTCCACTGGTCGTGATGAGTACTTGTCCGTCTGTAAATACCCCATCAATATCAAAGACGAAGGTGGTGATATTTGGCAATAATTTTTTATAACTCATGCTTGTATTTTTCTTGAATAGCGTCGCTAATATATTGGTAAATCTTTTTTTGACTAACAGATTCTAATGAGGCTATATGGCTTTTAATGGTGTTGGTGTCTCCTCTTCTCGCAGGTCCCGTTTGGGCCATATCTGGCCCTAAATCTAGGGCATTATGAACGGTTTGTTCCATTAAAGGTCCTAATAATTTAAAGTCTATCTCATTAGACTTACAGTATGATGCCGCCTCAGAAAAAAGAAAATTAGAAAAATTATTCACCNAAACCGCTGCCAAATGAATTGATTTTCTTTTGTTAGAATCGAAAAAATCTACCCGAGAACTCACCCCTTTAGCTAGCGCACTAAGTGTTTCAATACCTTCTTTTTGGGAGGCTTCCAGAAGCAGTGGCACCTTTGAAAAATCAATAAATTCATTAGAGCCAAATGTTTGCAAGGGATAAAATACCCCAGTAGCAGTATGTTTTTTAAGTACGGAAATAGGTATGCTCCCTGAACAATGACAAACCAGTGCATTTGGAGCATTAATCTGATTAGAAACGGATTCTATTGCCCTGTCAGAAATAGCTAAAAAAACCAAATCTTCCAAGATTATTTTATTGAAATCTGAACGAGTCTCTACATGATTAAATTGCGCTAATTCTCCTTCATTTCTACCAAGAATTAAGCTGGGAGAATAGTCCTTTAAACTGCCGAACAAATGAAACAATTGGCGCGCGAGCCTTCCGGTTCCAATAATTGCTATAGAAATCATACTCAAAAATAGGATAAATAAGCGGGTTAATAAGGACTTTAAATAGTTTTTATATACTGTTTTTACCATTTAATCACGAGGTAAAAAGAGAAAAAGGCCGTACTTTTATACCCAAAAATTGCACCTTATATCATGATTGAAACCTTAAAGAAAATACTTTTCTCTACCAGACTTATGTCTGTATTGTTTATTGCGTTTGCCACTGCAATGGCTTTTGGTACTTTTATAGAGAGTTGGTACTCAACAGAAACCGCCAGAATATGGATATATAATGCCACTTGGTTCGAAACCATGATGGTGTTTTTTGTCATAAACTTTGCAGGAAATATTAAGCGTTATGGATTNTTAAAATGGAAAAAGTGGCCCGTATTACTGCTCCACATTTCTTGGGTGCTCATTATTATTGGTGCATTTGTTACGCGTTATATTAGTTATGAAGGAATGATGCCCATTAGAGAGGGTGAAACAGAAAAAATCTTTTATTCAGACAAAACCTATGTGACCCTTATGGTAGATGGAGAGAAAGANGGTCAGCCAGCAAGGCGAACTTTTGAAGACCATGCTATTTTCACTCCTGAGGCCAAGAAAACATCTTTGCCTTGGAATTCTAACTTTGCAGAGCAAGATTTTAATATAGCATTTGTCTCCTTTCAGCAGGGGGCTAAAGAAGGTGTTATTGAAGACCCTAATGGAACGGATTTTTTAAAAATTGTAGAAGCAGGAGATGGGAATAGACACGATCACTTCTTGGAGTCAGGAAGTGTGACCAGTATTCACAACATTCTTTTTGCTTTAAATGAAGAGACCCCTGGGGCAATTAATATTAATACAACAGTGAATCCTTATACCATAANCACTCCTTTTGAGGGAGATTTTATGCGAATGGCAGANCAATTTCAGGGAGCCGTAATTAAAGACAGTGTTCAGGAATTACAACTCAGGTCACTTTACAATGTGGGCGGCATGCAGTTTGTTATTCCTGAATTACCTATGAAAGGAACCAATGGAATAGTGGCTGTTCCAGAAGATGAAAAGACTCCTGAGACTAAAGATGCCTTAACGGTTCAAATCAGCAGTGGAGGAGAAACCAAACAAATGACCATCTTAGGGACAAAAGGGTTGGCCAGTTTTTCACAAAAACAGACCATAGGAGGATTAGACTTTACTTTAGGCTACGGTTCAAAAGTGTACGAATTGCCATTTTCTGTTAAATTAAATGACTTCATAGCCCAAAAATACCCCGGAACAGAAAAAGGCTATGCGTCTTTTATGAGTAAAGTTACGGTAGAAGATGAGCGGCCTTTTGACTATGATATTTTCATGAACCATGTATTAGACCACGGAGGTTATCGATTTTTCCAATCGAGCTTTCACCCAGATGAAAAAGGCACTGTACTGTCTGTAAGTCATGATTTTTGGGGTACATGGATTACCTATATTGGTTATTTTTTACTCTATATTGGACTCATGGGGATCTTATTTTTTGGAAATACCCGATTCAAAGACCTCTCAAGATCTATTGAGAAGGTAAAGGCCAAGAAAGCATTATTGTCTTTGGTGTTTTTATTTGGGAGTATTACTGCCTCTTTGGCCCAACAGGCCGATGCCGCTTCAGAAGACTCCCATGCACACAGCAACACACCGCTAACTGACCTACAAATTGCCCTAGAAAAAACAACGGTTTCTCCAGCGCATGCAGTAAAGTTTGGCGCCTTGGTTATCCAAGACGACGGAGGAAGAATGAAGCCTATAAATACGTTTGCTTCAGAGCTTTTAAGAAAATTGAGTTTTAAGACCAAATACGAAGGTCTGAACCCAGACCAAGTATTGCTCTCTATGATGCTCAATCCAGCCCTTTGGTACAATACACCTTTTATAGCATTAGATAAGAAAGGCCAAAATGACAGCCTTAGAAATATTTTAGGATTGCCCTCAGGACAAAGAATGGTTAGGGCTACAGATTTCTTTGACGCCTCTGGAGCTTATAAATTAGCGCCATTCCTTCAGGATGCCTATGCGACAACAAACCCAAATAAATTTCAAAAAGATTTTCAAGACATAGACCTTAGATTGGGTTTATTGAACAGGGCTTTGGGAGGAGAAATTATAAAAATATTCCCGCTTTTAAATGATGAAAATNACAAATGGATCTCTGCAGTAGCGTTTCGTTCAGGGAAGCATGTGATTGGCGATAGCTTGTATGCAAATTTTGTTAAAAACGCAGTGCCATTTTATCTCATGAGTTTAGAAAAAGCCATTGTCACAGGAGATTACAGTTCTGCAGACAAATTGTTAGACGCTTTTACTCAGAATCAAAACAACCATGGTAGTGAGGTTATGCCCGNTCCTGAAAAAATTCAGGCGGAAATTTTCTACAACCAATTGGATATTTTCAATAAGCTTTATAGATATTATGCCCTGATAGGCGTGGTGATGTTTTTCTTCTTAGTATTTCAAATATTTAAAGACAGGCGTTTCTTGCGCTACGGAATATTTGGTTTTAAAGGAATTGTCTGGCTTTTGTTTGCTGCCCATACAGCTGGTTTAGTGATCAGATGGTACATTTCAGGCCACGCACCCTGGAGTGATGCTTATGAAAGTATTCTTTATGTGTCTTGGGCTACACTTGCCATGGGTATTGCACTAGGAAGAAAGAGTGATTTAACCTTAGCCGCAACTACATTTGTTACTGCTATGTTATTGTGGATAGCCCACCAAAGTTGGGTAGATCCGGCAGTAGCTAACTTAGTTCCTGTACTAGACAGTTATTGGCTTATGATTCATGTGGCGGTTATAGTAGGGAGTTATGGTCCCTTGACGGTAGGTATGATACTTGGTATAGTTTCACTGATCCTCATGATCATGTCCAATGAAAAGAATAAAAAGCGCATGGACCTGAACCTTAAGGAACTGACTATTATTAATGAATTGGCTTTAACAGTTGGCCTGATCATGCTGACTATAGGAAATTTCCTTGGCGGGCAATGGGCCAATGAAAGTTGGGGAAGGTACTGGGGTTGGGATCCAAAAGAGACCTGGGCCCTCATATCTATTTTAATCTACGCCTTTGTTATTCACACGAGACTGGTGCCAGGACTGAGAAATAGGTGGACCTTTAATTTCTTGAGTGTGGTAGCCTATGCCAGTATAATGATGACCTATTTTGGGGTGAACTTTTACCTCGTAGGACTGCATTCTTATGCCAGTGGAGCCCAAGTAATTACACCAAGTTTTATTTGGTACTGCGTTATTGGTGTTATACTACTCGGTGGCTTTAGTTATTGGAAGCACCATAAAGTATTCAAAAAATAAGTACTTTTAAAAAGACCAAAATATTACTTATGGAACTTAAGAAATCTGGAATAAATACCCTCTGTACCCATTATGGTGAATTGGAAGACCCCATTTATAAGGGCGCTGTTTCCCCTTTATACATGAGCACTTCTTATGCTTTTGAAGACGTAGCTGTAAAACGTTACCCCAGGTATTTTAACACCCCCAACCAAGTAGCCTTGGCTAAAAAAATTGCAGCTCTAGAACACTGTGAGGCTTCACTTATATTTGGAAGTGGGATGGCAGCGGTGAGTACTGCTATGTTGGCTTTTTTAAGTGCTGGAGACCATGTGGTGTTGCAGAAAACACTTTACGGCGGCACCTATAATTTTGTTGTAGAAGAGTTAGCGCGCTTTGGTATTAGCTATACTTTCACTAAAGGATTGGCTCCAAATGACTTTGAAGCGGCTTTACAAGACAATACTAAAGTCATATATATAGAAACACCTTCCAATCCATTGCTCACTATTACAGATTTAAAAGCGGTTGGAGTCATTGCTAAAAAGGCAGGTATTGTAAGTATGATAGACAATACTTTTGCCAGTCCAGTAAACCAAAACCCTGCAGATTTTGGGATAGATGTGATTATTCACTCTGCTACGAAATATATGGGCGGGCACTCTGACATATGCGCAGGAGCTGTAGCGGCTTCTCAGGCGCACATTGACCAGGTGTTTAGGTTGGCTAAAAACTTTGGTGGCTCCTTAAGTGATTATACGGTCTGGTTGCTCGAAAGAAGTATTAAGACTATGGGAATACGCGTGAAAGCCCAAAATGAAAACGCGATGGAGATGGCTACTTATCTAGAAGCACATCCAGAGGTATCTAAGGTGTACTACCCTGGTTTGAAAAGCCATCCGGACCACGAATTAGCCGCTGCACAAATGAGTGGTTTTGGCGGAATGCTGTCTTTTGAATTAAGAGAAGGCCTGAATGCGAGCGCTTTTCAAAAAGCCTTACAATTAATCAAGCCATCCATGAGTTTAGCAGGTATAGAAAGCACCTTGCTTTCTCCAACCCTTACTTCTCACGCACTGCTGAGCCCTGAGGAAAGAAAACACCAAGGCATTGCAGATGGACTGATTCGTTTCTCTGTAGGAATTGAGGAAGTTGACGCTTTGCAATTAGACATTGATCAGGCCATTAAAAGCCTGTTATAAAAACAAAAAAATGAAACTAGATATACTTGCCTTTGGGGCACATCCAGATGACGTTGAATTAGGGGCAGGTGCTACGATTGCTAAGGAAATAAGTCTTGGTAAAAAAGTTGGGATAGTAGATCTCACAAGGGGGGAACTGGGGACTAGAGGTACCGCAGAAATTAGAGATGCGGAAGCCAAAGCTGCAGCGGAATCTTTAGGGGTCGTTGTTAGAGAAAATCTTGAATTGGCAGATGGTTTTTTTCAAAACAATAGTGAAAGTCAATTGCTGGTTATTGAAATGATCAGAAAATATAGACCAGAAGTGGTGTTGTGTAATGCCATTAGAGACAGGCATATAGATCACGGAAAGGGAAGTGCTTTAGTAAGCGACGCCTGTTTTTTAAGTGGTCTCATTAAAATTGAAACCATAGACGCTCAAGGTGCGCCACAACAAGCTTGGAGACCTAAGCAAGTATACCATTACATTCAATGGGAAAATATTACCCCTGACTTTGTGGTAAACGTTTCAGGTTTTTTAGCCCATAAAGAAGCGGCTATTTTGGCCTATGGTTCTCAGTTTTTTAATCCAGATAGCAAAGCCCCACAAACGCCCATTAGCTCCAAAAACTTTTTAGATTCTGTTAAGTACCGGGCCCAAGATTTAGGGAGGCTTATAGGTGTAGCAGCAGCGGAAGGTTTTACGGTAGAAAGACCAGTAGCAGTGGAGCAACTGGATCATTTAATTTAACCGCTAAATATTTGACAGTTAGGTGGTTTGTTCTAACCATATAACACTTAATTCAAACTCCTCTGTTTTGGTTACTTTATTACCTACTTTAAGATTTAAAATAAGTACTTTTTTTTGCAAATACCCTAAGATTTATTTTGATAGCTAGATGGAAATAAATTATATTTGCAGCCAATTACAAATGGTGGTTGTAGCTCAGCTGGTTAGAG
>JGI26081J50195_1000854_pt1 | contig 12470 bp, 8 predicted proteins | sample SaaInl74LU_5_DNA_FD_50195 | JGI IMG/M metagenome (IMG submission 50195) | reverse complement strand
AACGTACCACCATTTTCTTCTCTAACCAATTGGTTTAGTGCATTGATTGTGTATAGTGAATTTGATTCTTTCTTACGATGGATTAATATAGTATCTCTCATAGGTTGAGTAGGTCTATATTGTGTATCTATATTGTAAGTTATATACAATTCATTTAAATCACTCTTATTTTGTAGTATATAGATATAGTTATACACTATCACATAAGTATCTCTAATTTCTTGTAGAACCTGCTGTAATTCAGACTTTGTTGTAAATGTACACAATAGTTGTGTTTTCATATATTTATTTCTCTATATTGGGAATTCCCATTGTTAGGTATAAATATAAACCACTTACACAAAGAGGTGTTTTATTATGTATTAATTATTTTTTAAGATTTAGCTGCTTTCTTTTGTAAACAAGTTCTCATACTTTTTCCAAAGTGAGTTGCTACTTTTTGAGAAGTACCAGCGGTTCTCCAAGAATCTTCAAATAATTCAGTATCCTTACCATCATTACCTTTAATTGTAATCCTATCACCACCAGGCGTAACTCTACATCTTTTTCGTAAATGGTCTTTTAATTGTTGTTTACCTTCGGGTGTTGTACTATCTCCACTAAATCCACTTCTCTCAGCAACACATTGTCTAATCATAGATGGTTTTACACCATTGATACCCATTTGAAGTAACATACCATCATCTGAATCCATATCGATGTATGAATCAATATGACAAGCATCTAATACACCACCAATGTAACCTTGTTGATGTGGTCCGTTATCAGCATCAGGATTATCCTCTGAATACCCATTTGGTTTATCAGCCTCAACTAACTCATTAACAACTGTTGTATGTGATATCTTAACAATATTTTTTTCGTTTTCTTTTATATCTATTGCTGAAGTGATACTTTTATTTTCAAACTGCAACAATGGATTATCTCTTTTAAATTTAGGTTGTTGTGCAAATTCCCCAACTTTTATAGCAATTTTACCATATGGTTCGTAAGATGGGGATTTTCCATCCAAAAGTAAATCTTTAGAATGTTTATTCATTTCAGTTAAAAGTTCTTTTGTACCAATTGTATCAGGATTCATACCTTTAGCTTTTACATAATCTCTGAACTTACCATTATCTCTTAACTTTTGTAAATATGGTTTCATTTCCTTAGTTTCACAAATAGCAACATAATCATCATTAATTTCAATATCACTTGCAGCTTTAACTGTATTTTCTTTTACCTCTGATACTGCTTGTACACTTTTTTCTAATGATTTTGTTACACCTTTTGCAACTTCTTTACCATATTTCTTTTCCAGCTCATTAAATCTCTTCTTTGGAGTAGTGTTATTTTGAGGGTCATTCATCTGACCATCTTTTTTGTTAGATATTCCCATATAGGTAGTTCTACCATTTATATCCTTACCAATTACATATGTATCGTGATAACTTTTAAATTTATTGAAGTTTTTTAATTGAATCTCAGCATGTTTTCTATCATCATCGGTTTTAGCGTTTTGTACACTATCTTCTAAATGTGCTTGGACCGCTTGGTCTACTTCTGGGGTAGATTGTATTGTTACATTTGGCTTTGATGCATCAATTGATGAATCATCTATTGCTCTTTTTGTTGTTTGGGCACCATCATACGCAACTTTCATCCATTCTATATATGCATCATCATTGCCATTGAATCCCTTTTTACCCTTTAAGTAAAAAACACTATTTTTATTTTTTTTAATATTTTCTAATTGTTCATTAACCCATACTTCTCTTTTTGCAAGATAGTTATTAAGTTTATCTGAATTAGGTGATAATCCCAATGCATCAGCTACCCTATATTCTTCAGCTGATTTCTTTGGTTTTTGTGATATTTCATTTTGTGCCTTAGTTATCTTATCTACATTTTCATCATCCCATTTATTAAAATCGGTATTTGTAGCATCACAATATTTAGATTCACCTTCACTCGCAACGGCACCACCCATTCCAGCAATACCATTTTCTCTGTTACGTTGAACACCTTTTTGATATTCCGTAAGTTTATTTAAACTACCATTATTTAAATCATCGTTAATTTCTTTACGAGTAGGTCCGTTCGGGTTATCTAATTGCTTTTTATCTTTTTTATCAAAACCATTTCTATCTAAATCAGATACTACTTTTTCAACGTTAGATTCACTATCGTTTTTAGGTTTTTTAATTTTAGCTGGGTCATCATCAGATAGTGAATCATTATAAGAATCACCAGAAGGAGTTCCGGGACTTACAGCTGTTTTTGGTTTTTCACCTTCACCACCTTCACCATCTCTATCAACTTTAACTAATTTACCTTTCTCAACATTATAAGATACGAAATCATCTTCTTCTTTACCCCAACCTTTACCTTTCCAAACTAAGCCCATTTTCTTAGCTTTCTCTTTTTCATCCGGGTCTAATGTTTGTTCACCAGCTTCTAATAAATTTTCAATTAGTGTATTTTTGATTTCAGTTAATCCCCACTCATCCAATATTTCAGATATGAGGGTAATATGAGTAGACTTAGTTAATATAGGATATCCCTCATCTGAACGATAAGATAACTCTGATAATAACTCGTCAATAAATTCATTTTTATTCATAATGTGGTGTTTTCAATCCCTATATCTTATAAATATTAAAGTTTTCCATAATCGGTTCCCCAATCAGCTTTAATAGGAAATCCAAAGGATTCTATAATTTCTTTTAATTTTTTTGCATCTTCTTTTGGAGTATCCAATGGATAACTAAATAAAAATGAATCATAAGTATAAAGAGTAAGTTCAATTTTCGTTTGTTTAATAAACTCCACAACTTTCTTCATTATACCCATATTCAACTCAGTTTCAGTCGCTTGAAGTAAATAATTAAATAACTTCTGCGGATTCACTTCTTCTATACTACTCAGAGGGATTCTCCTATGTTGTGTTTGAAGATAGCCAACTTCACTACTCTTACTCCATAATTTCTCAATAAACTCTCTAACCTTCTTATAATAAGGTATTTCATCAAACTCCTCAGGTATACCACCATATAATAATTGAAAGGTAATTCCCTTTGATTCATCATATGGAACTCCGTATTGGTCCGCTAACCATTGGTGAACGGAAGTTTTCGGTAATTCATAATCAATCAACTTACCAATGATTCTTGGGTGATATGCATCATAATCCATTTGTAGGAAGATACTATTCTCCTTTGGTATAAACACATCTCTCGTACCATCCTTTTTGTTTAAAGCCGAAAAGTTGATTCCACCAAATCGGTTGGATGGACGGGATGTAATGGTGTATGGGTTGTATTCGGTGTAAAGGGTTGTATCTTTTAAGTGTTTAGTAGCTTGAGGCCATCTATCAAGAAATTTTTCCTCTTCGACCCGAACCCCAAAACGTTCTATATCTGAGAGAAGGGGAATCACATCGTTATTTATCCAAGAAGGAGTTGGAGTAGGTAATGTAAGAGAGTCTACAAATGATTTAAGGTGTTCACCCCATTTCATTAAAGGTGCTATCTTACCCAAATTTTCTCTAATACCCATTCTATTGTAATGGTTGATGAATTGCTTCTCTTCGTTTTTTAATTCTAATAATCTACTCTCATCAAAGAACGTATGTGTAGATATATCAAATAAGTTTTGGATGTTAGTATCCATTTGTAGTAAACCTTTCTTATTCCATACCCATTTTGGTTGTGTTGAGGTTGAAAGGTCTATTTGTTGGGATTTCCCATCAATATGGTTGTATATAAGGATAAAGTCAGTATTTCCCATCCTTACGAATAAGAATGATAACTCATTATTCAATGGGTGCTTCTCTAAATCATTCCAAATGGGAATTATTATAGATGGGGANGTTTCCCACATTTGTAGGAACTCATTTACTTCACTTTGCGATTCAACTATAANCATTTTACAAATATACGAATAATATTTGGATTATCCCAATGTTTTTGAAGTATTTTTTACTTTACTTAGGTATTCACTAAATTTTTGTCTGTGGCAATCATCAACTGTATCATTGATATCACCTTCTATTGGATTAGGATAGATATTAGATTGAAATCCATCAGTTCTATAATTTTCTACATCATCTCTGATTCTGAGTATGTTGTTCCATAACGTATCTTCGCCATTTCCCTCACTATCAGTAACTCTACCATTATTATGTATTCTAGCGTAAGTTAATGTCTTTTTTATCGAAGTATGTGATAAACCTAAATAATCCATTATACCCATTGCCTCCAAATCATCAACAAAATTTGAAGTTACCTCTATTTCATCAATAACCTTCAGTATAGATGATACTCTCATTACGTATGTATGATATACACACATATGATTGGCCTTTGAACAATGAATTATTGAACTATGGTGATGTGGTTCATCGTAATGATTGTGTTTGAATCTCCATGGTATGTTATATGGGTGTTCATGTAAGTAACCCTCCCATATATCAACTGTCTTTGGTGCCTCAATTGGAGTTTGTGTAGTTATTTTACTTCGTAGTTCATCATTTTCAAAGAATGTAGCAGAACCATAACTAAAATCCAATGATGGGTTCTTTATATAGGTACTAACTATGTACTCTATTGAATTTTCTGCTAATAAGTCATCATCATCCAATCTAACTATCAATTCTCCCTTTGATAGTTTAGGTGAAAGACTCCAAGAATCTTTAAACATATCATATGGGGTTGCTGATGTGATGTATATTATACGTTTTGTGGGATTGTTATCTTTGAAAGTATTATAGATGTTAAGATTTTCAGTAGAACCACTGTCATCAAACAAAATAACCTCCCAATTATCATATGTTTGTAATTGAATTGAAGATAATGCCTGTTTTAGGAATTCAGGTCTTTTAAATGTTCTTACAACTATTGTAACTTTCATCTATTTGTGAGTTTGATAACAAATATACGAAAAATATTTTGATTTACAAAATTATTTTTTGTGAAATTGTAATAGGTTTGGTAAATATAATCCAATCTTAGGAATATCAGCGGATGCTAGTTTTATAGAAGCTGCGTTTGATTTTTTAATCTCATCGGATGTACCAGTTATTCTCCAATCTAAAGATGTAGTTTTATAAAATGGATTATTAACATACTTAGTAATTGAATTAACATTTATTTCAAATATTGGGCTGTTGATATCATTTGATTTTTGTAAAAAGTAACGTACAATATATCCTATTAAATAATCTTTATTGTTAGGCTTTGGAATATGTGAAAATGTTTTTAATTTTTTATATTCACTTCCTAAATTAGAAATATTTTTATATCTATCTATTTTCATATTACGAATTTCTATATCCTCCTGTTACTTCGGTTTTCCATGTTGTCCCATCAATTATGTGCTTTACAGATAATACCTGAAAGAATCCATTTCGATACATTGATGGTATTCCATTTACTCTAAACATATCACCTCGTCTAATTCCACTAACACCATGTATACTAAATGAAAAGTTTATTGGCATTAATGGTGATGAAGTTGATTTTTTTGATGCCTCTTCATCCATATTATGCTTCAATAACGAAAATAATGAACTATCATTAAATGCACCAAGTACACAATAACCAAATAAATCACCTTTCAGGTCATCACTTTCCTCATATTTAGGATTTGGATAGAACTTAGCTTTACCTAATATTATATTTAACATCTGCTCTTTAGCTGCCGCTTTATCATCCTTATCTTTAGTATCCTTATCTTTAGGTGGGATTTCTTTCTTTTTTATCTCCACTTGCAATTTATCCGGTTTTGATGAAAATAGATTTCCAGGTAGTCTTGAAGCATTTCCATTTAACTTAGCACCTTTAGTTTTCCCACTTTTAGATAACCTCTGTCCAATTATTTGATTCATCTTAGCACCACTAATATCTAAATCAAGTGAAGAATCGATGAATACCGAATCACTTCCAATTAAATTAAATTCATATGGTGTTGTAGGTTTACCCGATGAAATTGAATTCATTTCAAATACCCTTAACTCAGTTGATTTTTTATCTTTAGTAGGAGATTCTAAAATTTGAAAATTCCACATACCATTTACTGCGGATGAAATACCATTTAATATTTGATATAATGCATCTTTAATAAAAAAGTTTGGAGTTTCTATTATACTTTTTGCAAAATCAAAATTAACATATAAATCATTTAGATATCCCCACTCACCAGCTTCCAAAGTTACCGGATTACCAAACCCTGCCTCAACTGATGATAATGTTTTACGATTTTGTTGAGGGAATTTTGAAAATCCCATTGAAGCATCGTAAGTATCATTAATTAGTGATTCCAATGTTGAATCTCCAGTTATTTTATTTAAACTTAGTTTAGGTGCTTTTGGATTTGGTATAAACAAACGTCCCCCATCCATACTAAATATTTTTGGAAACGCTGAACAGGTTGTGTATTTTGTTTGTACTTCAAATTTAACTACATTTGCTGTATCGCCACCCAATTGATAACCATCGATACCAATTTCATTAAGTATTATCATTAAAGTTGAAAACCTAATAAATCTATCATTGGCTATAATCTTTGTACCCTTTTCTAAATCAACCTTTTCACCATCTACTTCAACATCACCCTTACCAAAATCCCAGAAACCATCATGTGCAGTGTTTTCATTTATTTTTTCTGAAACTTCATCATCAAAGTTTATATAACTATAAAAACTTGTTATTTCATTAAAACCACCGGGTTTTGTATATAACGATTTAACAGCAACAGTTTGTCTGTTTTTTGGTAGTGCATTAAATACCGCCATCCAACGTTTTTCTCCTAATTTTGCTCCTGATTTTGCTATCCAACCAGTTCCAAATAAAGAAGCTGAATTAATCTTTGCATCTTCACCTTCTTGTTGATTACCAGTCTCAGATGTTAGTAAGTATGCAGGTAATTCTGTATAACCTGTACATTTAACATTAATAACCCACTTATCACCATCAATTGAAACACCACCACCTGTAATAAATCCTAAGTAGTTATCATAGTGCCCATTAGTATCTTTTCTTTTTTCATTACGTACATATGATGATTGAAATTTTGCTATTTCACCAGCGGTTGATTTCGTTACTCCACCCACTCCAGATGGGGTATTCCAGCCCCATTCTAAAAATATAGAATATCCGGGTTCTAAATAATATTCAGTAATAGTTTCCATTTGTTCACGTGTAAACGCAGTTATACTGAAAGAAGCTTTCCTAGATAAAGTACCAGAACCCTCATCAATTTCCATAGATGAAACTACCGGAGAAGGTCTAAATCCTTGACCCGATGTTTCTGAAATTGCCGTACCATCCCATGTAGTTCCAATTGTACCAGAAGATGTACTATCCCCATAAATTCCACTTTTACTACCAGCTGCCTTAAATAAACTATAATTTGGATTAGATACCATTGCCATACCTACACCAGAAGTTATCTTTGTCCAACAATTTAGTTGAGATACCTTCAATGTGTTATCAACTCTATTCGATAACTCAGTTTTTACGTGTTTTTTAAAGTCTGAAAAATTTGGAAATGCTGACATAACTTGTTTTTAATTATAGTTTATGAACTCATTGTTTATTTGTATATAATTTTGAGGGATTCTTAGTATTGTCCCATCAACTAACCCCAATGGTGCATTATGTATGTTATTAGCAGATGCGATAATCCACCAAAGTGATGAATCGTTGTAATATTGATAAGCAAGTGTATCTAACCTATCACCAGTTTCAGTTGCTACATACTTATCATCATCTCTTAATGGTATCTGAGGGTATATCTTAGAACGATATACACGTCTGCCATCATTGGTGTTTTTTTCTTCGTTATTTTTATATCTACTCGCCATTATATTTATGTTTTTGGTGCAAATGAATAGAATTTCTTACCAGACGTACTTTTTCTACTTTGTAAAAATTTAATAGTAACTGCTACATCAGTTATCATTGGTAGTCTAAAGTTTTTCATATCAATATCCTCACCATTATCCAATGCAGCTTCTTTATCACTAATATTCCAAGGGGTAGAATCATCCCACGTATATGATAACGATTCTATAAATGATTCTTTATTTTTATACAAATCACCCAATGTAAATTTAATAAAAGGAGCTGTTATAGCGGTTGAACCCGCATCATAACTTTGTGGATATACCAATCCAGTTAAAAAATTCAATTTCTCCCAACCAACCTTATGTTCTGTTGCATTTAGTGAAAATACTTTAAAATTAAAAGTTACACTACGTTCTACACCACCATATGTATAATATTGAAATGGTGCTCCCATAAATTTAGCAGAATCCCAAGATGGTGATAATGTTTCACTTAAACCACTTATAGTTGCTCTAAATTGAACAGTCGTTCCACTAGCTATTGAATAAAATTTCAATGGTGCAAAATCTAAAGCATCATCTTCTTTACCAACTGCTAATTTATTAACACCATCTGATTTAGTATCAATTGTATATTTACTAACTAATGATTTTTTATCTCTGTCAAATTCAGGTGATATTCTATTNCNNTCAATTGTTAATTCTAACTTATCAGTAAACTTTTGTGTCCCGTTTTCACCAAAAATAGCACTATTTTCTTCACCCTCATCAATTGCCTCATCGATTGATTTAAACCCAACTTTTTCAGTTTCTTTAAGAGTACCATCTTCATTTGCAGCATCCTCAATNGTTTTTCGTGGGATGGTGTTATACAACGTACTATATAATGGTAAATCATATTCATCGGCTGGTAAACCCATTATAGATGGTACCTGTAATCTACGTTTTACTACTTGTGGGGTTTTAGCTGCTAATCCACCTTCACCTTCATCAGTTGAATCTATGAAGTTTAATTTGCCAGGCTCATCATCATCTCTGAAGGTTAGGTTGAATGTTTTTGAATACATCAAACCACCTACATCTCTTACACCAGTTTCTTTGTTGGTCTTAATAGTTACACCAAGTTCATTATCATAACTACCATAGTTTACACTTGTATTTGAACCATCTTTATTTGAGCCAGCTGTGTTGAATCCAGTTGTAGAACGGTCTCCAAATAACTTACCTCTAATTTTATCTTTTGCTAAGTTAATTAACCCACCAACTGCTTGCTTACCAATAGTTTTAAGGTTTCCACCACCACCATCTTTTAAGAATTTACCNAATANTGAACCTTCACCAGATTGTTTAATCTTAGCNAANTCAACCATTATATTTTGAGTTTCACCCTTTCTATCAAATGCATTTAATCCACCAGCTTCACTGTACTTATGTACTCTGGTTGGTATTATAGTTTGTGGTAATCCTAAAAATTTACTAACTGCTGCGGTTGCTCCTGAGATTGCCCCTCCAATTAATCCACCATCACCTTCAGAACCACCTGCATTAGATTTCATTGTATCTAATAATGGAGTAGTTCTAAGTAGGAGTCTTGGTAAATCCGAACCATATATAACTGGGATTGATAATCCTCGTATGATTCTTACACCTACTACCTCTTCTTCTAAGAGAGTTTCACTCCCTCTTACACCTAATCCTTTTCTTAACAATCTTGCTGCCGCAAATCCAGTATTATTTACTAAGGGGTCAGACGATGAAATACGGATATCCTTTGAGTTTTGGATATCATAAGCCTCTTCGGCAGTCTTACCATTCTGAGATGGTAATTGTTTAGTTTTAAATAATTCTTGTAATGTTGGCATAATCTTATTTTATATTGCGTAAGAATTACTTCCCACCTTATCTACCACTTTTGATATAGCGGCTGTTACTTTGGCCCCGTCCATATAAACACCAACCTTACCAGAGATAAGGTCCTCACGCAATCCTTTAATTTCTGCTAACAAACTACCTTCANTACTTTCTCCATTTTGAGAAGTAACAGTTTTATCAGATTCATCTCCACCAAATAATCCACCAATACCAACAGCTATTGCTCCAACTGCGGCTATTGCGAGTAATCCAGGCAAAGCAGTAATACCAGCTACACTAACTAACATCAACGATGCTGCAAGTGCAGTTAGTGCTAACGATAATGCCATAATTGGTCCTATAAATGTTACAATATTTCCAATCACAGTACCTACACCAGAAATAGTATCACCTATACCGGATATAGAATCACTTATAGTTTTTAAACCTGCTCCCACTAATGATAATCCATTACCTAACATAGTAACACCTAAACCAGCCATCATCATTGCTACTCCAATTCCCATAAGAACAGGTAGTGCTAATGTTCCGAATAGTGCTAAGTAAGCTAACGAACCAGCAAGAGTAATTAATCCTAATGATAATAATCCAATCACTGGTAGTAATGTAACCATACCTAATATGGATGTACCAACTGCTAATAAATTAGGAGTTAATGATGATATCCCAGCTCCTAACATTTCAAAACCAGTTCCAATTGCTTGTAATCCAATTCCTAATACTAACACTGCTGATGCAACAACTAACATTGCCGCTGCTCCAGCTAAAATAGCCACAGCACCTACACCACTCATCATAATAGCACCTAATAGAGCAACTGCCCCAACTAAAGCTAACATTGATACCACAGCCATTCCAACTGCTTCCCAACTAACTTTCATAAATTCTTGTACTGCTTTTCCAAATATGAATACCGCACCAGCTACGATTACCATTGCTGCTGCACCTTGTAATACTTTTTTCATATCAATCTTACCAATAGAATCCATCATCCCACCTTTACCGGCTGGATTTGTTTTACTACTTAATGATTTACCACTATCTAAAGATTGAGTTCCACCTTTGGTTTGTATCATCTTACCTTGAGGTGAATCTTTATGGAATAACTTACCTGATTTGGATTTAACCATATCTTTACCTTTTCCAAACATTCCACCTAAGAATCCTTTTAACTTACCACCAATTCCGGTCATACCCTTCATAGATGCTAAACCATCTTTTAGGTTGAATCCCATTTGCCCAGCAGCAACAGCCATACTACCAAGTGATTGAACTCCAGTAAGAATTGGTGAACCAAATGCTTTTAAAGTTTCTAAAGTTTGGTCATACGTTGATAGCTGGATTGAACCATCTTTGTTCAATTTATCAGCATTTGTTGCCATCTTTTCGAATTCAGCAACAGATACACCTAATAATTCAGCAGTTTTCTTTTTAGAGAAGTAATCCATTTTGTTGAATTCTTCAATACCACCCAATGATGATAATGTTTCCCTAACCATACCACCTATATCACCTTCATATGCTAATGCTCTGGCTCTATCTAAGTTGATATTTTTACCTAACATTGCACCTAATTCCAATTCAGCGTTAATTGATGATTCAAAATCTAATAGATTATCAGCAACACCACTAAGGGTTTTCATATTAACACCTAACTTACCAGCAGCAATTGCTGCTTCAGCTATATTCTTACCACCATCTTTACCAAACAATGCAAATTCTTCAGTAGAACCAGCTAAATCAGCCATTACATCAGCAGGTACTAATCCGTTTTGTATTGCTAATTCTTTTGATGATTGAATTAAATTTTCTGCTACTGCAGTAGAACCATCATTTAAACGTGAGAATTGTCCATATAATCCAGCCGCTTCAGCTGTACTTATACCCATATTCTCAGCCATTACATTGGTATTAAGCTGGGTTTTTAATGATACATCCTTTAATCCACCAAATTCTTTTGATAAATTTTTAGTGGTTCCAACTGCATCTTTAAATACAGTACCAAATAATGTAGTTGATATATTAGAGGTTGATAATAATGAACCACCGAGTTCTTGCGCAGTGTGTAATAATTTTTTACCAGCATAACCAGCACCAATAAGTGCACCACCCAATACCCCACCAATAGTTGATGTAAGTAATGATGCGGTTTCTAATATACCCCCAATAGTATCTTTTATACCGTCATATACTGCATGTTGCTTTTCTAAAAAAGCTCGTTGTTTTTCTGTTAATCCAGCATATTGGTTAGCTAATTTATTAGAGTCCATTAAAAGACCCCTTTGTCTATCTAATGCAGCACCTCTACCTTTTAATGAACCCAATTCCTGCTCTAATTCCATATTTAGAGCCTGTCTTTGTACTATATCAGTTGAAGTTAAGTTTGCTATCTTTTCATTAATAGATTGTGCTTTAGATAATGTATCAATATTATGTTGACTTGCTATATTGGATTCACCTAAAGCTTTTACTCTTCTTTCTTCAATATCTTTTATGGGAGTTAATATTCCAGTAAGAGATTTTAATCCTTGTTCTTGCTCCCCAATTGCGGATACAATACCTTTTGCAGCTGCAAGTTGTTCTTGATTTATTTTTTTTATTTCTGCCCCCAAACGTTTAGCCTTACGTTCTTGTGCTTCTATTAATTTATTTCTATCCTCTTGAGATTTGGCGCTATCCTTTTCAATTGATGCAATATCAATTGAAATTTGCTTTATTTTATTCAATAAATCTAATTTGGATTGAGCCATCTTAATTTATATTTTTATTT
>JGI26081J50195_1000834_pt1 | contig 12653 bp, 11 predicted proteins | sample SaaInl74LU_5_DNA_FD_50195 | JGI IMG/M metagenome (IMG submission 50195) | reverse complement strand
CCGATTTAACAGATTAGAATTGGTAGTTTAAAACAAACAATCCCCTTGTCCCTCTAACGCGGTACCCTAAATAGGTTTGGTAGTCTTGATTGAGCAGATTANATGCACGCAAGCTAATACTCAAATTCTCGTTGATTTCGTACCCCAATTGGAGGTTTACATCTGTGTAGGACTCCAGTCCGGACCCATAGGAAGACGGGACATACCTACCGCCAACATACTTGACTGCTGCTGCAATTCGCAGATCGTTGATGGCATAGGACAGTAGGCCNCCAAAAACCTGACCTTCACGGCCTAAATATTGGTCGCCAGCGAAGGCATTGAACTGCNCATAAGTACTAGCTGTAAACTGCTTTAACGGTATATTTAACTCTCCTCTGAAAGAGGTCTTCAATACTTGTTCAGCGTACCCCACTGAAAATGCTGGTAAAAATGCACCATCAACTTCTACTGGAGAAAGCACCGTGTCTCTAAAGAATTGAACAGCGTCGTTCATAAACGTCATTGCGCCTTCTAATCGGTATTGTACTTTACCTATAAGCGCACCTTGCATCCCGACATAGCCACGGTTTTGCCCTGATAAACGCAATTCTTGATCTAGAGATATCTGTGGTACTTCCTGAAGCAAGCCCCGCAANGTCTGTTGTTTTGAGGAACCGTCCCACCCTCCNTAAATTGCAAGCGTACGGCGCAGAATTTCCGCCTGGAGATTTACTCTAGGGAACACATAGAACTCAAAGCGGTCTTGATTGAGACCCGCAGTTTGTGTACCGGTAAAATCTAAACCAAACTCATACGTCAATATCCCATTTTTACCTCTTGTAACAGGAGCAATGGTAAAATTATGGTATTGTCCCCTGTTGCAGACCACCCGTTGTATTGTGAAAACTGATAACCTAAATCTAGGACAATCTCTTTATCGCCTGCTTCTAGCTCAACGGTGTGTGCCGTTGCAGCGAGGTGTTCACTTGTCGCAAAACCGGCATGCGTATAGAGGTAGGAAATTCCACCGCTACGGTAGGTAGCAAGAACCTTACTGGTAGGGTTAGAGGTTCTTAACCACTGCTGGCTTAACCCATAACTCTGCTGCCATGAACCGCTTACTGTATCTACTTGTCCCGCATCCAGTGCGCCAAAGAAACTGTGATAGTTCGCCTGAAGCAAGGCTTGCGTCTTAAAGTTCCAATTCTTGGTCGCACGCTGAAAATCTGCCAGCAAGGTATTTTCATAAGTGGGCTGAGTATAAAACGGACTATTAACACCCGACAATGTACCGTCGTGCAACGCTTTGATGCCCCAAACATTCTTCTTACTCCTCGGCGAAGAGAGTACAAAGCTCGCGTAGGTCCCTGTGAAATTACCTGCACCCAAGCTTACTTTTTGCGTAGGTAATTTAGGCAGCTTTACACGACCAAGCTGAATACTTGGAATAGGATCCGGATCAAAATCTATGACCATGCCTTTCGGTTGAATTCGAACCGTTACTGCCAATTTCTCCGATGTCGTATCCGCGAAGGACGGCTGCTCAGAAATTTTATGTGCCGAACGTACTTGCGCTTTATAGTCTTCAACAACTCTGATTTCGACGCTTTTTACTTCATCTCCTGTTTCTTCTTGCGCCCACAAGCTAAGTGGAGCCAAGAATAATGCGGTATATAGAATCTTTTTCATTGCTTCAGTTGGGTTTATTCTTGGTCCAATTCTTCTAATTCCTCCATCTCCGTAGGCGCAACCTCGAGCGTATCCGAGATTTGGGCCTGGGCCTCCTCAGCAGCTCTTCGTCTAGTGAGGTCAGATTTAAACTGCTGCGCCTCCCCTACAATAGCACCTTCCGTATTATCTATGATGTAGTCCAAAGTGTAGTTCGCTTGGAAATCATCCTGCAGGCCGGCGTAGTTCTTTGCCATCAACAGCAAGGACTTCCAGCGCCACTGTGGGTACGTCGGGAGATTATCGATCATCCAGAAGATGCGCTCATTCGACGCTTCATATTTGGACTGCACATATTCAAAATGGGCCAAATAGTAATTCGACTCGGCCTGCGCCTCACCCTTAATTTCGGCAGTCACCTGAGTGTAATACAATTTTGCACTTGCGCTATCGTTCAAGGCCAAGGCACTACGCGCGGCATTTAGTAACGCTTCTGAACGCCACTCCACCGGCAAACCTTCATCTTGCAACAAGCTCTCCGCATATTGCATGATGACCGGAACATCCTCTAGTGCTTTCGCACAACGCATCAATCCCAATCTTGCACGGCGACCTTCATCCGCATTGCCTACCAAGCTGACGACCTGCTGGAAATAGGTAAAGGCGTTTTCATAATCCTCGCTGGCGTAATACAAGCTGGCCAAACGCTCTACCGTACGCTTACGGAAGCTCAATTCTCCGGATCTTTCTACAAATTCATAACCGGCAAGAGCAACCGCATCGTCCCCTTCTGCGAAGGCACATTCTGCCGCGTAGTAGTTTGCCGGCACTCGGAAGATGCCATCTGGAAATTTCGCGATGTACTCGAGCATACCTTTTTTCGCACCGGCGCAATCGCCAAGGCTGTAACGGTCAAAGGCGCCATTGTAGAGTGTTGAATCCAACGCACCTTGACCTATATCGGCACCCGTAAGCGTTTGTATCCAATCCACATAGTCCCCTAATTGGTCCAATTCTGAAAATTGAATTTTCGCTAATCCCAATGCCTCTTTGCTTTCAGGGGTATTCGGGTAGTTCTCAACAACGCGCTTAAAGGCATCTAACGCCCCTCGACTATTCCCCTGTGTGCGGTAAATAAGACCCAAAGCAATGTGCGCATTCTTCACAAAACGACTCTGGGGGTAATCCGAGATAAAGGAATTAAAAATCTCTTCAGCACGCTTGTTTTTGCCAAGCTTCATATAAGTCTCGCCCAATTCAAAATAGGCATCCGTGGCGTACACCGAATTTGGGAATCGCTGCACTAACGCCTCTAAAGCATCGCCTTTCTTCTGCGGTTCATCAACCAGTCCGTAACATAGTGACCGTTGAAAGGCAGCGTAGTCAGCATCAGGAACATTGCGCCCAAGATAAGTGGTGTAGTAGGTAATGGCGTTTGCATACTGCGCGGTCATGAAGTAAGAATCGGCCAAACGGAGTTCGGCGTCATTCGCCAATTTCGTTCCCAATTTTGCGCTGTTTAAAAACAATCTAAAGGTGGTCGCTGCATTCCCGTAATCTTCCTTAGAAAAGTAGGCATACCCCTTGTTGTATAAGCTACGCTTGTATTCGCTCAGTGTTGCAGATCCTGGAATGGCCTCAAATTTTCCTATTTCCAACAATGCCGTGTTAAAATCATCTTCGCGGTAGGCTATCTCCGCCAACCAATAATGCGCTAAGGATGCATAGACATTGTTTAGTGGATAGTCCAGTGATTTATTAAAGAGTCTTCTAGCCGCGTTGTATTGTATGGCATTGAAATGCTGTACACCTCGAAAGTAGGCCACCTTCTGGTAGGCTCCTTGCATCGTAGGCTGATCCAAACCTGCCGCAGATATAGCCTTCATTGCACTCTCATAATCTTTGGAATTAAGGTACAGATTCGCGAGGTATTCATTCGCTTCTTGGCGATGACGACTGTTGGGATAAGCACTTAAAAAAGACTTAAAAATATCCAAAGGCTGCTCGAACGGGGTACTGGAATCATACGCCAGCTTCGCATAATTAAAATAGGCATCTTCACGCAAAGACTGATCCTTCCCGCTTTCACTTGCGCGGAAGAAAGCCGATTGTGCTTCCGTTTTCTTGCCCGTCTTTAAATAACAATCCGCCAAATGGTAGTAGGCACTCTGCCCCAAATCATCACCGCGATTGTGAATCTTATTGAACGCATTGATGGCCTCCTCGTAGCGGCCAATTTTATAGAGTACAAAGCCCAACTTGTAGTGATCCTGTTCCTTGAGTTTCCCACCTAGCGCTTGATGCTTTTCTAAATAGGTAGCCGCAGATTTCCAATCCTTCCTTTGGTAGTACCCTTCACCAATGAGCTTCGCAACCTCGGCTGCACGAGAAGCAACGGCTTGCTCGAGTAGCGCCTCCCCTACACGAAGGAGCTCGTCAATCTCACCGGTTTTATAGTAAATCTGACTGAGGTAATAGGGTGTTACTCCACCAAATTTGTCGTCGCCTGAGAGCAACTTAAACTGTTCCACTGCAGTGCTGTACTGTTCTGCTTCATAGGCGATGTGGCCATAGTAATACCTGTGATGGCTGCGGTATTCACCTTTGTATTCTGTCCCTTGGAAAAATAGGTTTCGGGCTTTATCAACATCCTTTGCCATCAAGTGACTGTAGGCCAATTTGAAATAGTATTCGCTCCGAAAACTTGATGCCACGTCTTGCTGGTCAATCGCTCCAAGCCATTGCACCACCTTTTTATACCTGCGGTTGTTGAAGTAATAATCCGCCGCTGTAATATGTGCTTCCTGCCAACGCGGGCTCAGCGGATAGGTTTGAGCGAAATACGTCAAGAAGTATTCGCTGTTTTCATTCATCAAATAGAGGGCGCACAGGGCGCGGTAAAAACTACTCTCTTCCTTTAAAAAACTTTGGGTGGGCAAGTCGGATTCAAGCAATTCATCAAAACCGACTCTTGCCGCCGCATAAAGTCCGTCCTCAAACAAATCAACACTTTCATTGTAGGTTGCCTCAAGTCCCGCTTCTAAAGGCGTCTCTTGAGCTACACCTAGGCTAGTAAAGGCCAGCAACAAAGCACTGTAGAGAAATCTTCTCATCATTATCAGGTTTATCCTTAAAAATAAACGTAGCCTAGCGCACCTCGCGCTGCAAATCAGGTTTATTAAGGGGAGTTATTCACATGAAAAAACGCAGAACCTGCATACTTTGGTATGTTATCTAGTAAGGATTTAATAGCTTGTAGCCCTATAACTGACCTCCTATTCAATGGCATTAGTCGCATTAAAAAACGCCTCGATTTTTCAAGGCAAACACCTGGTGCTTAGCGCGGTAAACTTTGAAATCGCCGCAGGTGAATTTGTATACCTTATAGGGCAAACCGGATCTGGAAAAAGCTCTGTTTTAAAGACGCTATACGGTGATATACCCTTAACACAAGGTGAGGGTCATGTTGCCGACCATGCGCTCAATGGTCTCAAGGATAAAAATATCCCGGCGCTTCGTCGTGACTTGGGCATCGTCTTTCAAGACTTTCAGTTGCTGAGCGATCGCAGCGTGGAGGGCAATCTAGATTTTGTCTTACGCGCCACAGGCTGGAAAGACAAAGAAGCCCGTGCCAAGCGAATTGTCGAAGTATTGTCCTTAGTTGGCATGCAGAATAAGAAGCATAAAAGCACCTTCGAAATTTCTGGCGGTGAGCAGCAGCGGGTTGCCATTGCTCGTGCACTTTTAAATGATCCTAAAATCATCCTTGCCGATGAACCTACTGGTAATTTAGACCCACGCACTTCAGAGGAGATCATGAGCTTATTGTTGAGCCTGACTGAGCAGGGCAAGGCTGTTTTAATGGCAACGCATGATTTCCAATTGATTCACAAATACGCAAACCGTACTTTAAAAGTTGAAAACGGNGGCGTCATCAGTACTCAAGTACAAGCTTTTTAATCCATTTGGGAGCATCTGTCCAAAATAAACTCAGTATTTGTATCGCATGTTACGGCGACGACCTAACTGCGCTTTTGGAAGCGATAGAGAAGGGAAAGGAGAACTTACCATCGAATTGGACCTTGGAANTCATTGCAGGAGATCAACATCCCGAACCCGNCGCGAAAGCAAACGCATGGGAAACCCAATTCTCATTACTTTACCTGCACCATCCCAATGGTCTAGGCCGCGGTAACAATAGAAACACCATCGCTCGTGCTTCAACAGGAGATTACTTGCTGTTTCTAGATGCCGACGCACTTCCAGTAGACCCCGAGCAATTTTTGACGAACTATTGCACTGCGCTCATTAATGCGGATGTAGTCGTTGGAGGAACTGCATATAAGTCCGGCAGCTCGAGCCTAAGACATACTATTGGTCAACGCAAAGAAGTCATACCAGCCCACATCCGTACACGAAAACCGCACGCGAATTTTAGCGCATTTAATTTTGCCATTGCACGCTCGGTCTTTTTAAAGCATTCTTTTGACGAAAGCCTTAAGGACTATGGACATGAAGACACTTTGTTCGGACAAGAATTACGTTACGCCTGTAAAACTGTGACGCACATCGAAAACGCTGCCTATCATTTAGACGACGATAGCGATGCCGAGTTTCTGGACAAAACCGACGGCGCAATAGACAATCTCGTTTGGCTCATACGCGAAGGAAAGATTGATGAAGAGGTTAAGTTATTTGCGGTCTACCGCAAACTTCAGCGCACCGGAGCCGTGTACCTAATGAAAGTTCTAGGAATATTGTTAGCACGCGGCATACGCGCCTTGTTGGTAGGTGGCTTGCGAAGTGTACTGCTTTATGATTTTTACAAGCTTCTGCGCATGTCTGGACACGCTATAAAAATTGGCCGTAGAAATTTTTAAGCGGCATACTTTCTCTTTCCCAGCTCAATTCCTCTTGAGCGCGCTTCAATCCAGGGGCATAAGCGTCACTATGCTCAGCAACCGCAGCGATAGATCTTTGTAAAGCCAAGATATTTTCAACGTGTACGGTCAAACCAACGTTATATTCTTCTACGATACGCTTTACTTCCACCACTCGAGATGTGACCACCGGCGTGCTGCAGTGAATGTAATCGAAGAGCTTGTTGGGAAGAGAAAATCGGTAATTAATATTAGAATCCTTATCTAAGCTAAGCCCTACATCGGCAGTTGCCGTGTAATGCAATAACTGGTCGTAGGGCATCCGATCAATAAACAGCACCTTTTCCTGCCAGCCCTCACGCTGCACCTTTTCTTTCAATCCTGGTATGGCATCACCACTACCCACNAGAAGNAACAACCATCCNTCCATTCNAGCGACCGCTTCCACGGCTTCTTCCAAGCCCCGATCTACATTCATCCCAGAGCCTTGATTGATGACAATACGCCTGTTTTCTGGAAGGTTTAAGGCAGCCCTTGATTTGGGCGCAAAGGCAGAAGGCTTCGGGCTGATGTTTCTAAAGACACTCGGGCGAATCCCGTAATCCTTTTCATAAAGATCAGCAATGCTTTCATTTACGGTCCAGATATGTTTGAGCCTTGGAAAAATAGCGCGTTCTACTGCGAGCCAAACCTTTTTTACCCACCTCCCTTGTATTTCGGGAACGCCGCAAAAATATTCATGACTGTCGTAAACGAGCGCTGTCTTGTAGAGACGAGACGCTAAATAATTGGGCAATAACGTATCGAGATCATTCGACACTAATACGGCGCCACGGTGTCTAAGGAGAAAGAGGAATAACCGGACGTGGAATTCCGCATAGAACAATCCGCCTTTCGCGAAAAACAATCGCATTCTTGAGGTTCTATAAGGCCTATCAAGCGGCAAACTATTAGGCAACGCCCTACCGACCCAATGCACATCGAATCCCAATTGCATCAAAAGCATAGCCACCTTGTGCACACGGTTGTCTGTGCTTATATCATTGGTCGTGGAAAGAATGATCTTTTTGCCATGTGAGAATTCGTTCTTATTGTAAAGGTAGCGATACCTACATTTGCATCGAGCGAATTTATCATGCAAAAGTCCGATTTCGAATACCTCCTCCCAGCAGACCGCATCGCAACGCACCCGCTGCAACATCGCGATGCAAGTAAACTCCTTGTCTACCGTGGCGGAAGCATAGAAGACTGTTTGTTTTCAGACCTCTCGGAAGTACTCCCGGACCACTCACAACTGATTTTCAACAATACGAGAGTGGTAAAAGCACGTCTTCATTTCATAAAGACCAAAGGGGCGAAACCCATCGAAGTATTTTGCCTAGGACCCTACCATATGAGTGTTGAGGAAAGCATGAATGCCAAAGGATCGGTACATTTCGAATGCCTTGTGGGCAATCTCAAACGCTGGAAGGACCACCCGTTGACACTCGATCTTGGGAACGACCTTGTGCTCACCGCAGAAAAAGGGGCGCGTGTTGGTCACGCCTTTGTCATTCATTTCAGCTGGAACAGTGCAGATGCCTTCAGTACCATTCTAGAAGCTGCAGGGAAAATCCCGCTGCCGCCATACATGAATAGGGATGCAGAAAATGAGGACATCGAACGGTACCAAACTGTCTATGCGGCAAGCAATGGGTCTGTTGCAGCACCAACTGCAGGTTTACACTTCACTCCTAGAGTCTTTGACCAATTAAAATCGCAACATCACCGCTGGTTTGACGTCACACTTCACGTCGGTGCTGGTACGTTTAAGCCGTTAGACGAAGGCACTGTAGAAAATCATGAGATGCATTCGGAAGAGCTGCTCTTGAGTCGGAATTGGCTGCAACGTTACCTCGATCATGAAGGCGCACAGTTTGCGGTGGGAACCACTAGTCTGCGCACTTTAGAAAGCTGTCATTGGATGGGCGTTAAACTACTCCAGGGACTTCCTTTGGAGGATTTAGGACAATTCGAAGCCTACGAATTAAATACCGACATAACTACTCGTGAAGCGTATGCCTCCCTCATCAACCATATGGATGAACAGGGGATTCAGTCCTTAGCCTTAAAAACGCAGTTGATGATCAAACCCGGTTATCGAATCAAATCAGTCCAAGGTATCATCACTAATTTTCACCAGCCCGGATCAACCCTTTTACTATTAGTGAGCGCGGGAATAGGGCCGCAATGGAAAGAGGTCTACCAACATGCGCTTTCGAACGAGTACCGCTTTTTAAGCTATGGCGATTCTTCCTTGCTCTATTTCAACTGATTGTTGACGAACACAACCTTTCAACACCGTATATTTTAATTGGTATTGCGGCCGTTACCTTAAAATGTGGCGAATAATTCTATATCTATGCCTGCACGGCGTACTCTCCATGAACCAATGCCTGGCGCAGCATGTATTGTTCTATAATGTAGAAAATCTCTTTGATACCTTACATGATAGAGGTAAAAATGATCATGCTTTCACACCCAATGGCGGTTACGAATACAATACCCCTATCTATTACTTAAAAATCAGGCAAACTGCCCGTGCCATTCGATCCAGCATTAATACCGTAGGACAAAATATTGATATTATCGCCCTTGCTGAAGTTGAAAACCGTAGTGTGCTCATTGATCTCGCTAAACACAAAGCCATCGCAGGTTATGGACCTTGGCAAGTGGTGCATTACGACAGTCCTGACCATCGGGGTATAGATTGTGCTGCACTTATCAATACTTCCACAACGCGAGTTGTCACTTCACATCCTATCGCCTACAGTTCAACCTATTTTAAGTCTCGCGATGCATTATTACTTCAAACGAAAAGTGCNTCTGACGAAGACAGCATTACCCTAACATGCGCTATTGTGCACTTGCCCTCCAAACGCGGAGGCGCGGTCCAAAGTGCTCCGTTGCGTGAACAGGCATTANNGGCAGTNNTGAAGCAGTTAGAAAAAGACACCAATCAAAACCAATTAATTCTTGGCGATTTCAACGACTTAGCCTCCGCAGATTGGTTCCAAAATCACCTGAAAAACGGATGGAGCTCTCCTGAATTTTCCTACCCAAAAAACATCCTCGGCAGCTACAAATATCAAGGTCGATGGCAACATATAGACCTAGCGCTGTACAGAGGTAGCAACCCTTTTGGAGGAACAATTATAGCACCGCCTATCTTGCTGGAAATTGATGCCAAATGGGGCGGTTATAAACCCAAACGCTCCTTTTTAGGCCGATTCTACACTTTCGGTTACTCAGACCATCTACCCGTTTACATATTCAATGTAATTCATTCATGATTTTTCGATATTTTAGACTTTCCTAAAGATATATTTCGAATTATGAAAAAATTAATCGCGTTAAGCGCCGTATTCGGCGCATTATTCCTCACTTCATGTGAGACTGGTGGTCCTGAACCTGCCCCGGCAACATATCCTGGCGATTCACTTACGGTTACCGGAGTAGTTCGTCCTTTGGTGATTGAAACAACTGGAGCTTGGTGTCAATACTGTCCTAATGGTGCAGAGGCCATGGCAATGCTTGATGCTGTGCTTGGTGACAGTGCCGTTTTGGTTGCTAACCATGTTGGTGATTGGTTCTCTACGGATAACGAAGCTTCAGCAAAGTTTAACGACAATTTCCCTACCGCAGGTGTACCTAACTTTTACGTGAACAATACCGACGTGGGACAGAGTCCTGCTGCCGCTGCGCTGCCGCGACATTAGCAGAGGTCGCATTTAGCCTAGAAGCGGATGTTATGACCAATACGACCGGTACAAGCTTTACCGTCTACCCGCGCATCAAAGTCCTCGAGACGAAAACAGAAAACATCTATATGGTACAGTCGTACTTATTATTGAATGGTGTTGTAGCTAAGGATTATGGTAACGGTGTTGATTTGAATCAAGTGAGCTCACTTCCAAAAGTAAGTACCGGTTCTGGTACCACACCAACGACCTGGGCACAAGACGCTGCCGTTGTTGCAGGTGTACCGCTCATTACTTCAGGTACGACCTACACCCACGATGAGGCACTTTACCGTCATGCGACAACTGCCGTTGTAGGTTGGTTTGAAAGCACTGATGCTACCGCTAGCGATACTTCAATGGTTGCGTTAGGTCCATGGGGAATGAACTTAGGTGATATCAATCCTTTGGGTAATGCTTATGCCGCTGGTGATATTTACGGAACACGTTATACTCCTTTCCAGTTCCATATCGAAAAACCGACTCTTCCTTTTGATGCCGATTTCAGCGTGGCAACAATCATTTGGGAACTGCGTCAAGACGGTTCTGGCGATTACGATTACATCAATGGTGTTGTTACACACATTGACTAAGTCATAACAACTTTTAAAAAAAGCCTCGCAGGAAACTGCGGGGCTTTTTTTTTATTTTGTCACGATGCAACTACTTCTCTCTTTATTGTTTTCGTTTTCGTTTACCCTAGAACAGCCTCAAAGCGAGATTCCTAAAAACGGAACCTACATATACGAGGTGGCCTTTGCGGAATGGAGCGGTAGAACCATGGGCGATGAAGTCATCGTTATTCTCAAGGACGGTCACATTACCCTCAAAGTATCTAAAAACAGTAATATCCTTTGGATGGGTGCTGCGTCCGGTGATGTCATTGAAGAAGGAACGCTTCGCAAGCACCAAAGCGGCGTATGGATCATCAGCAATGATGAGAAAGACGTATCTCTCGAAGAGATCGGCGGGTGTACGGGAGGGCCTACCGTCATAGATTTCGACAAACAAACGATCGAAATGTGTTAAACAAAAAAGCCCCGCTAAGAGCGGGGCTTTTTGCTGGGAAAAATCCAAATTACTTTCTGCGCTGCGACCTGCTTAAATTCTGTTGGCGCTGCATATCTTCTAATCGAGCCTGAAACTTGCTCTTCTTTTTCTCGCCTTTAGGCTGTGCCTTTTTAGCTTCAATTTTTGCTAGAATAGCTTCATCATTTACGCTCTTACGAATACCCCATTGCATACCAAAGGTCACAATGTTACTCAAGAAGTANTAGTAGGTCAGACCTGCCGGATAGCTGTTCAATACGAACATAAACATCAAAGGCATTAGATACATGATCACCTGCATTTGCTTCATTTGCTCACTCGAGCCTGTTCCCGCAGTCATCTGCTGATTCATTCTAGTGTAAAGAATGGTTGATGCAGTCATCAACAGCGTAAATATCGAAATATGATTACCGTAGAAAGAACTGATCAATGGTATGTGTTGATCCCACGATATCAAGGCATCGTAAGTACTCAAATCTGTTGCCCAAAGGAAACTCTCACCACGCAATTCAATCGATGCCGGGAAGAATCGGAACATTGCAATGAGGATTGGCATTTGAACAATCACCGGTATACAACCACCTAATGGGTTCACACCGGCTTCTCTATACAGCCCCATTTGCGCCTGCTGCTTTGCAACAGCATCCTTCTCGCCAAATTTTTTATTGATTTCTTCCAGCTGTGGCTTCAGAACACGCATTTTCGCCATCGAACGGTACGATGCAAAAGTTAAAGGCGACATTGCTCCTTTAATGATAAGTACCATGATGAGAATGATCAAACCGTAACCTAGGCCATATCCTTCAAGCCAATTAAAAATTGGCACGACCACGCCGCGTCCAATCCAACCAAAGATTCCCCAACCGAAATTAATCACCTTTTCGTACCCTTGGTCGTAGTCTTTGAGGGTCTGGTAATGATTTGGGCCAATATAAAATGTAAACGGTAACGTATAAGAACCATCAACAGTAGTATTCAAAGTGGCTGTGCTCGAGAATTTTTTAACGATACTCTCGTCTTCATCGCCTCCATTAACAGTAGCTGCTTGCACCTCAGAGAACCCAGCTTCAGGATGAGCAATGAAGGAAAAGAAGTGCTGCTTTTGAGCAAGCCAATCCACGCCGCCCAATGCTTCACTATCGTCACCACCGCGCCCACTCATGTTTTCAATATCTCCGTCCTCAGTGACTTTGTAGGAATACGTGGAATAGATACGTTCGTTACTAATGCCTTTTTCCGTGCGCATGGCTGTGCGTTCCCAGAACAATTCCGGCTTACCTGCAATACCTGCATT
>JGI26081J50195_1000825_pt1 | contig 12746 bp, 10 predicted proteins | sample SaaInl74LU_5_DNA_FD_50195 | JGI IMG/M metagenome (IMG submission 50195) | reverse complement strand
GATGACCTTAGATGACCTTAGATGAACTTAATAGACGCGTACTTTAACGCGATGCGACGCCAAACGAAAGTCGAAACGGGTCACAATTTGTCACTGCTGATGCATGTTTAAATTATTGATTTAAATCATTTAAATCCATTATCGCGCGATAAGTCGTGACAGNGTTTTCGCTGTAGCGATGCGCCCAACGAGCGGTGATCGCCGGCTTGCAAATTCGGCGGCTACTTCAGTTGTAGCAAGCCTTATGCCAATCAGTTATACGCGCGAATCCACACAATAGAGCAGTGAAGGCGCACCGAAACTGAGCAACCATAGAAGATCCCCACTCAAACTGCACGCTAACAGCGCAGACCAAACAAGACTTCACAACGTTATTGCTAACTGAATGATATGATCTCACACCACCTAAACCGAGCGCTAAGGCGCAGGAGAAAAGCCATAGACCTCTCATTGCTCTCATCATTGCCTGAGTCATTGCTCTCATCGAATGGCGGCGAGTGGGCTCTCGCGAATACACAAACCGCGTTACTTGTCGTTTTTATGCTCGCTTGCTTCGAGTCACTCATCGGGATTGGTCTTTTTGTCTCCGGTGTTTTCCTGCTCGGGATCGCCTCCTATTTACTCTCGCAAGACATTATTTCGAGCACCCAACTCGCGATAACCGCTGCGGGTGGCGCGATACTCGGTGATCATGTGGGGTTTTTCTTCGGCCGTTTTTTAGGGCCAAGACTTCATCATACTCGGCTCTTCATTCGCCATGCAGACCGGATTCTGAAAACCGAAGACATGATTGCGCGTTGGGGCGGCATCGCAGTTCCCATCGGTCGCTTTGTGCCCGCGATCCGTAGCATTGTTCCGGCGCTGCTTGGAACAAGCGGATTCATGCCGAAACGCTTCATCCTCATCGACACACTCTCATGCGCAACATGGGCGGGAGCGCTGGTGCTGCTGGCCACCGGAATCGACAGGATCGTTTAGCACGGCATAAAAAAAGCCGAATGACGAGGCTGTCATTCGGCTTTTTTTGTGCCGCGCTAAACGGCGAGTGAATTAATCACTTAAGGGCGTATTAGTGACCGCCGCTGCTCTGAGCCTGCGCACCAGGCAGCGCCATTGCAGTGAGGGTAGAGCCGGTTTGCAGAATAATATACTGGTGGCCGTCATGAACCCATGAACTCATTCCGTAGCTGCTGCGAGCAGGCGCTTCGATCTGTTCCATGATTTCGCCAGTCTCTTTATTGATTGCGTAGAGCATCGGCGTACCGTCGCTCGCCGCATCAGAGTAGACCAACATATTCTTCGTCACGACCATTGGCACTAATGCGCCAGTACCCGTGTTGCCCACGTCTACCCCTTCGAGCGCGGGATTATTCTTGATACGGTTAGGCGTCTCGCCCGTCGGAATCATCCAAGAGTGAGCACCGGTGTTCATATCGATCGCAGTGATGCGGCTATACGGCGGCTTCCACAGGGGGATGCCGGCCGGATGACGAGGTGGGCGCGAGGTTGCACCCGGCCCTGCGTTCGCCCATTCCGACAGCGTAACGCCGGTCGTGTTCGGATAAAGCAGATCAGCCTCTTCGCCAGGAATCAGGCGCAGCGCAAAACACGCTTTGTGCGAAGACACGAACAACTTGCCTGTTTCGGGGTCGGCAACAGCAGGCGCTGTGATGTTTGCGCCACCGGCGCCACCGGGGCAGTTCATCGCAGCAAACTTACCTGTATCGTTACCTGCATGGATCGGCGGATTAAACAGAGGACCCATTTGGTAATTCGCTAAGGCGTCGATCGCCTGCTGGCGAATCTCAGGCGTAAAGTCCGCGAGGTCATCGATGGTGATGCCTTGCATATCGTAAGGCGCAGGCTTGGTTACATGCGGCTGCGTTGGCGACAGCACCTCACCAGGCACAATAGAGGCTGGCACGGGCTTGTCGACGATAGGCCACAGAGGCTCTCCTGTAATACGGTCGAAGGCATAGACCCAAGCCTGTTTCGTGATCTGCGCAATTGCAGGCACTTTGCCACGACCAGGCATGTCGAGGTCTAGCAAGACAGGCGCTGTGGGATTATCGAAATTCCAGATTTCGTGTTTCACCATCTGGAAATGCCACTTGCGCTCGCCGGTGCGAGTATCGAGTGCGATAAGCGCCGCGCCGTAGAGGTTGTCTCCGGGACGGAAACCGCCGTAGTAGTCGATAGTTGCGCTATTGGTCGGAATGTAAACGAGATTGTTCTCGGGGTCTGCCGACAGCGGCGCCCAAGACGAGACATCGCCAGTCCATTCCCATGCGTCATTTTCCCATGTCTCATGGCCGTACTCGCCTGGCTTAGGAATGACATTAAACTTCCACTTGAACGCGCCAGTGCGGGCGTCGTAACCGAGGATATCGCCTGGCACGTTTTCTACGCGCGACTGGTGATAGCCCTGCTCTGCTGAGTTACCAACGACAACGGTGTCATTAACAACGATCGGCGGAGACGAAGACGTGATGTAGCCAGTTTCGAGTGGGAGGCCTTCATAGGGGTCGTACGGATGACCCAAGTCGGCGAGCATGTCGACGACGCCTGTTTTAGGGAAGCCATCGATAGGAACCGGCTGGCCGAAACCTTCTATGGGCACGCCCGTGTCGGCATCGAGCGCCGTGAGGAAGAAACCTGGGGAGGCTATGTAGACAACGCCACGGCCATCAATGCGTGCAAAGCCAACGCCTTTGCCGTAATCGGCGCGCATCGAATATTCGCCTCGGGGCGTGTCGGGCTCACGGTAAGACCAGAGCGTCTCGCCCGTCTTGGGGTCGATAGCCACCACGTGGCGCTTATTGCCCGCAACGGTGAATAGCTTGCCATCGATTAGTGACGGCGTAGAGCGACCGCTAACAGCCTTGAAGCTGGCGCCGTCCCATTCCCATGCAACCTCGAGGTCGGCGAAATTCTCTGCAGTGATCTCATCGGCTGGCGAATAGCGCGTATGCGCAAAGTCGCCGCCAAGCGTGAACCACTCTTCGGGATCTTGAGCGGTTGCCGTGGCGGAAACACCCAGGGCTATAGCCCCTAAAGTCATTCCGCGTAGCACGCTGCGGGTCATCGAATTACTACTTAACAATCGCATAACTCTCTCTCTTCTTTAAACTGAACTGATACCTACACTGCCTAGCTAATTTCACTGGTATTTAACGACGCCAAAAATATCAAGAATTGCGCGTCAGGACTATGATTAATTGAAACAGGCAAGGCGCACAGCCCAACAAAAAATCAGGTAACTTGTGAGCGCCAGAACTAATGACTTGTGCTATAGTCGCGCGCCTTGGGCAAAGCGCCTCGAAATCAACGTGTTAGGCGCTTATCCGGCGCTACGACTAAGACAGCGAATCAAGTGTCCGGCGCGCGCGCGAATGGCCCCTAGCAGCTTAAAATTTAGTTTAAGTAATAATTTCATATGATTGATAATAAAGAGAAATATGTTGTAGGATGGCGAGAGTGGCTGACGCTACCCAGCCTTGGTATCGATGCGATCAAAGCCAAGATAGATACCGGTGCACGCTCCTCTGCTATTCACGCTTACAGTATTGAGACCGAGCTAATTGAGGGCCAAGAGTTCGCTATCTTTCAGGTGCATCCTATGCAAGATGATCTGAGCAATTCGATTACCTGCCGCGCCCCTATTGTCGATCGCCGCATAGTGCGAGACTCAGGCGGCCACGAAGAAGAAAGACTGTTCATCTCTACCACCGTAGAATTTATGGGCAAACATTGGGAGGCTGAGTTCAGCCTAACTAACCGAGAAAATATGGCATTTAGAATGCTACTGGGACGAACCTCATTGGTCGGAGGCGGGTTAATTGTCGACCCAGCTCGGTCCTTTACCCAAGGCGAGGAACTCGCTGCAAAGAAACCCACTGCCAGCAAGGAAAGTCAGCTATGAAAATCGCCGTGCTCTCACGCAATCGCAACCTCTACTCCACGCGACGCCTAATCGAGGCTGCAACAGAACGCGGTCATGAGGTGCGTGTGCTCGACGCACTGCGCTGCTACATGAACATTACCTCACACAGGCCGACTATCCACTACCGAGGCGAAATACTCGAAGACTTCGACGCGATCATTCCTCGTATTGGCGCATCGGTAACCTTCTATGGCACAGCGGTACTGCGTCAATTCGAAATGATGGGCGTCTATCCCCTTAACGAATCTGTCGCTATTTCGCGTTCGCGCGACAAACTTCGGTCACTACAACTTCTCTCCCGTAAGGGCATCGGCCTACCGATCACCGGTTTTGCAAACAAGCCCGATGACATTCAAGATTTGATCAAAATGGTGGGCGGCGCCCCGCTCGTCATCAAACTGTTAGAGGGCACTCAGGGCATAGGTGTGGTGCTCGCCGAAACCCGCAAGGCTGCAGAGAGCGTGATCGAATCGTTTCTCGGCCTCAAGGTCTCGGTACTCGTTCAGGAATACATTAAAGAAGCGGGCGGCGCTGACATTCGCTGCCTCGTCGTCGACGGCAAAGTCGTCGCCTCNATGAAGCGACAAGCCAAAGAAGGTGAATTTCGCTCGAACATTCACCGTGGTGGCAGCGCATCATTAATCAGNATAACCCCAGAAGAGCGCACTACTGCAGTACGCGCGGCCACAACAATGGGGCTCAATGTCTGCGGTGTGGACATTCTTCGCTCAGCGCACGGCCCCCTCGTTATGGAAGTGAATTCCTCGCCGGGTCTTGAAGGCATAGAGAATGCCACGGGCAAAGACGTTGCCGGACTCATTATCCAGTTTATGGAAAAAAACGCGANACGCGGTAAAACGAAAACCCGAGGAAAAGGTTAATAATCAATAAATTACGCTTCGATTCTGAAGCTTCCTGAGANNACGAGAGTGGCACGCAACGAACAGACCAAGCAAACAGCAATCAGCATATTAGGTACAACTATTAAGCCCGGAGAGCGCGCCTCGATCGACCTCCCCGTGCCTAGCCTCTACACCCATACGGCGCTCGAAATGCCCGTTCAGGTTATCCATGGCAAAAAGCCTGGGCCGACACTTTTCATCTCTGCCGCCATTCACGGCGACGAGATCAATGGCGTAGAAATCATCAGGCGCGTTATGCACCAGCGCAGCATAGGCAGGCTGCGCGGCACACTCATTGCCATCCCCGTTGTTAATATCTTTGGCTTCATAAACCAGAGCCGCTACCTACCCGACCGACGCGATCTCAACCGCTCGTTTCCAGGCTCTGAATCAGGTTCGTTGGCAGGCCGCATCGCCAACCTCTTTCTCAATGAAATCGTGTCACGCTGCACACACGGCATCGACCTCCACACGGGCGCAGTGCATCGCGAGAACTTTCCCCATATTCGCGCCGTGCTCGACGACGATGAGACAAAGCGTATGGCGAGCGCCTTCATACCGCCGGTAATCCTCAACACGCAAATAGTCGAAGGCTCACTGCGACAAGAGGCAGAGAAGCTCGGAGTTAGTGTCATAGTTTATGAGGCTGGCGAGGCGCTGCGTTTCAACGAGGTTGCCATACGCGCAGGCGTCAGGGGCGTAGACTCGGTGATGCGTGAAATAGGCATGCTGCCCAAAAAGAAAGCGCGCAAAAGCGACCCCGTTCCCGTTGTCGCTACCGACTCATCGTGGATTCGTGCGCCGCATAGCGGCATCTTACGCATGATCAAACCACTGGGTGCGCGCGTCTCGAAAAATGAAGTCTTGGGTATCATCTCCGACCCATTTGGTGATTCGGAACATAAAGCCATCGCGCCGTTTGGCGGGATAATAATCGGCAAGACAAATCTGCCACTAGTGAACGAAGGTGAGGCGCTGTTTCACGTTGCCCGCTTTGAGAGCACCAGTGCTGCGGCGAGCCAGATCGAAGAGTTTCAAGCAGAGATGGACCCACTCACCGACGACGCCTCGGTCAATGAGCCCGCAATCTCTTAAGAGCACATCCTAAACAAGCGGCTTATGCACTACCAAGGCCAGGGGCAGGGTTCCGTTTGTTGCAAACAAAGCTTGGCCCATAGCCCGAGTGAGGATTCTTTATCGATAACGCTGCTAGTCTCTGTAGGCATAGAAGGCTCGCGCTGCCTTATAGAGGCTGTGAACGTCGATCTTCGAACTCACTGCATAAGGCGTGTGGATGGATAGCAGCGGTACGCCGAAATCGATCACCTCGATATTCTGACTAGAGAATTCTCCACCGATAGTGCCGCCACCTGCGCTGCCGACTTTGTAGGTCGCCGTTTGCCAAGGCACTTGATTGTCATCGAGAAGCGCTCGCGTCCACGCCATAAACTCGCTGTTAGCCGTGTTGCCTTGCCCGTAAAGCTTAAGGTTAACGCCATAGCTAAGCTTAGGCGCATTGCCTAATTCCCAGGCGCCCGGATTCATTGGATTCACGCCAGGGTTCACATCGATCGAAATGAATTTAGTGGCACGCAGGGCTTGTCTAAATAGCGGCTCGCGATAATCACTGCCCAGTTCGGTATAGAGAAGCCGCGACAGTAGGTCCGCGAAATAATCAGAGCCCGCGCCCGTATTATTTCTGTTCCCAACCTCTTCGTTGTCTACAAAATAGGCGACAGTCGTTGTCTGCGGACGCTCGACTGCAGCGATTGCACGCAGCGTTGCGTAGCCAGCAAGGCGATCATCCTGGCCGTAGGCTGCGATGAGGCCACGGTCAAAGCCCATGTCGCGCGGCGCGCCAGCGGGCACGAGCGAAAGCTCGGCAGACACCAGATCCGCTTTGCTAATACCGTATTCGGCGGCCAAAAAAGCGAGCACTTGATCACCTACGCCCCCACCCTCCTGCGTATCGGGGATATGCGCGATAACCGGATCCAAGTCCTCCGGCCCCAAAAATTCACTTAAGGTTTTGGNGTTGCGCGAGCGATCAACATGAGGCGACAGTTCTGGGATCATNAAGATAGNATCGNTNGGGTCGAGACCGATCTCGATTGTCACAGACGTGCCGTCTTTTTTATCTACCCGACCCATCAAGGCGAGCGGAAGGTTGGTCCACTGGTGAAATTTAATGCCGCCATGATAATTCGTTTGAAACAGCGCAAATTCGCTGTTTTCGTAGAGCGGACGGCCTTTGAGTTCGAGCCGTGGGGAATCGATATGTGCGCCGACCACATGAAAGCCTTCCTGCAGNCCATTCTCACCAATCACCATCAGCGTAATTGTGCGATCGCGATTNACCTCATACAGCTTCGCACCCGGCACTAGCCTAGTCGCAGGCGTCAGCGCGGCGAAACCATTCTCCTCGGCAAAGGCTATAGCCTCGGTCACGAAGCTCAGCTCGGTGCGCGCCTTGGCAATAAAACCCTTATAGTCTTCGGCAAAGGCAAACACTTCGGCGCGCTCGTCTGCGGATATTCCCACCCAGCTCGAAGCGCAGTCTAAGCGATCGCTGCACGCCTCTTGCGCCGAGGCAATCGATGAGAACAGCACATTGATGACGAAGCTGACGCCCATAGCGGCAATGGCTGCGCGCGATAATAGAGCGCCAATAGCACCCAAGGCACGAGGGTTTTTAGGCTGGTTAAGAGACATTGTCGCAACTCCGATATACCGCCACGCGGCATTGGTGGCTTAAGTTGAATTGTTTAGAAACTGCTTATAAAGATGACGTATTGCTAGGCGTTGGGATGAACAGCGAACAGCAATTCACCTGACCGTTGCGCAACTCGCTATGGCGTAACTTGAGCGAGCCAGTGAGCCAGTGGGCCAGTGAGCCAAAGATAGCAGGCTATTAAGGCGCAGGAAACTGAGCGAGGCAGTCGGCAAACGTGGTGGCGTCAATATTACCTCCCGACAACACAGCGCACGCCGTTGCACCCGGCACTGGGCGAATATGCCCACTGAGTAACGCGGCAAGTCCAACCGCGCCGCCCGGCTCGACAACGAGCTTGAGGTAGCGAAAAGCAAAGCTAACTGCCTGTGCCACTTCGTCTTCGGAGACGCTGACAAACCGGTCAACTAGCCTGCTGTTAACAGCCCAAGTAAGCACGCCCGGCTGAGTTGCCATCAGGCTGTCGCAGCGCGTTGCAGTTTGAGGATCGATACGCACACGCGCTCCCTGCTCTGCCGATTGCACATGGTCGTTATAGGCGTCTGGCTCCACGCCGACAACGCGGCATTCCGGAGCAAGACCGCGCACCGCAGTAGCAACCCCAGACATCAGGCCGCCCCCACCGACTGGACTCAACACTAGGTCGGGCTCCCAGCCACGTTCGCGCAGCTGTTGCACCAGTTCCAAACCACAAGTCCCCTGCCCTGCCATCACGGCTACGTCGTCGAAAGCCGGCACAAGGACTGCGCCTGAATAGTCGGCAATCTCGGCGGCGATCTCTTCACGGGATTCGGTTTTACGGTCATACGCACGCACTGCAGCGCCGAGAGCCTCGGTGCCTTCGCGCTTAATCGTGGGGGCGTCGGTTGGCATAACGATGGTTGCTTTCATCCCCAGCAGACGCGCAGCATACGCAATTCCCTGCGCATGATTGCCCGAGGAGAACGCGACGACGCCGCGCTCGCGCTCCTCTTGAGTCAATTGAACTAACCGGTTGTANGCGCCACGAAANTTGAACGCGCCTACGTGCTGGAGGTTTTCGGCTTTTAAGAAGACTCGGGCACCGATGCGCCGATCGAGTTCGGGACTCGTGAGAAGCGGAGTTCGCACAGNGATACCTTCGAGGCGCGCTGCGGCGGCGGTTATATCTTGAAGGGTAATGGGCACTCTATGCTCTCCTTTAGACGCCTCTCAAAACGCCCTAGGTCAAATGCCTCTTAGAAGAAGACGGCTTCTTATTCGTGTCTTTATTTTTTGCAATTCGCCGCTTGCGCGCAACTTGCTGTGCATTGAGATTCTCTTCGGACTTCACGAAAGGATTATCGCCGCTGCGCAGCTCGATTCGAACCGGCGTGCCTTCAAGTTTCAGCGCCTTACGGAACGTCTTCTCGAGGTAGCGCGTGTAATTTCCCGGCACCTTATCGGTCTGTTTGCCATGAATGACGATGATGGGCGGATTCTGCCCACCGGCGTGCGCATATCTAAGTTTAATACGGCGACCGTTAATAATGGGCGGCGCGTGATCAACCACTGCATCTTGCAGTATTTGCGTAAGCACATTAGTCGTGAGCTGCTTGCGCGCTGAGTCATAGGCGCGGTGAATTGACTCGTACAAGTCGCCAACGCCGGTGCCAAACAACGCAGAGATAAAATGAATTTTTGCAAAATTAACAAAGGTAAAACGGCGCTGAATGTCCGACTTAATCTTTTCTTTGCCTTCTTGGTCCATGCCATCCCATTTATTCAATGCGATAACCAATGCTCGGCCGGTGTCGATTACATAACCCAGTAGATGGAGGTCTTGTTCGACAATACCGGTGCGCGCGTCGACTACAAGCACGACCACGTTGGCATCTTGTATCGACTGCAGCGATTTAACCACCGAGAATTTCTCTACGGTCTCGCGCGTGCGTCCACGCTTGCGAATACCTGCTGTATCAATCAGGGTATAACGCTGGCCGCGACGTTCGAATGGAATATAAATACTGTCTCGCGTCGTGCCGGGTTGGTCATAGACAACAACACGATCTTCGCCGAGCATGCGGTTTACCAAAGTCGATTTGCCGACGTTCGGGCGACCTGCAATGGCGATTTTTATACCGGTGACGGCAACATTATCGATATCGAAATCGTCTTCGGATTTTTCTTTTTTAGCGATTTCGGCAAACTCTTCAAGTATGCCTAGCAGCAGAGACTTCACGCCACGACCCTGAGTCGCAGTGATAGGATGCACTTCGGTAAAGCCAAGGCTATAGAAATCGGCAAGCGCGATATCAGGGTCTAGTCCATCGATCTTATTGGCAACGAGATACGTGTGTTTCTCTCGCTTGCGCAGGTAATCTAAGATGCCGTGATCATCGGGCATGAGCCCGTCTTTAGCATCGACCATAAATAAAACGATATTCGCCTCGGCAATAGCTTGAAGCGATTGCGCGGCCATCTCCAAGTCGATGCCTTCCTCATCTCCTGTAATACCGCCGGTGTCGATCGCGATAAACGACTGCCCCTCAACCTCACCCTCGCCGTATTTGCGGTCGCGAGTAAGCCCAGGGAAATTAGCAACAATTGCCTCGCGTGATTTAGTCAGCCGATTGAACAGCGTCGATTTGCCAACGTTCGGGCGACCAACGAGTGCGATAACAGGTTTCATGAGTGTCCTAATGGAACAGTAGTCGAGCTAGTGTGAAATATTGATGAAGAAAAGGCGGCGCGGCTTGACGCCCGCGCGGCGCTAATAACTAATTGGGCCTGAAAGCGGAGAGCTTTCCGCTATTGCCGTACACATAGAGCAGACCTCCGCCGCTAATCATCGCCGCGCGAACGCCATCGCTGTCGGCGCGCGTTCGACCGACAATGCGCCCGTCGATCTGCGAGAGTAAATGTACATAGCCTTCGAAATCGGTAACAGCGATGTAGTTTCCGACTGCGCGCGGCGCAGAAACGCTGCGAAATTTAAGATCGCTGTTCTCCCAAACCACGTCGTCGCTGTTGTCGCGAACCGCAGTGATAATCCCTTCATCATCTACGTAATAGAGATTACCGAAGCCGCGCTCGATACCGTGATAGCTCGAGGCCTCGCGGCCCCACACGATGCGACCGGTGTTGACGTCGAGCGCCATGAGATTGCCTTGATAACTCGAAGCAAGGACTCGTGAACCGTCGACGAGTAGCTGCCCGTCTATGTCGATCACACGATCTATATCGTATTGGCCTTCAGGCACTGCGACGCGTTCTTCCCAACTCCACACGCCGTCATTCGCCTCGACTGCAACCAGAGTGCCATTGCTAAATCCAGCAAGCACCTTGCCTCCAGAGGCGAACACAGGACTGCTTGTGCCGCGAAGTGTCAGTGCGGGCAACGTTGTCTCATAGGTCCAACGCTGCTCCCCATTGGATGCCTCGAGCGCGACGAGTTTCTCATCGACAGTCTGCACCACCACGACATCACCATTGGTTTTTGGCGCTGACAGCACCTCGCTCGACACAGGCATGGCCCAGAGAAGCGCGCCTGTTTCTTGATCTAACGCTACCACCTCAGCCGCTTCGGTACCGACCAATACGAGGCCATATCCGGCGCCCACGCCACCTGTAATTGTTTCATCTAACCGCTCACGCCACAGTAACGCGCCGTCATTCGCCGAATAGGCGGCCACTGTGCCATCCGCACTCGCTGCAAAAAGTCGTGCGCCATCGAGAGCGGGAGTAATGAGGTTAATATTTTTCCCTGACCGTTACCGACGCTCGCATCCCATTCTCGCCTGAGCGAGACTTCGGCATCGATTCTAATTAGTTCGGTAGGTGGGTTTACTTCATCGTCGCCGAACCAATTAGACGGATTTAGTTTGCCTGTATCGAAGCCGGCACAATTTGTCAGCGACGCCGCAAGCAGAAGCAACACAGACCAGCGCGCTGCCAATCGATTGCTCGGGTTCAATTGGCTAGACGCCAGACTGTGTTTAGATGAAGTCATAATCTCTCTGTTTAGCAGCACTGCTTCGAATTAACTTTCGACCCGCGCGAGGTCGTCGAGTTTCATGCGCAGCGAATCGCTTAACGATCCCGCTTCTTGAGCCGCAAGGTAGGCGTCACGAGCATCGGCGCGTCGACCTAGCGCAAGGTAGATATCGCCCCGCAGCTCGGAATAGCCTGCTTCGAAAGACTGAGGCGCCACTGAGTTCACTAGCGCGAGTGCGCGCTCTGCATCGCCTCTCGCAAGGATGACTCTTCCAAGCCTCAGGTTTGCGGTGAGCAACAGGCCCGAGTCGGTTTTGGCCATAAATCCTTTGCCGTGGTTGTCGATAATCCACTGCAGATCGGCTTCTGCCGCCTCGAGATCATTGCTCGCTACATGCTGAGACGCAGCAAAGAGGGCGCCGAACGAGGCATAAGTTGATTGCGAGAAGTCATCGCGCAGCTGTGCGCTCAACGCTATTATGCGGTCAGCATCGTCGGTAGCAATTTGCTGACCGGGCTCAACAAGCGTCAGCTCGAGTATTTCTTCGTAAAGATCGGATGCGGCACCTTGCGTAGCCAACTGCTGGCCTTCCCAAAAGTTCCAACCGCCAAACCCTGCCGCAACGATAACAATCGCTGCAACGAGCTGCTTTCCGTTTTCTTCCCACCACTTTTTGAGGGTCTCTAGGGTTTCTTCCTCAGCCGCGTTAATCGCCACGACGGTCTCCTTATTTGTTTATTACGCTGTTATGCGAACTTATTGTCGATAAGACTGCGCCAAAAGCCTGTTCGAACCGGTTAACCCGTTATTCTAACTCGAATTACCCTGGGGAACACTGCTCTTTATGACAACTCGGGCACTAATTGATTCCCTCAGGCCGTTTCATTGCGCCGTTACGCCTGAATTGGACGCTTCTGACGCAATACTGACAATGAGAACGGCGCGGAAGGCTAGGCTTGCGAAAGTCTTCGGCCGATCTGGTCTGGCGCCTCGTCGAGAGTGAGCACAGCCTCCTCTCCCCCGTCTACGAGCTCACGGAGTTTCACAACACCTTCGGCGAGTCCTTGAGCATCGAGGAGTAGTGCAAAGCGCGCATTAAGACTAAACGCGCGCTTGAGCTGACTGGCGGGCTTTCCCCCACCGCAGTGGCTGATAATTCTATGTTCTGGCATGGCACTCCGTAACCTTGCTGCGAGCGCCTGCGCCTCTTTTGCT